>Ga0214919_10004503_pt1 | contig 20362 bp, 17 predicted proteins | sample LL1503_MetaG_FD_177994 | JGI IMG/M metagenome (GOLD analysis project Ga0214919, IMG submission 177994) | Freshwater microbial communities from Lake Lanier, Atlanta, Georgia, United States - LL-1503 | ecosystem: Environmental > Aquatic > Freshwater > Lake | place: USA: Georgia | collected... | reverse complement strand
GAGCGCGAGTCGTCGATCGGCGGGATAAGTAAAGAACTCTCGGTGACCGACAGGGTCGCCAACACGCCATGCGCCAGTCACCGGTAATGGTGTGCGTGATGCCATGATGAGACCTTTCGTTGGCGTTGATATCGAGTACTAACGCTCATCATGGAAGTTTCGTTGCCAGCTAGTGCTGACCACATCCCCTTTCAGACCCGAAGGTCTAATCGGGAGGCACCTTGGGGCTTCCGCCCAGGTTGCCGGGTCTGATTGCTCAGACCTCTCCTGATGAACAACGACAGGCTACCCAATCTTCGACCGAGAGCCACGCCATTTACGATTGGCGGTATTGCTTTTCATTGGCAATGTGCTCGGGAAGGCCGACCACATCGGTAAACGCATCAAACGGAGCGATCTCTGTCAAGTGATCTCTTAAGGTTCCAGATTCGCGGAGCTGTTGAGCAGCTCGGGTCATCGCGTGAGTTGATGCCAGCAAGAGCGACAGTGGCGAGACCACTAACCGAAAGCCAAGTTCTGCTAGTTCGGCAGGGTTGAGCAACGGTGTCTTGCCCTTCTCTACCATGTTTGCAACGAGCGTGATGTCGGGCAATGCCTGAGCAATTGCTTCCATGTCTGCTGCACTTTCAGGTGCTTCGACGAACAGCGCATCAACACCGGTGTCTCGCGCCATCTTGGCGCGTTCAATTGCCTCATTTAATGAGACTGCGGCGCGAGCATCGGTTCGCGCAGTGACGTGCAGGTACTCGCGATGATCGCATGCGGCTCGCAGTTTTGCCAACCAGTCCTCACGCTCAACAACTTGTTTCCCATCCATGTGACCGCAACGTTTTGGCCACACCTGATCTTCCAAAAAGAGTCCAGCAGCTCCGGCTTGCTCCCACAATTCGACGGTTCGTCGTACCGTCATTGGATCGCCGTAACCCGTGTCGGCGTCGACAACTAAATTCAGATTTGGAACCGATGCGCACACGCGTTGCGCCACTTCGGCCATTTCAGTTTGCGTGAGATAGCCAACATCAGGCCGACCGAGCAATGTACCCGAAACCGCAAAGCCAGAAATAAACGCTGTGGAGAAACCGGCATTTTGCACGATGAGTGCGGAAAGAGGATCCCAAACCCCCGGCATCAACACTGATTCGCCAGCCGATAATCGGTTTTTTAGATCTGCCGATCGTTGCGCACCACTCATGTCGCTATTCCTAGTTCTTTCATGGCGTATGCCTTGAGCCTCTTGTAATCAACTTTTCCGTTAGGAGCACGACCAATGGTGTCAATCACAACAATATGGCGAGGCGCTTTATATGCAGCAAGTGATTTCTTCACGTGCTCATTCAGTTCAGACAGAGTCGGCACGTAATCGTGTTCGGCTTCAACGACTCCGCAAATCGTTTCGCCAAAGCGAGTGTCAGGAATGCCGACAGCTACTGCATCTCGCACACTGGCATGTCGCTTGAGAACTTCTTCAACTTCTTCTGGGAATACCTTTTCTCCACCGGTATTGATGCAAACAGAGCCACGCCCAAGCAACACCAACGTTCCATCAGCCATTATTTCAGCCCAGTCTCCTGGCACAGACCATCGCGAGCCTTCAAACGTGCGGAAAGTCAGGGCCGATTTTGCTTCGTCTTTGTAATAGCCCATTGGGATATTGCCACTTACAGCAACAAGTCCGCGCTCGCCACTTCCTGGCTCAACACGTCGTCCGTCTTCAGTAAATACTGCACAGGTTGGACCCAATGAAAACTTGGCCGTTTCAGTTGCCGCACCGGCGGCACTCACTGAACCGCCCATACCGACTGCTTCTGATGAACCGAATGAATCGAACAAGATGACTTGTGGGATGTAATGCAAAAGTCCCTGCTTGTTTTCTTGACTCCACATCACACCCGACGATGAAATCATGATCAGGCTTGAGAGGTCGTAGCGATGCGGATTTTCTGTGAGATTGTCCAACATCGGACCAGCAAAAGCTTGACCAACAATGATCAATGTCTGAACTTTTCGGTGTTCAATTTCACCTAAGAGCTCGCCTACATCGAACGTACGATTCGGCAGGGTGACCACGCACCCACCCATGTTCATGGCGAGAAGACTTGAGAACTGTCCAGTCCCGTGCATTAGTGGGCAGGCGGACAACAAGACATTTCCATAAACGCCAGGTTGCATGCGGTCAATGATTTCTTCTATTGATGCGGCCGGTGGAACGCCGAGAACTGCATTACCTCCCAGTCCCAATACATGGAAGAGGTCGTACTGACGCCACATCACACCTTTAGGCATTCCGGTAGTTCCGCCGGTATACAAAAACATCAGATCATTTTCGCTACGACCCCAAGGCCCGCGTACTGATTCTGTAACTCCGTTGCTCACCAAAGATTCGTAATCGGTCGCCCACGCGGGAACGGCATTGGTTCCATCGGCGACGCAATACCAACGCTTCACTTTGGGCAGGTTGCCTCGGATCGATTCAACGAGTGGTACGAAGGTCGCATGGAACACGACAGCTTCGGCATCGGAGTTATCAAAGAGAAAAGTCACCTCTTCGGGGCCGTATCGATAGTTGGTATTTGCGGGAACAAATCCGCCCTTGAAAGCCGCGATATACGTTTCGAGATACTCAGGACAGTTATAGAGGTATTCAGCGACCTTACTTTGATGGGTCAGACCTGCAGCCAACATGTCTGCGGCCAAAGCATTAGTACGTGCATCAAACTGTCCCCAAGTAATAATTCGATCGCCTTGAATTTGGCACGGATGATCTGGAATACGCGCCGCGATTCCCTCATACAAATCGGCAAAGTTCCAGTTCGACATGAATCCCCCTCAAGATCAGAACGACGTACTTGCAACCGTATATCAGTCACCGGTGAGTGAACTCACTTAGGAAGAGACAGAACTCTTTCACCCAAGATATTGCGCATCACATTCGATGTCCCACCCATGATCGTGTAGCCAGGAGCATAAGCAAATCCTTGAGAAGTCTGATCCCACAGAGTGGCTTCTGGCCCAAGTGTCTGCATTACAAATTGCGCGACGTCCCATTCGTGTTCGGTACAGAAACACTTTGTGGCAGCCGAGAACCCGGCAGGCGCTTGCCTTAAAACTTCTCTGATCACCAGAATGCGACCGATGTGATACTTCATTTCGAGACGAGCAATTTCTTGGCGAACTCGCGGATCTGTTGTATCGGCTCGTTCACGAGCGATGACATACAACGCATAATTGGAAACCAAACGATCGATGCCGCCACGTTCGTGTTCAAGTTGGCGCATCGTTTGTTTAAAGGCATTTCCTTCAACGCCGACGAGGTTGATCACTGGCACACGTACATCAGTGAAAAAGACTTCACAGAAGTGCCGATTGGTTGTCATGTCTTTGATCGGCCGAACTTCAATTCCGGGAGTGTTCATGGGCACAATGATTTCGCTGATACCTGCGTGCGGCGGACCATCAGTTGACGTGCGGCAAATGAGATAGCAATAGTCAGCTACTTCACCAAAGCTCGTCCAAATCTTTTGACCATTAATCACCCAGTCGTCACCATCACGCACGGCTTGGGTTTTCAATGAGGCCAAGTCTGAACCGGCGTTGGGCTCAGACATACCAATGCACCACGTTGACTCACCAGTCAAAATTTGTGGAAGAAATTCTGCTTGTTGATCGGCCCGCCCATACGCGATCAATGTCGGACCCATTTGCCGATCGGCAAACCACATTGAACCAATCGGCGCACCCGCCTTGATCAGTTCTTCACCAATAATTAATCGATCGATGGCAGGACGACCGCCGCCCCCGAATTCAGTTGGCCAGGTAAGACCGATCCAACCCTTGGCTCCTAACTCGAGTGCAAATTCTTTTGACCAACCATTGATCCACGAATCGTTAGCTCTCCCGTACGTTGCCACTGCGTGAGCCGCCAATTCACGGGCCTCGGTTCGCAGGGCTTCTTGTTCGGGTGTCCAGGTGAAATCCATTACTCGTCCTTTGTCCTGACCTATTTTGCCTCGCCGAGACCCCCAATGCCCGATTTAGAGTCCAAAGACTCTCCTTCACGGTCCGACTTCAGTCACAATCCAGTGTCTCATGGGTGACAAGATGAACCATGCTCAACATTCATCCGCGATCAATCAACTTTGATTGGGATGCCTGCACTATTCGTCCTACCGAAAATCGGCGAATTACCGACAGCCACTGGGATCAATTCGTGACAGATGGCTACTTCGTCATCGACGACCTTCTGACTCCCGAACAAGTCCATGAAATCATTCTTGAAACCGACCACGGCTACAACGAAGCCAATGATTTCATGAAGTTGCTTCCTGAAGAACGACTTTTTATTGCCGAGCGCGGCGCCATTTCATTTGCGCCACATTTGGCTCTCAAGTCAAACGTCCTGCGAAATGCAGTCTCAAATTCTCCGATCTCAGACGTCGCCCACGACATCATCGGACCCGAAGCACGGCTCTACCACGACCAAGCTGTCTATAAAGAAAACGAGAAACCTCGCCGTTTTCCGTGGCATCAAGACAACGGCTACACCTTCGTGTCACCCGAGAACTATCTCACTGTATGGATTGCATTAACCGATGCAACCGTTGAGTCGGGCTGCCCTTGGGTTGCACCTGGACTACAACGCCACGGCACTTTGGTTCACAACTATGTTGAACCGCTTGGCTACGAAACATTCGAAGAGCCCCCGGTGACGCCGTTAGCGGCTCCAGTCAAAGCAGGAGGTGCAGTTGTCTTTAGCAGTCTCACTCCTCACCTGACCGGACCAAATACTTCACCTAGTGTGCGCAAGGCCTACATCGTGCAATACATCGGCAATGAAGCAACGCGCTTTGATAACCCCCAAGATTCAACAGGCACTCCTATGCAAGACGATCATCTTTACCCGATGATCAAACAGTCAGGACAAAAGTGAACAACGCTCCGCTTCAGTCTCAATATGCATTGTCAACAGACATCATCGAGGGTTTCAGCCAACGTGGTCATTGTGTTGTGCGCAACCTTGCAAGCCGTGATGAAATCACTACCTACAAAAATGCCATTGATGAAGCCACCATGGAACGTCGTTGGGATAAGCGGCCGATTGAAGAACGCGACACCTACGGCAAAGCATTTATTCAGTCCGCAGCGCTATGCAATCACAGCGACAAGGTAAAAGAGTTTGTCTATGCTCAACGCTTCGCACGCGTCGCGGCCGAATTACTTGGAGTTGATGGAGTGCGTTTGTACCACGATCAAGCGCTGTACAAAGAACCTGGTGGCGGCTTTACCCCGTGGCATCAAGATCAGGTGTACTGGCCGCTCGATACAGATCGCACGATCACGATGTGGATGCCAACGATCGACGTTCCATCTGAAATCGGTGGAGTGGTCTTCGCCAATGAATCATGGCGAGACGGAAACCTGGGTGAAGAAGTCATTGGTGACGCATCACAAGCGTTCTTCGACACCTTGATTGACGATCGTGGTTATTCACTCGAATCTCATGGACCATTCACCGCTGGTGATGCAACTTTCCACTTGGGTTGGACATTGCACAGCGCGCCAGCCAATAACACCGATGTCATGCGTTCGGTGATGACCATCATCTATTACGCCGATGGCACCACGATTGGCGAGACAAACCATCCCGCGCGTGATCTTGACCTAGCTCTTTGGCTCGGCAACGCCAAACCGGGATCACCAGCCGACTCAGCAGCCAATCCCCTTTTGTGGCATCGTTCTTGGAATGACTAATACGCAATCGAACAATTCACGGTTGACCCAGGCGTCATTCCATCTTCTTGCCAAACCAACTGGTGCTATTTGCAATCTTGATTGCACCTACTGCTTCTTCCTGTCTAAAGATGCTCTGTACCCCGGTGATCGGATGCGCATGTCGTCGGAAACTCTTGAGTTGTATCTCAAGCAGTTGCTAGCAAGTCAACCAGACGGTCCAGTTTCGGTCGCTTGGCAGGGCGGTGAACCCACGCTGATGGGTTTAGATTTCTACAAACAAGCCATGGAATTGATCAAACGATTTGCCCGCCCGACGCAAATCATTGAACACACCATGCAAACCAACGGAACATTGCTTGATGACGAGTGGGCAAAGTTCCTCAAACAAAATTCAGTTCTTGTTGGACTGTCAATTGATGGCACTCAGTCAATGCACGACCAGTATCGAGTGTGGAAAGACGGTCGCGGTAGTTACGTCGATGTTGTCAAGGCATGGGAACTGCTGCAGCGCTATCAAGTTGATACAAATATCTTGTGCTCACTCAGTGCTGCGAACGCTGATCATCCAATCGAGGTCTATCGGTTCTTTCGAGATGAACTAGGAGCCAAGCACATTCAATTCATCCCGATCGTCGAACGATCAACACCGGTTGACTTGGAAATCGCCGAAAAGGGCTGGAGCGAAAAACCAGGACGTCGACGAATCTTGTACACCCAACAGGGCAACCTTGTCACCAGTCGATCGATCACCGCAAAGCAGTACGGCGACTTCTTAAGCGCTGTATTTGATGAATGGCTCGCTCATGATGTCGGCGACATGTTCATCCAGATCTTTGATGTCACTCTTGGCGCCCATGTCGGCATGTACAGCTTGTGTGTACATGCACCAACGTGCGGAACGGCATTAGCCCTCGAGCACAACGGTGACATGTACTCGTGCGACCACTTCGTTGAACCCGATTACAAACTCGGCAATATTCATCAGACACCCATGATTAATTTAGTGACTTCGCCACAACAAGTTCAATTTGGGCGAAACAAGCAATCACTATTGCCAGACATGTGCCAAAAATGCGATGTGCGTTTTGCGTGCAACGGAGGCTGTCCAAAAGATCGCTTTATCAATACTCCCGATGGTGAGCCTGGGCTGAATTATCTATGCGAAGGATTCCAAACCTTCTTCCGCCATGTCGATTCACCGATGAAAAGAATGGCCGAACTGATCAGTCAGGGCCGCTTCGCCGACGAAATCATGTCCGAGCACTGATCCGAACTATTCTTGCCCCAGCACTTGCCGTAGGGGGAAAAATGTCAATTAGTCATCAAGAGGCCATCGCGCAACTCACCGCACCTGGGTCGGCATTTGAAACTCACAAGATCTTTGTCAACGGCGTCGAAGTGAATGCCTTCAAAAATGCTCCTAACAATCTGCGTGAAGTTTTTGATATGTCGCGTACCCGTGGAGAAACCATTTTTCTTGTGTACGAAGATGAACGTTGGTCGTTCGCTCAAACGATGACCCATGTTGATGCGATTGCCGCCATGTTGGTGCATAAATACGGCGTGAAAAAGGGCGACCGTGTTGCGATCGCTATGCGCAACTATCCCGAATGGGTCATGTCATTCGCCGCCATCTTGTCGATTGGTGCAATTTCGGTTTCTTTCAATGCCTGGTGGACTGAAGACGAGAATGACTTTGCTCTCGAAGATTGCGGTGCAAAGGTGTTGCTGTGCGATGACGAGCGCGCCGAGCGTTCAACGAAGTCGATTAAGCGATTAGGCATACACGGAGTTGTCTGCCGTTCAAAGAAGCCGTTGCCTGCAGGATTTGATCGCTGGGAAGACTCGATCATACTTGGCGAAGCAATGCCAGCAGCCGATATCTCGCCTGATGACGATGCCACGATTTTGTACACCAGCGGTACGACCGGACGACCAAAAGGTGCAGTCAGTACTCATCGATCGATTATTCAAGCACTCATGGCATTCTCGTGTCGAACCACCATTACGAATGTTCGCTATCCAAAAGATCCCAAAGACCCGAACGATGCACCAAGTTTGGTGCCTGCGTTTATTTTGGTCGTCCCTCTTTTCCATGTCACCGGCTGCATTCCCGTCATGATGAGCTGCTTTGTTGGTGGCCTGAAACTTGTGATCATGTACAAGTGGGAACCAGAACGGGCGTTGCAACTCATTGAGCGCGAACAGATCACCAACTTTGTCGGAGTTCCAACACAATCATGGGACCTTTTAGAATGTCCAAATTTTTCAAAGTATGACGTGTCAAGTCTGAACAGCGTGGGTGGCGGCGGAGCACCGGCACCGCCCGAATTGGTGAAGCGCGTCGCGAACAATTTCAAAAAGGGTCAGCCTGGTATTGGTTACGGTATGACTGAGACAAATGCTTACGGTCCACAAAACACTGGACCTGATTACATCTCGCATCCCACATCAACTGGCCGCGGGGTTCCGATACTCGAGATTGAAACTCGTGATGCCGATGGTCTGCGTTTAGGTGCGGACGAAATCGGTGAAATTTGGTTCAAGGGCCCACATCTCATTCGGGGATATTGGAATCGGCCAGAAGCGACGGCCGAAACCATTGTGAATGGCTGGCTGCGTTCGGGCGATCTCGGAAAGATTGACGAAGACGGATTCGTGTATGTACTTGATCGCGCCAAAGACATGGTGCTTCGCGCTGGCGAGAACATCTACAGCGCTGAAGTTGAAGCTTCAATTTATGAGCTTCCCCAAATCCATGAATGCGCAGTATTCGGACTTCCTCACGAGCGACTTGGCGAAGAAGTTGCCTGTGTCATCATGCTGAAACCTGGCATGAGCCTGACTGCAGAAGACGTACGCACCCATGCTGCGAAGAACCTGGCCGGATTCAAGGTGCCAAGTCGGATTGCATTTCTCGCCGAGCCTCTCCCCCGTAATGCGTCAGGAAAGATTCTCAAGCGCGAATTGCGAGACACCTTTCCGTCGCTATGACAAGGCTTGTGGCATAATTTTATTGTGAAGCACGAGCACCCACATGTTCATGGCCCCGATTGTGGCCATGCGGCTATTCCACACGAAGATCATTTGGATTACGTGCATGATGGGCATTTACATCACCAACATGACGATCACTGGGACGAATGCACCGTTGATGGCTGTGTCGAGCACGCCCAACACGAACATCAACACGGACCAAACTGTGGCCATGTGGCCGTCCCACATGGGGATCACACCGACTATCTACACGATGGACACTTGCACGCCGCCCACGGCGACCACTGGGACGAACATTAAAAGTTCCAGTTAGTGGTCGTGATGGTGTTCGGTGACCACAAGTTGATCGCCCACTTTGGTGAGTCCAATACCAAAAGTTTCCAGCAAATTCTCTGGTGTCATCACCACATTGGGTGGACCATCAGCAATCACGCGACCGGCAAGCAGTAAAACTCGGTCGCACATTGAAGCTTCTCCGACGTCATGCGTCGCGGTCACAATCGCTGCTCCCCGACTGCGTTCAAAATTCAAAGCATCAATGTACGCAGCGCGTCCAGGTGCGTCAAGACCAGCAGTTGGTTCATCAAGTAGCAACAAATCAGATCGGCGCGCCAAAACCTGTGCCAAATACACCCGCTGCTGTTGCCCTCCGGACAAATCACGCAACGGCCGATCTGCAAGGTCGAGAACCTTCAGCATGTCCATTGATTCGTTCACGATGACATCATCGGCTCGAGTTCGACGAGCGAATCGAGAACGTTGATCAAATCGACCCATTCGAACCACATCAATTGCTCGTAACGGGAGAACAAAACCACTCTGATGAAACTGACTAAGGTACGCCACTCGCTGCGATGACTCGCCAACCGGTCGACCAAGAATTTCTAATCCACCTTCAACGACCGGCAACAGCCCGGCCAATGTTTTGAGCAAAGTCGATTTACCTGAACCATTTGATCCGACCAAAGCCGTTGAACCACCGGGCTTTAAAAAGGCCTCAACACCCGAGAGTACGGCGCGTGAACCATAACCAACGCTGAGTCGGCGAGCGACAACTGCTGTTTCACTCATACCCGCGCGCCCTGTACAGATTTTTTCAAAGAGACGCCAGTCAGCACTACAAAGAAGATCGCAACAGCAGTCAACACAACCGAAGCTCCAGCAGCCCAAGAAAAATGGTACGAAGCCAATAGTCCGAGATATGTCGAAACGATGCCAATAACCGCAGCCCACAACATCATCGTTCCGATTCGCTTAGCGAGCAGTGCTCCAACCCCAGCTGGCGCTAACAACATGCCAAAGACCAGCAACGAGCCAACAGTCTGAAATGACACCACAACTGTTCCAGCGATGAGAAGAAGCATTAAGCGGTGATACCACTGAGCCTTGTATCCCATCGCCCTAGTGAGGTCGCCGTCAAAACAGAGCAACAAAAATGGACGAGCCGAAAACACAGAGACAACTAGAACGACCAACAACGCCAGTGCCTGAGCCAGCAAATCTGAATTCGCAACACCCAAGAACTGACCAAACAGAATTGACTCCAAATCACCTGTCAACTTATTAGAACTTGAAACAAGCACGACACCAAGCGCAAGAAGGCCGATGAACAGCAACCCAATCGCTGTGTCATTTGACAGTTTTGAACGAGCGGTAATAAACCCAACTCCTCCGACCATGACCGCTGCTCCCACTGCGGCACCAAGCATTGCGGGCATTCCCAAAATCATTGCTCCAGCAACACCTGGCAAAACTCCATGAGCTAGCGCATCCCCAATAAATGCCATACCACGAAGAACGACGTAGGTACCGACGATCGCACAAGTCAATGAAACCAAGATTCCTGCCAACAAGGCGCGCTGCATAAAACCGTTATGCAGGAAGGGATCAATGAAATTTCCCATAAGAATTACGACTTGAGCGCTGTCACTATTGTTGAAGCGAGATTCGTCATGAATGTCGCGTACGACCCATCATCAGGAAGTACGTGCGTCGAAACCTCAACTACTTTGACCCCCGCATCTTTGGCCAAAGAATCAGCAACATCTCTCGATGTTCCAAGTTCGGTGAAAATCACTTGTACTTGATTCGTTTTGATCTTTTCAACAAGCGACTTCATATCAGCGGCCGATGCTTCAGATTTACTCGACAGATTAGGAATGATTGCGCCAATCAAAGTGAAGTCGTAACGACGAGCAAAATAGCCCAATGACTCGTGTCCAGTAATCAACAGACGTTGCGCCGGGTCAAGCGCACTCAACGATTTTTCTATGTCGTGGTTAAGCGTTAACAAGTCTTCGGAAACCTTGGCGGCTTGTTCAGAAACTTCAATATTGATGCTCGATAATTTTTCACCGAGAGCTATGACAACTTCGGCCATCACCGCTGGATCGGTCCAGATGTGTGGATCTTTAGCCCCAACTGCTTGGTCTTCATCGGTTGGGTCAGCACCTTCGCCTTCTCCAACTCGACGTGGCGTGATGTGATCGGTGGCCACAAAAATATCGACGTGATCATCTTGTGCTTGCTTTAAAACGTCAACGAGTCCTGCCTCAAGCCCAAGTCCATTTGTGACGACTAAATCGGCGTGTTGCAACTTCTCGATGTCTTTTGCCGAAGGTTGCCATTCATGAGGATCACTACCATTGGGCATCAATACGGTGACATCAGCTGATGTTCCAACAACATCTCGAACTAATGAACCCAAAATCGAGTACGTGACAACAACGCTCGGGCGATCTGAGGACCCATCAGGAGTCGAACCCTTCGCGCCACACGACGTCACCACCATCACGACGGCAGCACCAGCGGCGACACAACGCCCGAACAACTTGAGGTACCCGACATGACTCACAACATAATGGTAATGATTCTCATTTATAAACGCAACACTTCCTGCCTATCTAGGGCGCCATTCTCTGCACGCACTACGGTCTGATCATGGTTTCTGCATTTCTGCATCCCTTCGCCAAACCCACTCGAACCGATTTTCGAACCCTTGTGCGTGGCCAGGGAGCCGTGGTTTATGACAACCAGGGAAATCAGTACATCGATGGAATGGCGAGCCTCTGGTACTGCGCAGTCGGACACGGCCGAAGCGATATGGCTGAATCAATAGCTCGCCAAGCCGGAACCTTGGCGGCCTACTCAACCTTTGATCCCTTCACCAACGAACCCGCCGAGCAACTTGCCGAGAAATTGGTTTCCATCGGTCCAATGCCCGATGCTCGCGTGTTCTTCACATCGTCTGGTTCAGAGGCTGTTGATACGGCGATGAAGTTGGCACGACTCGCTCATGTCCAGGCTGGCCATCCCGAGCGCACCTTGATCATTTCTCGCCAACGCGGCTATCACGGCACTGCTTACGGCGGAACGAGTGCGCAAGGAATTCCTCCCAATCGCGAAGGCTATGGTCCGCTCGTTGGCGACGTTGAACAAGTGCCCGCTGATGACATCGAAGCATTGGCGACCGTCATGGCACAACGCGGCAACACCATCGCAGCAATTCTCGTCGAGCCATTGCAAGGTGCAGGTGGTGTTTTCCCACCGACCGAGGGCTACCTCGCAGGCGTTCGACGCCTCTGTGATCAACACGGTGCTTTTCTTATTTATGACGAAGTCATCAGTGGCTTTGGTCGACTCGGTACCTGGTTCGCGGCCCACAAATACAACGTTCGCCCCGACATGGTGACATTCGCAAAGGCCGTCACTTCTGGTTATCAACCACTTGGTGGCGTCTTTGTCGGACCAGCAGTCCGTCAACCCCTCGAAGCCAATCCTGCATTCTTCTTACGGACAGGCTTCACTTACTCCGGCCATCCAACTGCCTGTGCTGCCGCATTGACCAACATTGAAATTCTTGAGCGTGAAGATTTGCTCAATCGTTCGCTTCATATTGGCAATCGTTTATCAACCGGATTGCAAGCTCTTGCCGACGACGGAATGGTCGCGGCAATTCGTGGTGATGGATCAGTGTGGGCGGTCTCGCATCATCCGCACAATGACCCAGTTGTTATTCGAGATCGCATGATGAACCTTGGCGTCATTACTCGAGCAATTGGCGCTGATGCCAACACCTTCTGCCCGCCATTCGTCATCAGCGATGCCCAGATTGACCAAATCATTGATGTCCTTGCCACTGCACTTAAAGCGAACTGAACAAAACCAATGAACAAACCAGCTTTCAATCCTTTTGATCCAGCGTTTCGCGCGAATCCGTATCCGTTTTACGACGCATTGCGCGAACAAGACCCAGTCCACATCACGCCGTACGGAAACGTCATTCTCACACGATTTGAAGATGTGTCATGGACATTGCGCAGCAACGATTTCAGCCGCGATATTGATGCAACAGCAAATGAACCCACTGAGCCGCTGGCGAAAGCGAAATGGGATCGACGTCAGGATCGCACTGGTGCCAAGACAATTTTGAACCTCGATCCTCCCGATCACACCCGCTTACGACGACTCGTGAGCAAAGCATTTACACCAACTTCCATCGAACGGTTACGTCCCCGAATTCAACAGCTTGTTGATGACGTACTTGACCGTGCCGCAGCAAGTGGCGGAATGGAACTCGTCGACGACCTCGCCTTCCCAATCCCCTTCCAAGTGATTTCTGATTTACTCGATATGCCCACCGATCGCGCCGATGAAATGCGCGATTGGAGCCAATTGATCACCTTGGCACTCGAGCCAACATCAACAATGGAAGACCTCTCTCGAACCGACGCAGCATTCGCTGAATTGATTCCATACCTGTTCACCGTGATTGAAGATCGTCGTGCTCATCCTGGAGACGACCTATTGTCAGCTCTTCTTGCAGTTGAAGATGAGGGTGATGTGCTCAGACTTGACGAACTGATTTCATTCGTCGTACTTCTCTATATCGCGGGCCACGAAACGACCGTCAATCTGATCGGCAACTCGGTTAATGCTTTATTGAAACACCCCGACCAAATTGCTCTTTGGAAAACGGACGCCTCTATAGGCACTCGGGCCATTGACGAACTACTGCGTTTCGACGGCCCGGTTCAGCAAACAGTGCGAGTCCCCATCGTGCCGGTCACGTATCAAACCCTCAACGGCCCATACGTCGTCGAACCAGGAACTGTTGTGACCACAGTGCTTGGTGCGGGCAATCACGATCCAGCAATGTTCAATGACCCCAACACGCTTCGCCTCGACCGAGCAAACTCAAATCGTCATTTGGCCTTTGCCGGAGGAATTCACTATTGCCTCGGTGCCAGCCTGGCCAAACTTGAAGCCGAAATCGCCGTTGGATCAATCGTTTCACGGTTCCCAAAAATGAGAGCAGTCGGCGACATCACTTGGCGCGATCGACTCACCATTCGTGGCGTCGATCACTTACAACTCGAGTTCTAAAACTTATTTGCGAGTCTTGTACTTGACGGCACGATTACCGTTTTCGTCACGAGTGTCAAACTGCTCAGAAATATCTTCGATCCACTGAATCGTTCCTGAACGCTCCATGAGGTCGGGAGCAATCACAAGAGCGGCAATCGCGCGGCCAACACCGAGTGTCGTTTGCGCTGCAGTGAGATCGGTTCCTCGTTCACCCGAAACCGCCTGTATGAACTCAGTCGCAACCGAACCCGGATACACCGAACAGCAAGCAATGCCCTTGGGCTTCAACTCAAGAGCCATGTCGGCACTCAGTCGATCAAGACCAGCCTTACCTGCGCCGTACGAAGAACTGAAGTGATACGAGCTTCCGCCTGGCGATGAGACGTTAATGATCGAACCACCAGTACCAGCAGCAAACAACAACGGAGCGGCGTACCACGAAGCGATGTAATGAGCCCGAAGACCAATACCTACTTGATCGTCCCAAATGCTCACGGGGTGATCCCAAAAGCCACCGCCCCATGCTGGCGGATCGGGAATCTTGTAGACGTTGTTCACCAAAATGTCGATCTTGCCGACTTCGGCTTTGATGCGTGCGAACAAAGCAGCGATCTGCGCATCATCTCCGTGGTCAACCTGAATCGCAATTCCTTTGCCCCCAGCTTCGTTAACCATCTTGGCCGTGGTGTCAATCGTGAGAGGTCCATCACCCGTCGAGCGGCCGGTGATGTACACAGTTGCGCCCTTCTCGGCAAAGGCAATCGCGGTACCGCGACCGATACCTCGACTTGAACCAGTGACGACTGCAATCTTTCCTTCAAGTTCGCGACTCATGCGGTGACGCCTTTGGCCGCAGTGAACTCAACTTCAAGATCGGTCAAACCACGAAGCATGAAACTTGGGAAATACTGATACTTGTTCGACTCTGACAACGTGATGGTCTCGATGCGCTTTGACAATTCTTCGGCCGCCACCTTGCCTTCGAGGCGTGACAAGTTGGCACCCAAGCAGAAGTGAATTCCCTTACCAAAAGCCAAGTTCTCACGAAGGTGATCACGCATCGGGCAGAACTCATCAGGCTTGTCGTACAAGGCTTCATCGCGGTTCGCCGAAGCGAACACGATAATGATGCGCTGACCCTTAGTGAGTTGCACTCCCCCAAGTTCAACATCTTTGGTGACGACTCGCCACATACCTTGAGTCGGAGTCGACAAACGCAAAGTTTCTTCGAACACCTTTTCGGCTCGTGACGGATCAGCCTTGAGAGCCGCCCATTCTTCGGGATTCTCTGCGAGCAAACGAATCATCTCGGTGAGTGACTTGGTGGTCGTTTCGTTTCCGGCCACCAACAACTGCTGAATGATGCTCAACATTTCGGGCATATCGAGCTGGCGCTTGTCGGTCACTTCGGGATCGTCATCATCGATTGATGCATTCAGCAGGTTGGTCAAAATATCGTCTTGTGGATTGGTGCGACGAAGTTCAATCTGCTCGGCGAAGTAATGCTGGAACTCGTTGACTCCGTACTCAGCTTGTAGGCGCTTCTCAATGGTGATATTGGTTCCGATACCAGCGATCGAGTCATCTGACCAGCGCTTAAAATCGGCTAAACGATCGTCGGGAACGTTCAGAGCCTTGGCGATCACTCGAACAGGTAATGGCACGCCAAATTCCTTAACGAATTCAATGCGACCCTTATCAATCCAAGAATCGATCAGCTCGACCGTGATCTGACGAACGATGGGTTCCATTTCAGCAATGACCTTCGGGTGGAAGGCACGGGCTACCAAACGGCGATACCGCGTGTGATCAGGCTGATCTGCAGTCAACATCGTTGGAACACGCGGGTAACCAGCAGCCATCACTTCAGCGAACTTTTCACGATCTGCCGAACTCAAAGGCATACCCGCGCCACCGAACATCGACGAGTACGTCTGCGGATCACGCAAAACTTGCATGACTAAGTCATGCTTGGTGACCATATGCACGCCGAGATCGGGCACTGGGTGCACCGGCGCTTCTTCTCGCATCTGTGCATAGTGCGGAAATGGGCACTGCTGCGTTGAAGGATCGAATGGGTTAAAGGTGCTGATATCAACGGCCATGATGTGCTCTTTCTCAGAAACGAATGGGAATGGAATTAGAAACTTGAATTACTTACCTGCGAGGCGTTCAACAACTGGAATCACTGCATCAATGACCGAAGCACCAAAACTGACATAACTAATGCCGAACCGCTCGCGCCGTTCAACAATGCGATCACAGATTTCGTCGACTGATCCAATGAGGGCATTGGGATGTTCAGCGAAGACTTCAGGGGTCATGCCAAACATGGGCGCCATCTTGGCGCGGGTGCTTGCACCATCTGGCGTGACGATTGTGAAGTAGGCCGCAATTTCGATTTCAATCTGGTCAAATCGAGCGCCCGCGCCATCTTTGATCCACTGAATCTTTTGATCTGTCAACTCTGCAGTCGATGAACCAATTCCATCGGCACCCAACTTTCCAGAAGAGTTATTGAAGTTCAACGACACGATGTCGGCTTCGCGTCCAGCAATCGTGAGGATTCGCTTGGCTCCTCCGCCAATCATGATCGGAGGACCAGACTTGGCAAACGGCTTGGGAACAGCTTCAAAACCAACGGCATGAACATGCGGTGTATCAATGTTCAACTCGCCTTCAGCGAATGAAGCACGCAATAGTGCGATGACTTCTTCGAAACGATCAATTCGAACTCCGGCACGATCAAAGGGAACTCCGATTGCTTCGTACTCGCCTTGTAGCCAACCAGCGCCTAAACCGAGTTCAAGGCGACCTTCAGAAAAGAAGTCAAGAGTTGCTACTTCTTTGGCCAACATCACTGGGTTGCGATAGTCAACGCACAACACGCGACAACCAACTTTGATGGTGCTAGTTGCTTCGGCTGCAACAGCCATCGCCGGAATTGCAGCAACGGTTTGCACGGGGTGACCTGTCGCAGCAAGGGCCGGTCCAGGTCCGATGATGTGGTCGGCTAAGTGAAATGATGAGAAACCCGATGACTCGGCTTTCCGGGCGAGTTCACGCCATTCTTTGCCAGAGTTCGGCGCATAGGCCTGTAGTCCGAAGCGAAATGGCTTACTCATGCTGGAACCTCCAAGATTGTGACGGCACCAGTGTCGCCGTTGACTTCAATGAGAGCACCGTCAGGGATACGCACTGTTGCATCGGTTGCCGAAACCACACAGGGCAAACCAAGTTCGCGACTCACGATGATGGCGTGACTGATCGCTGCACCAACGTTGACGACGACAGCACCACACGACATGAATAAAGGAGTCCACGCTGGATCGGTGTTGGGAGCAATGAGCACATCACCTGGCTCAAGATCACCAGGCTCGGTCGGATCAAGAATCACGCGAGCACGACCTACGTATTGACCAGTACAGCCGGGAACACCCTGCACGACTTCGCCAACGGTGGCTTTAGCCGCGTTTGACTGACCCTTCTTCTTGTACTCACTCAATGGCGGAACGATCCCGTTCTTAATGAAGAACGGCGGCTCGAGTAATTGCAGTTCTTGCCATTGCGCGTGACGGGAGGCAAGAGTGTCCTTCATCGACGCACCTTCGAACAAGAACTGATCGAGTTCCGAATCAAGCAAGGCGAACACATGATGAGGATCTTTCAAAGAACCCTCAGCGGCACGACGACGACCGAGTTCACGAAACGCCATACGAACTTCATGCAGTGCACGAATGATGTTGGTCTTTGTACGTTCACGGATTGCCATTTGCGAACTGGCGATCAATGCACCTTCTAGTTGGCCAGCAAGTTCTTCACCGAGCGGCTTGACTTTGGCACGAATATCCTCGGTTAGCGCCTTACGTTCTTCAGTCTTGCGCGCATTTCGAATCTTTGGCGATTCAGCATCAGACTGCAAACGAATACGGTCAATCACTGCAAGTGCGTACTCGGGCTTGGTTTCCCAGGTGTCGGCGCTGATTTCCCATTCGTTTGGTCCGCGTGAACCGAACTCAACTATGAACTGTGCAAAGTCGACAACAAATTTCTTGGCGTCAGCGCTACTGGAAGCCTGCAATCTTGCGAGCAGTCCAGCAACTCCAGCATTGAACTCTTTGGTGACGTCACTTGATGCATTGACACTGCGCGACAGATCCCACATGCGATAACTGGGTTCGGCCGAGTCAACATCGCCGATTCCAGCAATCAACTTCATGGCAGTTTCGGGTTCACCAAGTGCAGCACACACTGCACCCAAAATTCCGGGCGCAATGGCCGAGTCAGAAGAAGGCGGAGTGTGACTATCAAACAACTTGCGCAACAACGGCTGGAACATCCGCGCACGCGTCAACAAACCTGCATCGGAAAGAGTTGAAAGATCTGGTCGACCTTGACGAAGAGCAATCGTCATCACCTTTTCAGCGTCAACTTCGGGGATTGAAGTGTTGGTCATGACCCAACCCAAGTGAGCCAGAATGCCTTCGGCCATCTCGGGACGATCGTCGAGAGGGTGTGCTTCATACGGGGGCACTTCAGGGTGATCGCCAAAGAAAGCAAGGTCGAGTTGTTCGACGGTCAAGAGTGGACTACGGACAGCTTGCATACGAACGTTGGCCAGGTTGATGTAGAAATAGCCGGCAAAGAAGCCGCACACTTCGGGCTCACCGTCGGTGAACTCATCAAGGGTGTAGTTGCCACCGCGCACATAGCCGTCGCGCCAGCCGAGCAAAATGCCGTTCTCCCAGCAGAACTGCTGACTGAGCGGGCTCGCCGAAACACTGAGAACCTCACCAGCATTGGCGCGGGTGTAGTGCGGCCAGCGCTTACTCGGCGCTCGGTCTGTTATCCAACGATCAGCCATGTCAATCCCCTCGGTGCGGCGTAAATACTGCCGTCCTAGAAACTAACCGATTGATTAGTTCTGTCGCTACGCCAAGGTCGTTACTGACCTCGAAAGACTAATTCTTTGGGGTTGCGGTGATTTTGAGGCTCGTCAATCCACGCAACACGAATGAGTCGCCGTACGGGAAGTCGTTATCGGGGGTCAATCGAATGTCATCTAAGTGCTCGAGAACTAATTGCAGGGCGATTCGTGCTTCGGCCCGAGCCAATCCGGCTCCTGGGCAGAAATGCTCGCCATTTCCGAAGGCCAAATGGTCTTTCACATTGGCCCGTTCGGGGTCAATGGCGTCAGGGGCCGCAAACTTGCATTCGTCGCGGTTGGCCGAGGCGAAAACCAGCCACATATGGTCGCCAGCAGGAATCGTGGTTCCAGCGATGTCAACATCAACCTTGGCCTGACGGAAGAGTCCCCCAACTGGAGCCTCGCTGCGCAACATCTCTTCAACGAAGGCCTCAATCAACTCAGGCCGTTGACGAAGACGGTTTTGCAAATCAGGGTTCTCGGCCAAACAACGGATCATGTTTGAAATCAAGTTGGTCGTTGTCTCGTTGCCAGCGACCAAGAATTGTTGCAGCATGCCGAGCTGCTCGTCATCGGTCAGTTCTTCGCCATCAATCTGCGCATTAGCAATGTCGCACAAAAGATCGCCGGTTGGGCTCGCTTTACGAGCGGCGATCTGCGCCAAGAAATACTCGGTGAATTCTTTTGTCGAAATCAAAAAGCCGCGTACTTGTTCAACAGATGGCGAATGGTTACCAACGGGCATCACGATGTCATCGGACCAACGCTTGAACGTTGCCAGATCTTCACCAGCCACGCCAAGAGCGATAGCAATGATTGTCATCGGTAGACCTACGGTAAAAGTTCGCAAAATGTCGGTCTGCCCATTGGCCTGCAAATCTTGCTTGACTCCTGCTAAGAGTTTGAGCGCTACCTCGGTGATTGTCGGCTCCATCGCCCGAATACGGTCGGGCCGAAATGCCGGGTTCACTAATTTGCGTTGGCGGCGATGGTCTGGAGGGTCGGCGTTCAGCAATACCGCCACCCGACCACGAGTCATCGTGTTTGAACCGAGTAGAGCCGCCATCTCGGGCTCTTGCATGAGTTGCATGATTCCGTTCATCAATGCCTCACCAGCCGCCTGAGGGCCAGTCGGACTCAAACTCGAGAAACGGTCGGTGTCGCGCAGAATGGCTCGGACATCGTCGTAGCGCGTAATGATCCAAGCGCCTAAATCGGCATTGAACTGAACCCCATCTTGAGCTCGCAACCCCGCGAAGATCGGGTACGGACACGCAATGGCCGCCTGCTTGCGGTGAATCAGGTCATCAATCACTAATGATTCGCTCATTGCAGTTCTCT
>Ga0214919_10004502_pt1 | contig 20363 bp, 23 predicted proteins | sample LL1503_MetaG_FD_177994 | JGI IMG/M metagenome (GOLD analysis project Ga0214919, IMG submission 177994) | Freshwater microbial communities from Lake Lanier, Atlanta, Georgia, United States - LL-1503 | ecosystem: Environmental > Aquatic > Freshwater > Lake | place: USA: Georgia | collected... | reverse complement strand
GGGGTAATAACCATTCGGCGAGGTAGCTCAGTTGGTTAGAGCACAGGATTCATAACCCTGAGGTCACGAGTTCAAATCTCGTTCTCGCTACATGAAAATCAACCACTTACGTTTATTCGTAGGTGGTTTTTTATTGCTGTGTCATGTTTTGTGTCATGTTTTGTGTCATGATTTTTCACTTTTACCGAAAACACGAACCTTTAATGCTGATATTTCTACAGCGGTTAACACCTTTGGATCGAGGTAATATTTATCCAAAACATGGGTGGTAGAGTGGGAGCTAACCAGCCCTGTGTCGTCACCTAACACTTGATGATGCCATGTCAAATAGGTTTTACGAAGGTTGCTTAAACTAATATTTTTTCCTATTCCTGCGCCTTTCTTATAATGAGAAAATCCTTTACTTAAATCATCCATAATAGTTTTAGTAGCTATGTCTCTGTTTGGAAATAGAATGTATTCATCCTTTCCTATTTTTTCATTCATTCCTAATTCAATTAGAAAGTCCTCTAAGTCTGCATTAATTCCTATATACTTTTTTCGCTCTTTGGCATCTTTTTTAATTCGATTAACTTTTAAATTATCTATAATGAAAAGCTTAATACCTTGTGATGTACTATAAATGTCTTTCCATTTTAAATCCACTACCTCCTCACGTCTACCTCCTGTTAAAAGAAATAATTTGAATCCATCTTTAAGATACGGTTTATAAAGGTTTTTCTTCTCGCCTTTACCCCCAAGTGTAATGAATGGATTGAATGTATCAACTGCTGCTAAGACCTGATTAAACTCTTCCTCTGTGATTATATCAATATTAGAGGGGTTGACAACTTTTGGTACGAATTTTCTAAATGGATTTTTCATTTCAATATTCTCAATCTCAATTAAGAATTCGAAGAAAGTGCGAACAGCAGCGAAGCACTTATTGAAAGATCTATCTCCATAATTATCCTCTGTCCATTTATAAAAATTTGATACATCTTCAATTTTTATATCAGTAGGTCTTGTTCTTTTGATTTTTTTTGTTAAGGCTACATTCTCTACAAATTTCCAACAAAATCTAATACATTCGTCAACATGCTCTTGAGTTAAATTCTTTTTAAGATGTGCATATTTTGACTTACCCTCCATGTATTCTCTGTATTTAACTACAGCGTCTCCAATACTATAATCAGTCAAACTTATTGAGTCTATTTGTTTAACTTTTTCGAATCCATTTTGTATTAGTTCTTTTTCAATTAGAGCGCATTCTATAATAGCATCATTATAATTTTTTGCTTCTAAGTAGAAGGATTTAGAAGCATTCTTTGTACCAGGCACATGAATTCTTACTCGATATACTTGTCGGTCATAATGCCTACATTTACTATTGTCTACCCTGCATGTCCTGCAAAATATTTTTAGTCCTTTATGTGGATTCTTTGGTAAAGTAAGTTTTATCATCCTAATAATCTTTTATAGCGCTCTTCATCCTTTTTATTAATATTTGAGGATTTAACTCTTGGAATAGGGGAGATTTCGTCTTCTAATAATGTAATAGTTAGATTATATACAGACAGGTCTTTAACAACATCCCTGTAACGATCCTTCCATCTGTCTGGATACTTGTTTCTTAACTGCTGCACATAGGGTTTGTCAATTTGACTATCTACTTCAATTTGATAGACAAATAAGCTATTAATAAATCTGTGAATTTTGATTCCATTAATCATTAACCATTTTTTTGCAGTTTCAATGTTCTTTACATTTATTCTTTCTGCAACTTGTGCTAATGTTAGGGTATCCAAACCTTTAGAAATATTGCTAAATTCTTCTGACATGATTATTTTAACTATTTTAATTATGCAACTTTTGTAATAAAAATCCAACTAATAAAATTGTTTAAGAATCCTTTTTCTGGCTCTTGGTCATCCCAAATGGGAAATCCAATATTATTTACTTGTACTCCAAAGAAATTTCTAATACTTGAATTGAAACCTGACTCAAAAAACTCAATATCTAGTTTAAAATCTACATCTTCATAATCTGCTCTCATCGTCAAATAATTAAATAGAATATCTAAATTAAACCCATGGGCACCGGATTGCAATTTTTTTGTTGTCTTGAATGGTTTTCTATTTTTTTTCATATATAATTGGTTAACCTATACACCAGAAGGTTTATGTTTTAATGATCAACTTCCTAGTTGCCAATATTCTATGCCATTCTTAATTTCTATACTTTCTACTATATAATCTGTATAGTAATGATATGGTGAATGAACTTTATTTTTTAATAACTCTAAATGCAATAAGGATGTTCTAATCTCACATCCATATTTAAATTCGGGGAATTCCAAATTACTTTTAAAAGAAAAGGTATCTGGATATATAACTACAATTACTTGTTTCATGATAAATTATATGTTTTACCTATATACCCGAAGGTTTAATTTTTAATATTTATATAATTCTGGATAATTCTTTTTTTCCTTTTCCCACATCTCTAAGTATTCTTCCGTCAAATTCCAAATACCCTCTTGACGTTCACAATAATTAATAAAGTCAGCCCATTCTTTATCACGCATTCGTACATTAAAAATGCCTCTTAAACCAAGTTTATCAAAGTAGTCATAGATAAGGCAGTCTCTTTCAAATCTCAAATAGTCTACAATTTCACTTGTTTTCATTTTGCTAATTAATTTACTCATCTTATTTTTGGTTTTTTTAATTGGTTATAACCTCCAACTTTATTTGTTTTAATAAAATATATCATTTCAATTTGATAAAAAAAAGGTCTGTGGATAATCTGTGGAACACTAAACATTTTTCCATTTAAGCCTATTAATGATTTTGTGTACTAATGACACCGATATACCAAATTCCTTTGCTAACCTTTTCTTCCCGTAGATATGTGGATTGTATTTACTTCTGATTGAAATAACATCCTCTTTACTTAGCTTGGTTTTTCTGTTTTCAGATTTATTATACTTTACGAAAGCAATTGGCTGCAGACCTGCATATTTTTGCTTATGTAAGTTTGACAATACATCGTATGCAGTTAATTGCTTATCACTTTTATTTGAAAAAGGTGCAGCATGTATTTTATTTATTTCCTCCTGTATTTTTTTGGTATTCATATTGTTATTTTATGAAATCGATTTCCCAAATGGTATTATATGAATCCGGGTATTGTTTAAGGATTATTGCCATCTTTTCTAAGAGTCTAATAGACCTTTCGGTTAAATCTTTCCAATTTGTCCAAATGAAATTCAGAATCTCAATTTTGTCTTCTAATGAGTATTCTTTTGGATTTAGGCAGTCAGTATTTAAAGCAACATCTGCAATCCATCCCCAATGGGCTTCATTTTTCAAATCAAAATCGGCCACATTGCATCTGGAACGAATTGCATTCTTATGTGCTAAAAGTTTCGACTTGCTTTGATTCTTTTCCCTTGCATCTCTAACTACGTCATCAATTGGCAGTTTAAAGTTGCTTAGGAAGACAAATGACATATTATCACATGGAACACTGAATCCACACTTCTCTTCATTTTGATGGGCTTTAATAGCTTCTTTTTGCAATTCACTTAGATTAGGCCATTGGCTTTGTAGGGACTTTTCATATGTGAATGTTCTAACGCCATCTAAGACATTTTTCATGGTGTTGCAGCTTGCTTCAGTTGCGAATATTTCATCACAATCATCAACCACTATAATGATTTTCTCAGAAAGTTTATTTAGGTAATTAATCACGCATAAACTAACTCCGAATGCATACATAGAAACATTCCCTGATACAATAAAATACTTAATATCTGAATTTGATAAGTGGTATTTGATTGAATGAGATTTGCCTGTTCCAGGTGGACTAAAGAAGTAGTTATCGCCATATTTTGAGGAATTTGTTGATTTACCAATATTTTTAATCAGTTGATTGAATCGATTCCTGATTTGCATTCCCTTTTCAAGAGCTTGCATTTGTTCTGGTTCTAATTGAATTGTCATTTTTTATTTATTAATGGTTATTTAAGCTGCGTTATCTAAATCGGTGTTATCGGTTCCAAAGGCTATTTGATTCGTAATTTTTAATCCCTCTGGATTAAATTTCTTTATTGCATTTTGTAGATTTTCACACCCGTCTTTAAAGTATAATGATGATAATTCAGTTGATAAACTTCTTCTGTTTAATATTTGGCTTATATAGCCGACTATGTTGCTTCCACTCATTGGATCGTATACTAATCCATGCTCAGGACTAGCAAATAGTATGGGGCATACAGGAGCATACCCAGAAAGTACGGCTGGGTGGGATGTCTTTACAACATCAAATATTTTGTGATTCGTTCCTACTGATGAAAGGATTACACCTTCTGTATCTTGTTCTGTAATATGAGTCCATATTGTTGAATAGCCAGAAGTGACAGCAAGCTTCTTTGCAAATTTTTTGCCAACTACATTTTCATGTCCAAATCCTCTTAAATTTTGTGCATTTGTATTGAACTTGTGATACTCTATAGGCTTATAATAAACTTGTTTTACATCTACTACAAACCATAAGAAATATTCTATATTGTTTTTTGGTCTCTTTTTTTCTGAAGTGCCACCACTCATACAATTCTTCTTTGACCATATTAGAGTTTGATAATATTTTAGATTTGTTTTTCTTAGTATAGCATTAATTAACATGTCAGGTATTCTTAGTGATACACCATCCTCAAATACATCATTAATATTTATCATGAGACTAGCTGAATCTTTTAAAGTTATTATCCATGATTTAACTATGTCTGCCATATATTCACAATACTCTTCAGGTGTTCCAAAATTCCATGGTTGATGCATTTCTCCTAACTTATATTTTTTTTGTTTATAATAGGGAATAGAGGTGAATATTAAATCAACCTGTTTATGGAAGTCTACTAATTTATCTATTGTGGTACAATCCATTTGGTAAGAATAACATTTCTCAGGTATTATAAACTCCTTTTTCTTTTCTGTTTTAAATTCTAAAAACTTTTTTATTAATTTATTTGCTTCACCAACTAATAACTCACCTGACTCAACCTTTTCGCTATATCCAAGTTTTAAATGTTTATCAAATTTCTGTAGCTTTAAGAAAGTATTAGCAGCATTTGGTGTACACTTATTTTCTATTATTGAAATCGTTAATATTTTATTTGGATAGTCACATTTATTTACCTTATTTATTATATTATATGTTGCAGCATCCTTAAATCTTAAACCAGATGTCGTTTGTATATTCTGAGCGTAGGTTAATTTCTCCCCATTTTTCTTTCTACCTTGTTTTTTCTTAATTGTCTTCATTTTATATTCCAGCTCGTTTACTTTATCCATTGCTGTTTTCGCTCTGGTTTGGTTGAAGCTAATTATATCATCTATTGTAGCTTTTCTATCCATCTGAAGTGCCCAGATAGTTTTATGTCCTATTTTTTCTTTGAATATTTTTCTATAATTACCATCAACTAGAAACCAATCTATATCAACGACTACAGGATCAATTACACCATTTACTTCTAAGTCCGAATCCAATTCTGGGTTTGTAGTTCTTTCAAAAAAAACAAGCTCATCTTTGATTTTAATGCTTGCTATGTCAATTTCAATTAGTTTCATAGTAATTATTTACAGAAACGCTGCAACCCGTTTATTTTAAATTAATAAATTCATATATTATATATTATGAATTATATGATGAAAAAAAATAGAGGTTTATTACCCCTAAGTTTTTTACTCTGGTGTTATTTTATCACTTCTTATTAAAATTGTGTTTTTTCATCCATTCCCTTCTTTTTATCTCGTGGTCGGAAACCATTTTTCTGTCAATATCCGATTCAATCTTTTCTAATGCATCCTTTATGTCAGAAAACGTAACTGGATTATTGTCTATTTTTTCTTTCATCTTCTTTTGAACCTCTTTGCGAGATTCAGACATAAAATTCATATCTCCCTTTTGTAGTTCTTCAATTGTTTTATACTTTGAATAATCTTCTAATTTATTAAAGTATATTCTAATCTCACATTTCCCTTTGAGTAAATCATAAAAGGGTGCGCGGAGTAAAATATATTGAAATTTATTTGTTCCGCTTTTTTGTTTTTGAGTACTATATGCAATTTGAGGTTTAGTAAGTGATTCAAGTTGAAGTAATAGTCTTTCCATTATTCCCATCAATGCTAACCATTCTGATTTTGCAATTAATTCTTTATGGTACTGTCTAAATAAATTAAGTGTATCAACTTTTACATTATCTCCATCTTGAATAAGATTGATTTCACTATATAAATCAAACTTTAATTTATCTCTTCTAAAAACAGCAACTTTCCCTTCACCAAATTCTTCACCATAAAAATCAGAAAACAAAGTAATATTTGAGCTACCTATTTTTGATAGTGGACTTCTTTTCATTTCTGAAATAAATTCAGCAAAATCATCATCAGCTGCATCTACATTAGTTGCACCTTTTGTTTTCTTTTGAATTGATTTGATAATTGAAGTATAGTCCATTTATAATTCTTTACGCAAAGGTAAAGAAAGTTTTTCCAAAATTCCAAATTTCATCTCTATGAATTTTAATAATTTTATAACTCCTTGATTTGCAATTCATAAAACAAATATACCCCCCTCCCTCCCGTATCCCCCCTCGCATTAGGGTATATTTAGCATTTAAAAAGGGGGGACAATACTGCAACGGAAATTTTTTCAGAAAAAAAGTAGATAGGGGGGTATTCAAATTGAAAAACGACAATAAAAATTTTTCTGATTTTTTTACATTTTTTGACTTTACTCTTGAAATTTATTTTGTTATCATTTACTAAACTCAAACATTTATGTAAGGAATGAAAGTAAAGTGTGTTTATAAATTATTATAGATCCTCCTTTCTATTAGCTGCTTACATCGGTGAAAAATTGGGGGATTTTATTTTATGGCTAATGATAAAGAACAATATCTACATAACCCATCTTACATATTAAATGATGGTAGATTAGACCCAACGAAGAAAATATTATTATCCTATATAATATCACTATCGAAAACATCGAAGGGTTGTTATGCTAGCAATGAACGTTTTGGTGAACTACTTAATATTAATCCTGATGGCGCATCAAAACAGATTAGTAAACTTAGAAGACTAGGATATATCGAAACAAAGAGATTGTATAAGAATTCTAAAGAGTATAGATATATAAAAGTTTTTAGTCAGTTGAAAGATACAGATACCATACAAAGGGATGTCTTTATTAATATCCCTTACTCTATTTTATTTGATATTAATTTATCCTCAATACAAAAATTACTTTTATCAGAAATCATAGCATTATTAAAATTACCAGAAGGTTGTTATAAATCTAATAATGATTTTGGGCAATTAGTAGGCATAGGCGGGAGTGGAATATCCAAACAAATTAAAAAACTAGTTGAGATGAAATATATAAAAACAGAAGAGATAAAAGTTGGTAATTCTATAGACTACCGAAAAATTGAGTTAGCTAATTCCTTTACAACTAGGGAGGTATTTCCTAAATCATTAGGGGGTACTTCCCAAACGAATAGAGAGGTACTTCCCAAACAACTAGAGGGTACTTCCTGTGGGAATACAATTACTACAGTATCTAATTCAATCGAAGTATTTCCAGTAGTAGCTCAGTATACTAGTACAGAAAATTTTTTTGAAATGAGTGAAATAGAGATACTAGAAGAAAAAATATTTAATTCTTGTAAGCGGGGCCAAGAGCTACTTAATCAATTTAAAATAAATTCTATTGAAAATATATGGATGTTTGCTTCTACTAAACAAGAAATTCAATACATACACCAACTATATAAAGAATATAAATCGGCTATAAAAAATTTAGAAATAATACCCCTCAACCCGCAGGGATAAATAAACGAAGTTTAAACCTTCGGTTTCCCATCACCCCCAATTCCGTTCACCCCCTCTTCCCAAGAAATCAATTAAATCCCCGAAACTTTCGGTGATTTTTTATACAATACCAAATGGGGGACTAGCGATTTGTTTTTAATTAATAATGGGTGATTTTTTGAAATTACTGCTTGGGTACCCCCTGAAAACAATAAATCTCCGAAACATTCGGAGATTATTATTCTAAGGAATTAAGTAAGAAATTACCGATTTCCAATCAGGAAACTTCTCGCCACCAAAAAGAATAAGTTCACCAACAAACTTATCCGCACCGTTCTTCTCCCTATCATCAATCAAATAATCCCCATGATTGAGGTGCTTATGGTGGGATGTTATCAATCTTTTGTATGCATGTTTTCCAAGGTACTTTTTTACCCAATCCAACTTTTCATTTAATGCTGTTGGATTTTCCCAAGGGGATGTTGAAAGGATATAGGTATCAAAATGTTTACATAACAACTCGTATGATTCTATTGCACCTCCCATAGGTGTCATTAATGAAAATATCCCTGGTACTTCATCTAACCTGTCATCATACCTGGCAAAAGTATCGTGGTCAATTTTCATTATTCCTGATCTAAAATCCACAAGGACATTATCCATATCAACATATACTATCTTCTTTTCCATATTCAAATTTACTTTAATTCTTCTTAGTCCTATGCCTCATATATTTCCCTTTGGTTTTGTAATAATATCTAGATTTAGACTGATTTCTAATTGCATTAGGATTACTACTAACAGATTTTCTTACATACCCCTTTCTGAATTGCCCTTTATAATTTATCGTAGGAGGGACATAGCTTGATTTTAAAGGACGTTTTACCTCTTGGGTATCAGAACATCCAATCAAGAAAAAGAATCCAAATATGAGGAGATATTTAATCATAGAATTAATCTGAGGGTATCCAAACCACATCACCTTTGGCTTCAATCTCTTTAATTTCTTTTATAATTTGTTTTTCAGCTTCATCTTTAGGTTCGGCACCATTTATTAGCTCCTTTAACCTTCGTTCTTTTGGTGACATATCACTATTGGGTTTACTATCAATAATGATATCGTTAGTTTTTTTCTTAGCCATGTATTAATGGTTTATTAACTCGTTATAAGCCTTCAAATATTTGTTTAATCGTTTTAAATCAGATTCTAATACGACTGGCATCCTTTTAATATCAAGGTTATCAGTTAGGTCATTTAGTTTTACTTTGACAGCCAATGGGTTTATTTTAACTCTGGTGATGAATTCTTCATAGTCCTCGTCTTCAGATGTTTTTGTAACGCATTTTAATGCGTCAATAACATCCTTAGAAAACCCTTCTTTTTCTAAGTCTTCAAAAGTCCAATGGGTATCTTCAATAACATCATGTAGTAAACCAACTATTTTCTCATTATCGGTTTCACCCAAATTCATAACTCTTGTTACATGATTAATATAGGGTGCTCCGTACTTGTCAGTGGCTCCCTCATGGGCGTTGGTTGCAATTTCAATTGCTCGGTTTAATGTGCTCATTAATTATATTTATAAGATGTAAATTCAATTTCGTTTTCCATCAAGTAATCATGGAATAGTGAATATGCTTTATTGTCTGATAAAAAAACAGATAATGTTTTAATTAGTTCCTTTTTATTCCCAATTTCAACCTTATTAATTTCGTATAGTTTGGGTAAATTTTCAGAACTAATTGTAATTGAATATTCATAATCAGAATCACCAAATATTTCACTTACCATTTTGCCGACATCATACCCATCCAATTTTAGGTTCTCCCCATCAAATCCGAGATCAATAGTTACTTTGATGTCTATTCTATTAATTGTGAAAAGTCGTTTTTTATGTTCCATTTACCAAATTTAGGTTTAAGGGTTAAATCTTTTGAATTTCAAATACCTAATTGATGCCTCTAATGAATCATCCTCAACGGGTGGTTTAGTCCTGTTTGTGAATATGAGAGTGGTTTGACCTAGTTTCTCATGGGTGGTATTTTCCGATGGAATTCCATGGCTTCTCCAGAACTCTAAAGTACCACCTTTGTGGTAATTTACATTGGATTGATCTTGAGACGGTTGGGTTTGACCCAAGTTGTCATTTTTTTTCTGAGACATAAAATGTGTTTTAAGGTTAAAAAACACATCAAGAAGAGTAGGGAGTTTTCATTTTATTTGACTGAAAGTCCGCATCGATTTACCACCTTTGAGTTTTGTCTCTGGTTGGTATCCATTTAAGGATTCTTGATGTTAACATAAAGGTATGACTTAATATAATAAATTGTATGACATTTAACAAATTATTGATACAAATTACAACATATATAAGGCATCAATTTTATTGCTTATCAAGATTATTTAGTTCAAACTATTAATTGTAATTTTAACTATATTAATTATTTTTATAATTAGAATCATTATGAAAGAAAACAAAGCTTCAAAATCACTTGAAAATAATAAAAAAGAGTTTCACATTGAAAATGGCGACTGCTTAAAAGTATTAAAAAAAATTAAGGATAATACTTTCGATCTAATATTAACATCACCTCCCTACAATATCGGCAAGTCTTATGAGACTCAAACTACTATAGAAAAATATTTGGAAACACAAGAAGAAATTATTGTTGAATTAATTAGAACGCTTTCTGTTAATGGTAATCTATGTTGGCAAGTTGGAAACTATATTGAAAAAGGTGAAGTATTCCCACTTGATATCTATTATTATCAAATTTTTAAAAAGCATGGTTTAAAACTTCGAAATAGGATCGTTTGGCATTTTGGTCATGGACTTCATGCAACAAACCGCTTTTCAGGCAGATATGAAACTTTACTTTGGTTCAGCAAAACCGATGACTATATTTTTAATTTAGATGATGTTAGAATGCCTTCAAAATATCCTGGAAAATTGCATTTTAAAGGGCCCAAAAAAGGAATGCCATCAGGTAATCCTTTAGGTAAAAATCCAAGTGATATTTGGGAAATAATTCAACATGATTGGGAAACAGGAATGTGGAATATCCCAAATGTCAAATCTAATCATCCTGAAAAAACGACACATCCATGTCAATTTCCAATAGAATTGGTTGAGAGATGCGTTCTTGCATTATCAAATAAAAATAGTTGGGTTTTAGATCCATATTCTGGCGTTGGCTCTACAATTATAGGTTCAATTAAGAATAATCGAGTTGGCTATGGGATTGAGAAAGAGAAAACTTATTGCAAATTAGCAAGAGAGAGAGTAAAAGATTATTATGAAGGCAAGCTAAAATTTAGACCAATAAACAAAGCAATACACGTGCCAAAGCCAAACGATAAAGTTACACGTATGCCAAAAGAGTGGTTAAAATAGTTTTAATATTAATTATATGAAAATATCCCAAAAATACTCACATTTGAATGGTGAAGAATATTTAATTGTCCATCATGAGAAATTATATAAAGAAATAATTCAAGTAATCGAAGGGATAGATGCTTCAATTTTTTTAACTAAAGTGAGTAAAGAAAAGACTAAAACTGGGAAAATTTTATATAGTCCAATTGAAATTAATAAAGAACTTAATAAGCAGTTTAATAAATTAAACTGGAAGGAAAGTAGATATCAATACTATGTTTCTACAGACTTAAAGATCATACCAGAACTGATTTTATTGCCGTATAAAAAACAGAAAGATTTTTTACTTTCAAAAGGAATAAATGATCCAATTGCTTCATATAAACAAACTGATTTTGTAAAAGATCAGATTGCAGTAGAAGTTCAATTTGGAAAATATGCTTTCGTTGCCTTTGATTTGTTTGTTAAACATTTATTATTCTATTCTGGAGGAGTTATTAACCTTGGGATTGAAATTTTACCAACAAAACTAATGCAATCACAAATGAGTAGTGGGATTGCATATTTTGAAGGGGAAGTGTACAATGTACTTCGTCATGGAAGAAATAATCCGCCAGTACCGCTATTAATTCTAGGTATTGAGCCATAATTAATAATAATAAAAAAGATATAATGAATACAAAAGAAAAAGATTTAGGTAATAGTTTCCTAGAAAGGAAAGATTTTATTAATAATAAACTTAGAGCTTCTGAGCCATTAAATAAAATTCCGATATTTTCTGGAACTATTAATGAAACATATGTTCCAGTATATATGATAGATATAACTTTTCCAATATATAGATTGTCAAATATTAGAACTAAAAGTGCTCAAGAAACTTATATTTCAAAAAACGAGTATGATAAAGATTTTTTTAAAAGAGATCCTGAATGTAGAGAAGCTTTAAAAATACAACATGAACTATTATTTGATATATCTATTTCAGGAGGGGATGAAAAAAATCATTACAAAACTTTTGAAAAAGATAGTTTCGATAGAGCGCATCCGATGATGATGTCAGATGATGGGATTTTAATAAATGGTAATACAAGGATGTCGGCAATTAGAGAATTATTCTTTAGTGATAATGTTAAATTTAATAGATACCAAAAAATCCCAATTGCATTACTCCCATCCAATTTAACAGAAAGAGACATACGAAAATTAGAATTGAATCTTCAAATTAATCCAGACATACATAAAGATTATCCATGGATATCCGAGGCTATGGATTGTAGAGATCAATTATACATAGGCAGAACCGAAAAAGATATCGAAGAGGAATATAAAAGAAGAAAAAATGAAGTTAGTCATCCAATTAATTTAATAAATGAATTGTCAATGGCAGATAAATTTCTAGAGATGTACGATAAGAAAGGGGAATATGATTTATTAGAGAAAGACCAGTATGCATTATTAGAATGGTATAAATGGAGAAATTCCCATAAAAATAATATTAATAGAGTTTTCATAATTGATAATTTATGTTTTGAAGTTATAAAAAGCAACCTTGAGGGTTATAGAGAGAGTCAAATGGGGGATATTTATAAAGAATTTAGAAAATTAAATAGGAATTTTGGAGAAGACAATGAGGTTTGGGATAATTTTTATATTCAATATAAAATTGACCATAAATTAGATAACACGAATTCAAATTTAGATAAACCAATTGAAGAAAAGAATTCCTATGATTTTTTAACTGAAAACCTAATAGATACTAAAGTAAAAATAAATAAAGTTGAAGAAAGTCAGATTGTAGAAACAATACAAAAAAAACTAGAACATAAAGACAGAATTGAAGGAATTAAATTTGTAGAAACATTTCATTCTGTTATAGGTGCAGTTGAAGAAACGGAAAAAAGGAACAAAAGTAGAAAAATAATTAACGAATTAGTTACGCAATCTCATAATAATATCGATGATTGTATTAAAAGATTAAAAGAAGATAGTAAAGATTTTGAAAATCTTGAAGAAACATTACCTGAAATTGAAGAGATACTAATCAAATTAAAAACTCTAGAAAAATTAGTTATTGAAAAAATAGAAAAATGAATATAACTGTATCTTCTCAAAATAATTCAATAAAATTTCAATCCGATAAAACAAGTAGACTTGAAATAGTTGACCTTAGAATAAATATTGGATTAGACCTTGTTGAGGTCATCTCAGAAGACATTTTTTTGATATCACATATTGATTATTTAAATAATTTTGATTATATAAATAATATAATTAAAAAATTACAATTTAATATAGATATTTCTTTTAAAAATTTTGTCACGAATATATTTTTAAATAATATTGAAACAGATAGAATTGTTCCCGAAATTGATTTTACTAAGGAAATTAAAAATTTTGGTTTTAACCGAGAACTTAAAAGTTTTCAAATAAGAAATTCATTAGGGTTACTTAAACACAAATTTGGAGCAACGTTTAGTGTTCCTGGAGCTGGAAAGACAAGTGAATTATTAAGTATTTTTTCCTACTATAAAACCAAAGAGCCTAGTTTAAAATTATTTGTAATTTGTCCGAAAAATGCTTTTTCATCATGGGATGAGCAATTGAGTTCAGTATTTGATAAAAATGTTGATATAAATTCTGAAATAAAAGACACTATAGGTAATTCATTTAAAAATAAAATGTGTCGACTTACAAAAGGGTATGATAATATTAACTTTTTAATTAAACAAGATCCAAATTTTATAATCATTTCGTATCAACAACTTTATATAGATCGAAAAATAATTGATTTATTAATAAATTTTGTATCAACTAACAAAATTTTAATTGCAATAGACGAAAGTCATAGAATTAAAAGAAACGATGGGAAAATATCTAATGCAATTTTAGAATTTTGCACAATCGCTGATTATAGATATATAATGAGTGGGACACCAATGCCACAAGGCACCTCTGATTTAATTAACCAAGTTAAATTCTTAATTCCTAATAAATCATTTTCTGAAAAAAATGTAATTGAAGAAATACAAAAAATATATGTAAGGACTACAAAAACGGACTTGAATATTTTGCCATTGGAATCACATATAATAATGGTTAAAATGTCAGCAAAACAAAGAGAACTTTATGATAAAATAAAACATCATGAAAAGAGAAAATTCGAAACCTCAAGGCATCAAATAAAGCTTAAAGAACTTAAAAAGTGCATTATGAGAATGCTACAATTATCTTCAAATCCAAGAATAATAAATGACCCTAGCTTTAAAGAACTAGTTAAAGAGCAAAATTTAAGTAGTTTATTCGAGGAATTTTCTCCAAAGTTTTTAAAGGCCTGCGAATTAGCGAAAATATTAATTAACAATGGTGAAAAAGTTATAATATGGTCAGGTTTTCAAAGAAATATTGATTTATTGTTTGATTCACTTATAGAATACAATCCAGTTGTAGTTGATGGTAGAACTCCTTCCTCAGAAAATGATGAAGTTTATGAAACAAGGGAGTTTAATATCAATAAATTTAAAAATGACCCAACTTGTATGGTATTTATAGCAAATCCTGCTGCAGCTTCCGAAGGAATAAGTTTACACATAGATTTACATGGTAATAAAATCTGTAACCATGCAATTTATTTAGATAGAAATTTTAATGCCAGTCAATACATTCAAAGTGTTGATAGAATTCATAGGATTGGTATAAAAGAAAAGGCAAATATTTTTGTATTAGTAACTGAAGATTCTATGGATCAAAGAGTTCAACAAAGGTTAGATTTAAAAATATTTGCAATGATAGATTTGTTAAATGATAAATCTTTAAGACCTTATACAAGTGCTGATACAGCTTTAGAAAATGAAGAATTTATTTTTGATGAGTCTAGTGATTTAGTAATCAATGATGAAGATAAAAATTTTTTAATTGATGAGTTCTTCTCAAAATAAATTACAATTAAGTTCGGGTATTTTACATACCTCAATTAAAATTTTACAAAATTTTAATAAAGTTGTTAATCTTCAAAAAGTTTTAGAATTACATAAAATATTTATATCAGAAGTTCAATATTCATTAATATTCTTAGAGAAATGTGAATACATTAAAAATGTAACTACTAATGATTATGTTGTATTAAAATCATTACAATCTGCCGATTACAAAAATCATCTAAAAGAATTACTTTATAATTATATAATCTATTATAGACCTTTATGGACTGAACGTATAAAATGGGGTTTATCATCATTTATCAAAGACATGACATTAAATGAATCCCATTGTTTTAATGAGGTTTCTCTTTTGGATTTTGAAAATATTGAAAATATTTTTTGGTGGAATAATCTACCTTTTTATGAAAATGAGAATCTTTCTCAAAGAAAAGTTGGTGCAATTGGAGAATTTTTAACTTTAATGTATGAAAAAAAAAGAAGCGATAGTACACCAATACATATATCATTATTAGGAAGCTATCATGGTTATGATATTATGTCTTTAGATGACAAATTTAGTAATAACAAAAAATTAATCGAATGTAAAGCAACCACATCTATTAAGGAAATTATAATCAATATAACTAGAAATGAATGGGATACAGCGTTACTTAATGCTCATAATTATTATTTTCATATTTGGAGATTAGATATCCAAAATAGGAGAGCAATTCTTTATGAGATGACAACAGATGAATTACTAATCCACATACCCAACCCTTCTAATTCTACTTATGGTTACTTTACTAATGCAAATATCAATCTCACTAAGATTTTAAAATGTAGAAGTACTACTATTGAATATGATAATTTATTATTTTTTGAATATCTTCTTCAATAATAGATACATAATAAACAGATTGTATATATTTTTTTAAATTTTTTCTAATTTGAATTTTAATCGACAAACTTGAATTTTCATATCTTTTTTTAATTGCCTTCTCTATTGCATTATCATCTAGTATATGTTCGATTTCGTTATAAATGTATATATCGAAATTAGTAGTTATTTTATTTTTATATACATAAAATAAATAGTTAACAATATAATTTATTTGAAAATATGGCACTTTTTTATTTTTTAAATTTTCAATAAATAGATCTTTTTTTACCCATTTAGATTCAAGATCATATTGTTTGATAAATTTCAGGTTTATAGATTCTACTTTTTTGTGATTTACCGGGGGCTCATATTTTAATTTAGAATTAGTTTGTAAATAAAATGATTGTCCTATTGATTCGAAATCTTTAGTTCCTGCAATTATTCTTTCTACTGAGTATGGCCTTAATGATTTATTTTCTTTTACAATATCTTTTACAATCTCATTTATGTGAACTGGCCTTTTATTTAATTTTAAATATTCATCTATTAAATTTCTGATTGATTTGAAACCTTTTTCCAAATTTTCATTTTGTTGATTTTTCAACAAACCATATCTACCAGTTTTCCCTAAATGAAAAAAAAGATTTTTATTATTAAGTATCGTTGAGATAATCTTTGTGTCTACAAATTTCAAATTAGGATAAACTTCATTTATGTAAGATTTCAGCATTTTTATTGTAACAGTTGATTTATAGAAAATCATACCTGCTTCAACAATATCAATAAATTTTGGATTTTTTGTGTTATATATTTTGTTGTCTTTAAATTCAATTTGTTCACTCAAGTTATTTATCTGTAAAATAATACCTATTAATTTTTCTAATTCAGAAATATCACCATCTTCATTCGATAAAAAATTACTACAGTCATACTCTTTATAATGTTTATTGTTTATAAGTGCATATAATATTTCTTTTATTTCTAAAACTTTTACTTCATTTATAAAATTACTATTAATCAATAAATTTGTTTCAATATTATCAATTTTTGAATTATTTAAATCAACATTTATTAAGTAATAACTTGGATTAAACAACAAACAAATTTTTCTATAAAATTTATAATTCATTTTATCGTCTATTCCCAAATAATTCTTTAAAGTATAAATTTTGTAGTAATTATCCTTTAATTTGAAATTAATTAAAGTCAGATTGGCTAACGCTTTTATTCTATTTCTGTAAATTTCAAATTTTTTATCAATAAATGTTCGTTTATTTATTTGTCTAATACGCTCTTTTGATAATTTACTAATTATTTCTTTTTCACCCTTTGATAAATCTAAATTAAAATAGAATTTAATGACAATTTTAGATGTTGAGTATATATCTGAAAAAATTACATCAAAATATTTGACAAAGAAATTTTCTAAATCTAGTTTATTATCAATAGTTGAATTTAATGTTTCCTTATCTATTTCAAAATCACCTAAGATTTTAATTAATAAATATTTTGATTTTATTAATGAAGTGTTTAAATCATTATTAATTATTTCCTTAAAAATATTTTTTATACTTACAATAAATACTTCAATTTCATTTCCTGTTTTACCAAAAACAACCGGTGGTATAAATAACGGATCATCATTTAAATAATCATATAAAAAATTATTATAGTTTATTTCTAATTTGTCATCTCCATATTTCTGTTTTAAGAAATTCTTAGTCCTTATCAAAAGTTTTTCAAATTCTGCTTTACAAAGTAATTTAAATACTTTATTATTTAATAGTATATTGTATCTATAAATAGTATTTGGTTTATTAACTTTTTTATAAAAAGAGTATAATACTTTTAAAAAGAAATGTACAACATCATCATCATGATCATCATTTATTTTTATATTAATTAAATCTTCATTTAAATCTTTATATAGTTCATCAAAATTTAACCCATTTTCAATTTTGTATTTATCTAAAATAACACTAAGAACCTTTTCTTTTAAAATTATACTTAAATCATTATAAATTGTATTCCATTCTTCAATGATATTATTTTTTGTATTTACATCTTTAACACTTTCTGCTTCAGATAATGCTATATTGCTTTGTATCAAGAATCTTTGTAATTTTTCTAGGTCATCAATTGTCTTTATTCCAAAACTACCAACATGTTTTATTTCTTCATAATTATTGATTAAGTTACTTAATTTCTCTAATGAATCAATTTCTAATTTACTTATCAAATTTTTAGATCTATTACTAATTTTTGATTTTATATAAAATAAATTAACATTTTTGTTAAACAATAATTTTTCCTTTTCATCAATAAATTTTTCTTCATTTAATAATATCTCCTTTACGGTTTTCGGTATTTTGTTAGATGATAATTTATTAGCTGTATAATTTGAAAATGTCTGTAATTTAATGTATAGATTTTTATTAATTATTGATTTATTATTCCTTAAAAAAATATCTAATTCATTAAAGTTATCAATATTGATAAAATATTTTTCATATAAGTATCTATACTCTTTTAAAACATTTATATTTTTACCTGGTATATTAATAAAAATATTTCTAAGTTCAATCTTGAAATCATTTCTTGATTGATATGATTCTATACTACCATATTCTTTGATTATCACATCATCTTTATGCTTACTAATTTCTATTTTTAAATTATTTATTTCATCATTTTTAATTTCTGTTTTAAATATTTTAGCTACTTTATCAATTTCCTTTTTTTGTATTAAATTATAATTTAAATTCCATTCATATATATTTTTTAAATTTATATTTTCAGTGTCTTTTTCATAATCTAATGATTTAAAATATATATGTACTGGATTCGAAGTATAAATATCATGCATTAGGTATTCCAATCTACCACAATACACAAATGGCATTGTTTTATTATTTATTTTTTTATTTACTCTACAAAATAATAATACAAAGACTTCTTTCTTTACAAAACTTTGAATTCTTGGAGAATTTATTGATTGCGTAGTTTGACTATCCCATTGAAATATATCATTTTCAAAATAATCTCTAAAATGAAATCTCTCTTCTTTACCTTCTTTGTTTAAATCAACAAATAATAAAGTTGAATTAAAATATTTATTGTAGTAAATTCCTTCACGTATAATACTAATATTATTATCATTAAATATAGTAGATAGCTCTTTTTTTGTGAATAAACCTCCTATTTTAATATTTATTTGCATGAATTTATCTTAATAATATTCTACAAATTACATTATTTTATATCATTATATAAAATCATTTTGTCGTGATATTTTATAGGTTCATTTAATATTTTAATTATGATTTCACGACAAATTTGAAATTATAATCCCCGCTCTAATATATACAATCCCTAATCCCAGTATTTAGAAAGTCCAACTTTCCACAAAAAAGTATACTGGGTAAGTGTATTAGATATTGAGCTATTCTTCAATAAACACTGCTTTTTTAAAAGTTTTTAAAGCGGTCATTGATATTTATTAATAAACTCAATATTATGTTAAAAGTAGCAATTCTTAAACCACAGCCTAGAAGATTAAAAATGATGATAACCGAATCTCAATTTATAAGGTTAGCAGAAAATGTTTTAAATGAGCAGTTTAATAAGACTATTAGAAATACTCATCTGATCCGAGTTAAGTCAGCTAATTAGCAATTAATCTAATTCAAATAGGCCTAATGCAGTGCTAGTTTCAAAGTTGGTGTATTTCAATGTAGTTGATACATTAGAATGTCCAACTAACCTTGAAACCTTTATTAAGCTTAAATGATCTCCATCCTGAAATCCTTTCTTAATTGAGCCCACAACCCACGATTTTCGAAGCATATGGCTGCTTGGGTTCCCAATGTATCTAACCTTATAATCCTTCATAATTCCCTTTAAAATTCGATTGAAGTATTGAATTGACATTGGTTTTAATCCATTTGTCTTTTGTGAGGTTAGGATGTAAGTTGATGGATCTGAGGCCTGCGCCTCATATACGATATCTAATACCTCTTTAAGCTTGGTAGACATTACTAATATTCTTTCTTTGTCCGTTTTCTTCTCAATTCTGATAAATCTTTCCCCGACTTGTACTCCTAACAAATCCTCCCATTTGAGATTTAGATTATCTATAACCCTCATGCCTAATCTTACCCCTATAGAAACCATTAGCAAGGCACGCGCCTTATCCTTAGTTTTATTAGTTTGAAAATCTCTGAGTAATCTTGATTCCAAATTCATGACAGCGTCCCAGTCAAGCGAGTAGGTTGTAGTTTTAATCCCTTTACGTTCCATTTTGAATAGTTTTGTGATCTGGCTAAAA
>Ga0214919_10004501_pt1 | contig 20364 bp, 21 predicted proteins | sample LL1503_MetaG_FD_177994 | JGI IMG/M metagenome (GOLD analysis project Ga0214919, IMG submission 177994) | Freshwater microbial communities from Lake Lanier, Atlanta, Georgia, United States - LL-1503 | ecosystem: Environmental > Aquatic > Freshwater > Lake | place: USA: Georgia | collected... | reverse complement strand
CGTGGCATTTAATGGGCCATGACCTTTGACGGCTATTGGCGCGCCGAGGCCTTGAGCCGCGCAGCCTTTGACGCCGAAGGCTATTTCAAGACCGGAGACCTCTTCACCATCGCACCGGAAGCGGGCGGACGATTCTATCAATTTGTGGGGCGCAGCAAGGAGATCATCATTCGCGGTGGCCTCAACATCTCGCCCGCCGAGCTGGATGTCCTGATCGAGAGCCATCCCAAGGTCCGCGAGGCCTGCTGCGCCGCCTATGCCGATGAGCGGTTGGGTGAGCGGGTCTGCGCCGTGGTTGCTCTGCGCGAGGGGCAAACCCTAACGCTAGAAGAGGTTTGTGACCATCTGCGCGCCGCCGACATCGCGACCTATAAGCTGCCTGAGAAGCTGCGCATCATCGAGGCCTTGCCGCGAAATCCGCTTGGCAAGGTCCTGCGTCGCGAATTGGCGGGGGTGGCGGGGTCGTAGGGTTGATGCATTTGCGCGCAGATGGACCCTTTGCGCGGCTTTAAATGCAAAATTGCTTGCATCCTCGAGGGTGATCCCGGATTCTATGGCCATCACCGCTCAGCCAGATTTGGACCTTCGCCTGTGGCCATGCCGCCCACCAAAATGACACGCACCTGCTCGATCTGGCGGGCGCTTGAAGTCGTGGGCGATTCCTCGGTTCTGCTGATTCTTGAGGCCAGTTGGATCGGCGCGCGCCGGTTTGATGAGTTCCGGTCACGCACGGGTCTATTGCCGACCTTGCTGAGCGATCGTCTCAAGCGTCTGGTCACGGCGGGCCTATTGGAGAAGGTGCTCTATAGCCAGTCTCCGCCCCGGTCCGACTATCACATGACCCAAAAGGGCCGGGACCTCTATTGGCCCGCTCTTATGATGCTGCGGTGGGAGCGGCGCTGGACCTCGCTCGAGGGCAAGTTGACCGTGAACCTGCGCCATAAGCGCTGCGGCCATCTGTTCGAGCCGGTCCCGACCTGCCTCAAATGCGGTGACGAGATCAATGCGCGCGATGTCGATTGGACCGAAGGCCCGGGCGTTGGCTGGATGTCCGCCCACTATAGCCGTCGTCGCCAGCAGCGGCAGTCGGTTTCAGAGCGTCTAGGGTCGGCAGGACTGATGATCGAGGTGGCTCAAATCACCGGCGATCGCTGGGCTAGCCTCGTGCTGCGCTCGATCTTTACGGGCCTTCGGCGGTTTGACGAGATCCACCGGGATACGGCCATGGCCACCAACATCCTGTCCGAGCGCCTGACTTGGCTGGTCGAGAAGGGCGTGATCCAAGCCCACGAATATGGCCCGGGCGTTCGGCGCTTTGAATATCGACTGACGGCCAAGGGGATCGACTATTATCCGGTGCTCTTGATGCTGATGCTCTGGGGCGACCGCTACTATTGCTCGCCGGAGGGCCCGCCCCTGTTGTTGCGCCATAAGGCCGATGGTCATGAGCTAGAACCGGCAGTGACCTGTTCCTGCTGCGGCGTGCCGGTCGATGTGCACGATGTGACCTTCGAGATCATCGAGCCTGTAGGTGTGCTCGAACCCGCCTCCGAACCTGCGCTTTCACTTTCATAACGATACTAAAGCCGTTAGGCTCGCGTCGAAACCGTCGGTTGACGGGCAAGAGACGATAGGGAGCAGGCGATGAAACGGCGTGTCATCCAGTGGGCCACAGGGGCCATGGGCAAGTCCTGCTTGCGGGCGGTGCTGGACCATCCGGATATGGAACTGGTCGGTCTGTTTGTCTATGGCGACAATAAGGTTGGCCGCGACGCCGGTGACATTGCCCGCAGCCCCTGACCGGTGTGTTGGCAACGCAGGATGTCGAGGAGATTTTGGCGCTGGAGGCTGATGTGGTCATCCACTGCGCGCGCCTTGCTCCGCCCTATGGATCGCATGATGCCGACCTGATCCGGCTGCTGGAATCCGGCAAGAACGTCATCAGCATCAATGGCTATAGCCGCCCGCACTATTGGGGCGGCGGTCGATTGGCCGCCCTTGAAGCGGCCTGCGCCAAGGGCGGGTCGTCCCTGATGGCGGCGGGGCTTAATCCCGGCTTTGCGGCCGAGCAGATCGCGGTGGCAGCGACGGCGGTCTGTTTGCAACTCAAGGCTATTGAGGTCCTGGAAAGCGTCGATTGCCGACAGATCCGCAGCCCGGACTATGCGTTCGGCATTCTCGGCTTTGGTTCTGATCCGGCCAGCATCAATCCCAATGATCCAGACTGGTCGGTCGCGACCTCGCTGAACGGCATGTACAGCGAAGTTCTGGCCTCGATGGCCAACAGCTTGGGGCTGACCATCGACCGGATCGAGACCGATCACGTCCTGCGCGGGGCAACCGAGGACCTTCATGTCGGGGCAGGGCCCATCGCCAAGGGCACGGTCAGCCATATTGATCTGCGCTGGCGGGCCTTTGTTCAGGGCCAGCCGGTTCTGAATATGGGTATCGCTTGGTACATGGAGCACGGCCATCTGGACCGGGCTGATCCGCCCCTTTGGCGCATCCATGTGACGGGCAACCCCAATGTCAGCCTGACCATCGATCTGGAAAAGCCCGAAGGCGATCAGACCGCGACCTCGGCCGAGCAGCTGGGCGTGGCCGGGGCGGTGATCAACACCATTCCCTTGGTCTGTGATGCGCCTTCCGGCGTCCTCACCCGTCCGATGAGCACGCCCCATCAGGGGGTGGACCTGTGACCCGGCCAGACCGGGTCGCCATTATTACCGGCGCAGGCAAGGGCCTTGGCCGGGCCTATGCACTGGCCTTGGCCGCCAAGGGCGTGGCTGTGGTGGTCAATAATCGCTGGACCGACCGCAGCCAGCCCCCCAGCGCTGCCTCTGTTGTCGAGGAGATCCGAGCGGCAGGCGGCTTGGCCGTGGCCAGCCTTGAGGCGGCGGAAGCGCCCGATGCGGGGGCCGCGATGGTGGCCTTGGCCCTGGAGCATTTTGGCCGTCTGGATGCGGTCGTCGCCAATGCCGGTATTGCCTCACCGACCAGATTTCACCGCGAGACGCCGCAGGCCTTTCGCGCGCTCATGGACATCAATTTCTACGGCACCCTGTCGCTGATCCAAGCGGCGTGGCCGATCCTGTCGGCCTCGCCAGCGGGGCGGGTGATTGTCAGTGCCTCATCGGCAGGGCTGCATGGCGGGGATGGCCTTGCCTCCTACGGGGCCTCAAAAGCCGCCCTGATCACACTGGCGCGCAGCTTGGCCATTGAGGGCCGGGCGAGAAACATTCTGGTCAATGCCATAGCCCCCTATGCCGCCACGGCCATGACCGGCCAGGACCTGTCGCCTGAGCAACAAAAGCGCATGTCGCCCGATGCCGTCGCGCCCTTGGTCGTCTGGCTGGCAGGACCGGACTGTGACGTCACCGGTCAAACTCTGATCGCGGGGGGCGGCCATCTTGCGGCCGCCTATGCGGTCGAGGGCGCGCCGGTTGACCTTGGCACCGCCCCCACCGTGGCCGGCGCCGTCCATGCCGCCTTGGCCGATGGCGCCCGTCAGAGCTTCAGTGACGCGGTGACGGCCTTTGGAGCCTTTTTAGCGGCGGACCCCAAGCCGGTTTTGGATTGATATCGCGGCTGAGGCGTGGCGCAGCCCTAAAACTTGTGTAATGGTACTAACAAATCGAACGACAGTTCAGCGAGGAAACCATGGTTTATATTCTGGGCGGATGGCAGAGCGACTTTTCGGAAAATTGGGCGCGGCAGGGCATGGATTTTGCCGATGCCTTTGCGCAGGTTGTCGGTGAGGGCCTCGCAGCGGTCGATCTTGAACCGAAAGACATCGACAGCGGCCATGTCGGCAATTTTGTCGGTGAACTGTTTGCGGGCCAAGGCCTGCTGGGCGGGTTCTTTGGTCTGGTTCACCCTGACTTTGACGGCATGCCCACCGCGCGCCATGAAGCCGCCTGCGCGTCGGGCAGTGTCGCCATTCTCGCCGCTGCGGCTGAGATTGAAGCGGGTTATTATGATCTGAGCTGCGTGGTCGGCTTGGAGATGATGCGCAATGTTCCCGGTCAAAAGGCCGCTCAGAACCTCGGTGCTGCCGCTTGGACCGGTCATGAACTGCAAGATGCCGCCTTCCTGTGGCCGCGCGCCTTTTCCGATCTTGGCGAGGAATATGACCGTCGCTGGGGGCTGAAATATGAGCATCTGGCCCGGATTGCTGAGATCAACTTTGCCAATGGTCGGCGCAATCCCAACGCCCAGACCCGTCAGTGGGCCTTTAACGACAAGAGCTTCACTCAAGATGACGAGGCCAACCCCGTCGTCGAAGGCATGATCCGCAAGAATGATTGCGGACAGGTCACGGACGGCTCTGCGGTGGTGTTTCTGGCCTCCGAAAAGCGCGCGGCGGAATATGCGGCGCAGCGTGGCGTGGCGCTGGACAGCCTGCCGCAGATCAAGGGTTGGGGCCATCGCTCCTCGCCCATCAGCTATGAGCGCAAGATCCGGGCGAGCGAAGGCCAGCCCTATGTCTTCCCGCAGGTAAAGGGGGTCATTGACGACGCCCGCAGGCGTGCGGGCGTGGCCGATATCTCGCAAATCCATGCGGTCGAGACCCATGACTGCTTCACCACCACCGAATATATGGCCATCGAGCATCTGGGCCTGACGGCTCCGGGCGAGTCTTGGAAGGCGATTGAGGACGGCTCCATTGATATGGGCGGACGCCTGCCGATCAATCCCTCGGGCGGTCTGATCGGCGTGGGTCACCCCGTCGGCGCGACCGGGGTGCGCATGGCTCTGGATGCCTTCAAGCAGGTGACCGGCAAGGCGGGCGAATGTCAGGTCGAGGGGGCCAAGACGGTCCAGACCCTAAATATCGGTGGCTCGACCACCACCACGGTCAGCCTGGTGGTTGGCCTCTAGCCATGACGCAAGAGGTCAGCGCCGCGCCCTTTCGCGAAGCTAAGATGCTGCCGGTCGACCTCAAGGTTGATCGGCGGGCCGATGGCAGCATCCTCATTGCCTCGAACATTCCGCTAAGGCCCTATGAGGCCAATATTCCTTTGGCCTTTGCCCAGCGGGCCGCCCAGTCGACCGACCGGCGCGCGCTGGCCCAGCGGGGCGCGGACGGCGAATGGGCCTATCTGACCTTCACTGAGCTGAAACAGCATATGGACGCGGCGACGCAGTGGTTCCTCGACCATGCCAAACCGGGTGCTCCGGTCCTGATCTTGGCGGGCAATAGTCCAGCCTTCACGATCATCAGCTTTGCCGCCCAAGCCGCAGGCCTGCCGGTCTGCCCGGTCAGCACGACCTATGCCACCATGGGCGGCGACTTTGGCCGCTTGGCCCATGTGATCGCCAAGACCCATCCCGGCGTGGTCTTTGCCGAAGACACGGCCATGGCCGCCAAGGCGCTCGATAGCCTTGATTTTGGCGATGCGCTGATTGTCACCACCACGCCAAACCTGTTGAAGCGGCCTGCGACGGCCTATGCCGACCTGCTCGCAACCCCTGTGACCGACCAGGTTGCCGCCTCGATTGGGCGCCTGCAGCCGCAAGACCGCGCAGCCCTGATGCTGACCTCTGGCTCAACGGGCCTGCCCAAGGTCGTGCCGATCACCTTTGATAATCTCGCCGCCAACTCGGCCCAGTGCCTGCAAACCATCGGTGAAGCAGCGGGCTGGCATGAGGTGATGCTCGATTGGCTGCCTTGGCACCATGCGGCCGGGGCCTTTGTCATGCGCGCGACCCTGCTCGAAGGCGGCACGCTCTATATTGACGACGGCAAGCCTGCGCCGGGCCTGTTCGAGACCTCGATCCGCAATCTGCGGGAGATTTCGGTCAGCTATTTTAACAATGTCCCGCTCGGCTACACCATGCTGGTCGATGCGCTTGAGGTCGATCCAGTCATGCGCGCCACCTTCTTCAAGAAGATGCGCCTGATGCTCTATGGCGGCGCGGGCCTGTCCCAGACCGTCTATGATCGCCTGCAAGCCCTAGCGGTCGCAGAGACCGGCCACCGGATCATGATGACCAGCGGCTATGGTATGACCGAGACGGTTTCGGCCTTTTCGGTGATCCATTTCCTGACCGACAAGGTGGGGATTGGCCTGCCGACGCCCGGCATCACCATGAAGCTGGCCCCGGTTGATGATCGCTATGAGGTCCGGGTTAAGGGCCCCAATGTCACCAAGGGTTATCTCGACGATCCCAAGAAGAACGCCGAGGTCTTTGATGATGAGGGCTTCTATCGCACCGGCGATCTGGCGGTCTTCCATGATCCGAGCGACCCCGGCCAAGGCCTCGCCTTTGTCGGCCGTGCGGCAGAAGAGTTCAAACTGTCGAGCGGCACCTGGGTCTATGGCGGCGGTCTGCGTGATGGCTTGCTCAAGGCCCTGTCGCCGTTGGTGCTGGATCTGGTCCTTTGCGACGATGACCGGCCCTATCTGACCTTGATGGCTTGGCCCAAGGGCGAGGTCTCGCGCGCCGAAATCGCCGAGCGGCTGGCGGGCTTTAACGCCGGCCAAAGGGGCGATGCCTCACGCATCCGCCGCGCGCTGTTGCTCTCCGAACCGCCAGATCCCAATGCCCACGAAATGTCCGACAAGGGCACGATCAACCGTCGCGCCGTCATCGACCGCCGCGCTGATCAGGTCGAGCGTCTGTTCGCCGACCAGCCCGACGCCGATGTGATTGTACTGGGCTAGCGCCTTAGGACGAGTGGGGCGTCCAGTCGGCGGCCAGTTCCCGGTAATCGGCGCTGAACCAGCGGGGATAGCCGTGCAGGGTCTGGCCGCCGTCGATCAGAATCTCGGCACCCGTGATATAGCCGCTGGCCTCGCTGCACAGGAATGTGACCATCTGGGCGATGTCATCGGGCTTACCGAGGCGCCCCGCTGGCGTATTGGCAAGAACATCGCCGCGCACGATGGGATCGTCGATTAGCGACTTGGTCATGGCCGTCTCGATCACACCGGGCAGGACCAGATTGACCCGGATGCGATAGACGCCCAACTCTGATGCCAAGGACTTGGCGAGCATCCGAACGCCGGACTTGGAGGCGGCATAGGCGCCGAGCATGTCACAAATGTCGGTCGCAGCGGTCGAGGCATTCATGACGATAGCTCCGCCCTGTCCGCCGTCGCGCATCAGCCGCGCGGACCCTTGCGCCATCAGGAACCCGCCATTGAGATTGACGTCGACATGTTTGCGCCAATGGTCGAACGACAGATCGATCAGAGCCCCGTTGCGGCCATAGCCCGCATTGATGAAGGCCGCATCCAAGCCTTGAAAACGGTCCTTGATCGCCGCGAACATCTCGCCCACGGCCAGAGGATCGGTCTGGTCGCAGGCATGGGCCATGACCTCGACCCCATGGCTCGCCAAGGCCTCCGCAACAGAGGTCAGGGCATCGGCACGGCGATCGGTCAGAACAATATTGGCCCCGGCCTTGGCAAAGGCTGCAGCGGTCGCTGCGCCAATGTCACCGGCCGCGCCCGTGATCAGAGCGGTCTTGGATTTAAAGCTGTTCATGGGTCTGTCTGCTTTCTAGGATCGCTTGTGCGCCCTTGGGCCATAGGTTAACTTGCATAGAGATAGTGTCAAAGGGCGTTCGTCGCTCGGGCAATGTCCAAGATCCATACGGGGGAAACATGCCGGAATTTGTCAATATCCTGATCGTCAATGGCGTGGCTGTGATGGTCCTGTTTGCCCTGGCATGGGCCGCCTGCGTGGCGCAGCGCGACTGTACGCCTGTCGATAGTCTCTGGGGCCTTGGTATGGGCGTGGTGGCGCTCTCGACCTTCATTCAGACCGGTGGTGGGACAGAGCGGCGGATCGTCATGACCGCCATCTGCGTGGCTTGGGCCGTACGCCTTGGCGGCTACATGCTCTGGCGCTGGCGCGACCATGGGCCGGACCGGCGCTATGTGCGCATGATGGACAAGGCCAAGGTCGAAAAGGGCTGGAACTATGGCTATGCCGCCTTCCGGCTGGTGTTCCTGCTCCAGATGCCGCTGCTGTGGCTCGTCTGTTTGCCGGTGCAACTGGGTCAGGTCTCGGCAGAGCCCGCGAACCTCGGCACGATGGGCCTGATCGGGGCCGGGGTCGCCGTATTCGGTATCCTGTTTGAGAGCCTCGCCGATTGGCAACTGGTCCGTTTCAAGAAGACCCCTGACAATGCCGGTAAGGTCATGGACCAAGGTCTTTGGCGCTATACGCGCCATCCCAACTATTTCGGCGATGCCTTGACCTGGTGGGGCCTGTTCCTGATCGCGGCGGAGACCCCCTTGGGCTGGTTCTCGGTGGTTGGGCCGATCTATCTGGTCTTTACCCTGACCCGTTGGAGCGGCATGCCGACGGTTGAAAACCGCCTCGGCCGCACGCGTCCAGACTATGCCGACTATAAGCGCCGCACCTCGGCCTTCATTCCTTGGCCCCCTAAGCCCGCACAGGTCGACTAAAGATGAGCATGCCAAAGTCTATTGCCGATCGCCTGCGTCTGCCGGCCATCGCCGCTCCCATGTTTCTGGTCTCGGGACTGGAGATGGTGCTGGCCGCCTGTAAGGGCGGGATGATTGGGTCGTTCCCGGCCAATAATGCCCGGACGCTCGACATTCTCGACGACTGGATGGGGCAGATCAACGCCACCTTGCCTGCCGATGCGCCGCCTTGGGCCATCAATATCATGGTCCATCGGTCCTATTCGCGCTGGGAAGAAGAGATGGAGCTGGTGCTCAAGCACAAGCCGCCCATCGTCATCACCGCGCTCGGCAGCCCGTCGGCGGTGATCGATGCGGTCCATGCCTATGGCGGTCTGGTCTATGCCGACGTCAATTCGGTGAGCTTTGCGCGCAAGGCCGCCGCGACCGGCGTGGATGGCCTAATCCTGATTGGCGCTGGCGCTGGTGGTCACACGGGACAGATTTCAGGCTTTGCCTTTGCACCTGCCGTTCGGGAGTTCTTTGACGGAACCCTGGTCTTGGGCGGCGCCATTGGGTCTGGCCGCGCGATCCGGGCCGCGCAGATGCTGGGGGCCGACATGGCCTATCTCGGCACACGCCTGATTGCCTGCACCGAAAGCCTTGCTGTGGCGGGCTATAAGCAAATGCTGATCGAGGCAGGCGCAGAGGATATCGTTCTGTCGGCGGCCCTGACCGGTATCCCGGCCAACTGGCTGAAGGCCAGCCTGATGGCGGCGGGCTATGATGCCGAAGGGCTAAAGGCCAAGGCCCAGATCGACCTTGGCCGTCCGGAAGATGCCGCCGCGCGCTGGCGCGACGTCTGGTCTGCCGGGCAGGGTGTGGGCGAGGTCCATGCTATAGAGCCTCTGTCCCAGATCATTGACGATCTGGTCCAGGACTACCAAAGGGCTGGGGCTTAGGGTCTGACTATTTAGCGACAGGGCGCGAGATCATTTCCTTGATCTCGTCGCTCATCGGCGCGCCGTCCTTCATGGACGAACTGATGCGGCCATCGAAATATTCGCGCCACTCACAGACCAGTCCACCACGGAACACAAGGCTGCCCGCATAGGGGATCGCCACGTGGTGGCCGTCTACGGTCCAGAACTCGTCGACGCCTTCCATAAACAGACGGTCGGCAGATTCCGCATAGTCAAAGATGCGCCAATTGTTGGTCTTGATGCGAGGGGCCATGACCTTCAAGGCCTTGCGCATCTCGTCCTTGCCACGGATGGCGGGAGCGAAGCCGCTGGTGTTGCGCCAGATGATGTCTTCGGTGACATTGACCAGCACCGCCTCGACATCTTGGTGATGCCAAGCGGCAATGATGGCTTCAAGAACCGGATAGAGGCGAGACATGGGCTTATCCTTTGAAAGGGCGGGGGAGGCGGCAAGACTGCCAGCGGCAAGCCCGGCAGCTAAAAGGGTGCGGCGGTCCATAGGGGGGGCTCCTAGGCCGCTGTTGGGCGGTTGATGAGCTCGAGCACCTGTTTCGAAAGGGGCTCGCCGGTCTTTTGCTGCGCGAGCACGCCAATATCAACATAGTCGCGCCAGCCAATGATCAGGCCGTCGCGGAAGTCGAGGACCCCAGCATAGGGGGTGGCGATACGGTGCCCGTCCGTGGATTGATAGTCGTCGACCCCTTCAATGAACAGGGTGTCCCCAACCTCGGCATGGGCGAAGATGCGCCACTGGATGCCGTGCATATCCTGTTGAAAGCGGGTGAGAAGCTTGCGGGCCATGGCCTTGCCCCGGATCGGTGGCATGGCGGCGGCGGCATAGTGCCAGATAATGTCTTCGTGCAGGTGGGCCAGAACGCCCTCGGCGTCCTTGGTCTGCCATGTCTCGATCACCTTGAGCAAAATATCGTAGTGACGTCCCATCGGGTTGGGTCCTAAAGGCTCAGGGTGGGTAAAGGGGGGCCGGGGCAGTTGCCCACCCCGGCCGCCAATTTTAGAACGGTACGGAAAGCTCCACACCGTAGGTGCGAGGCGCACCGAAGGACGACATTTCATCATTGAAGAAGACGATGATGTTGGTCCGGTAGACCTCGTCCGTCAAGTTCTTGGCATAGGCCGATACGGTCCAGCCCTTTTCCGGTGAGGTCAGGGTCACGCGACCGTCGAGTGTGCCGTAGCCCTGCTCCCAAGCCGTGTTCTCCGGAGCCCAAGGCATCTTGCCCTGATAGCGGTAGCTCAGACGGCCTGACAGGGCATCCTTCCACGATCCAACGCTGGTCGTGGCTTCCATACCCACCGCGCCTTGCCACTTTGGCGTACGCTGCATCAGGTGGTTCGAGTTATTGGTACCCGCAAAGACGAAGGTGTCGTACTTGGCATCGACATAGCTGCCGCTGGCCCAACCCTTGAACCAAGAGGTCGGAGCCCACTGCAGATCAGTTTCAACACCTTTGATGGTCGCGGCGGCTGCGTTGCTGATCACGTTACAGAGGCACGATGCCAAGGTCTGCTGAACCTGCAGATTGCGATAGTCCATGTGGAAGATCGCGGTGTTCCAACGCACGGAGCGATCAAACAGCTCGGTCTTATAACCAAACTCATAGTTGGTGACGGTTTCAGGTTGGTAGGGAGTCGCTGCGGGGAACGCCTTGGAGGCATTGTTCTGGAAACCGCCGCCCTTAAAGCCCTTAGAGGCCGTCAAATAGGCCATTTGGGTATCGCTAGGCGTCCAGCGCAGGGTGGCCTGAGGGGTAACCTGTGTCCAGCTTTCGCCGTAGTTGGTCGCGAAGTTCTCTACCAATGGCGTCAGAGGCGTCTTGTCCAGCGGGTTCAACTTATCCCCCGTAGCGACGATTTTGCCCGTCTGGTCACCGTTCTTCTTGTCCTTGGTGTAACGGGCGCCAACCTCAACCTTCAAGGTGTCCGTCAGCTTGTAGCCAATCTGACCAAAGACAGCCATGTCCTGATTGTGGCCGTGGTCGACCCAGTGGGATTCACCGGACAGGGTCGGCAGGACACGCGATTCACCCCAAAAACGATTTCTCTGAGTGACATTGCTCTTCAGGTAATAGGCTCCAACGATCCAGTCTAGGCGGCTGGCGTCGTCGGTGGAGGTCAAGCGGACCTCTTGGGTCAACAGGTTCACCGTTTCCCGGAAGTTCACAGGCTCAGCGAACAGATAGGCCGAGCCCGCTGCGGCCAAATCAGCGGCCGAAAGGTTGTAACCATTCGTGGGGCCAAGGCCTGTTTGGTCATAGAGGGTAATGGCCTTATTGGCGCGGTAGCCGGTAATGCTCGAGAAACGGACGTTCTTAGACACGTCCTTGTCGATCTTGCCGATGGCGCTGAAGGTTTCGTGCCGAGCCGCTTGAGCGCTTGGCGATGCGTCGCCAGCAAATTGTGGCCACACAGGGAAGCTTTCACGGATGCTGAGCGGTGTACCGCGGGCGGCGGAGATCAGCTTGCGTGTGCCTGACCAGATATTTGGACCAGCGGGCAGGGTTGAGCTCTTCAAGCCAACCCGGTTCACACCATCATTGCTGTCCTTGGAATAGTCGACATTCAGGCTGGCCCGAAGGTCTGAATCCGTTGGACGGTAGGCGATTTGGGCGCGGGCCTGCAGGGAGTCGAGATTTTCGACATCCACATTATGCAGGAGGTCCTTGGCATAGCCGGAGTGATTGATGGTCTGGAAGGATAGACGTCCCGCCAAGGTGTCCGTCAGAGGGCCGGTGATATAGCCATTGGTCTGCTTGAGGTCATAGTTGCCCAGCGAGACGGTCATACGACCCGACTGGCTGAAGCTTGGGGCGTTGCTGATGATGTTGATCGCGCCGCCGGCAACGTTCTTACCCAAAAGCACGCCCTGAGGACCGCGCACCACTTCGATGCGTTCAACGTCGTAGAAGGCTGAGTTCAGGTTGCCCGACCGGTTGACATAGACGTCGTCGACGAAGGTCGAGACCGATTGGTCAGCGGTTGGGGAGGTCAGGCGGGTGTTGACGACGCCGCGGATGTTGATTTCGTTGGCCTGAGGCGAGTTGGCCGTGAAGGAGATGCCGGTCAGGTTATGACCCAGATCTTCCAACGACAGGACCCGGTCCTTGGCGAGGTTGGAGCCGGTAACAGCGGTGATCGAAATGGGCGTGGCTTGGACATTCTCAGCCCGCTTCTGCGCCGTAACGATCACCTCTTCCAACTGCGAGCCACTGGCTGGCGTGGTTTCGGCGGCCATGAGCGGCGTGGCAAGCGCCATCCCGGCCATAAGCGCGATAATCGACGATGTGGTGTGTCTGTTCTTCACTTGCTTTGTCTCCCCCTTAGCCAAATCGATCTTATGTCGTTGGCTTGATATGTTGTTATCGTCTGAGGCCTATCGGCCAATCTCATCTATTTTCCGCGCAGGTCCGTCGTCATGATGCAATTTTTCGTCTCGGCGAAGAAAATATAGAAACTGGTTTCACGTCTTATCTTCCCACTTGGAAGATGAGTTCGACAGTGGGTTTAAATTTGTTTCACCTTCTTTTGAGGCAATCAGACAAGGTTTAATCCTACAGGTGTTTCCACCCAAACTTGGACGCAATTGGATCCCAAAGATAGAATCCTATCGTGCCATTAGAATTATCTTGCCAATGGATGGTACTTTTATGCAAGCTATTTTTTGACCGCTGACCAGCGTGGAAAGAGCGGCGTACAGGAACATGTTTTGACCATGGCTCAAGCCCTTTCAGATGCCGAAAAAATCGCCCTTACCCACGAGATGGCCGAAGCTTGGCACACGCTCAACTGGCGCAAGGTCGCCGATATGTTCACGCCCGACGGCGTGCTCCATTCCATGATGGTCGATCCAGTCGTGGGTCGCGAGGCGGTCTATAAGCGGGTCGCAGGTTTGGCGGATGGCTTGGAGTCCATCACGTTGGATCTGCACCATGTCGGCGTCATCGACGGGAACATCTATATGGAGCGCACAGACCGCTTCGTTTATCGGGGCAAGGACGGCTGGACCCCTGTGGTCGGCGTCTTGGAATTTGAAGGGTCGTTGATCAAGGTTTGGCGGGAATATTACGACCGCCACCACCTCTTGAGCGCGATGGGACTGACCGAGGATTTCGATCAGTCCACGCGATAGGGCTTAACGGCCAAATTTGCGCAGCACCGAAGCCTCGGCGGAGTCTAGATATTCGTCGAGGCGGGTGATGACGCCATTTTCGACCCGCACGACAACGCAGGCCGACATCTTGAACAGAGTGCCGTCGGGCAGGGTGGCCTCGAGCACGTGCTGCTGTAGGAAGCCATCGGACAGGGCCTCTCGCCGCAGTACCCGATAGTTGCGGTCGGGCAGGTTGTTGATGAACCAGCCGAGCACCTTCATGTTCTGATCGACGGTCTGCTCGATATTGTCCGTATTGTGCCACAGCTTGGCGTCGGGGTGATAGCAGGCGCGAACCGTGTCGGTGTCGCCCGATTGAATGGCGCCGACGAAACGTTCGGCAAGGTCCAGATATTGCTGAGGGGTCATGGGGGCTCTTTCTGATCAGCGGCCAGTGGTGACGCGCTCGCCCGACAGGGAGCGGCGCATTTGCAGTTCATAGGCCTTGGGGTCACGCGAGATTCCGGCGCGAACCTCGATGGCCATATAGTCGGTATCGACCTCATCGGCGCCCCGCTTGATGGCCTTGAGGCCAACATCGGCAATATAGGCGGGGGTCTCTTTTGAGCCCTCAACATGGGCGGCCATGCGCGTATCAACCGATCCGACGATCAGGGCCGTCACGCTGGTATTTTGCGGTGCTAGCTCTGCACGCAGGCAGGTCGACATGGCGCGGGCCGCGAATTTCGAGGGGCTATAGCCCCCCATGCCGGGGATAGCGACGATGCCGCCAGCCGACAGGACATTGGCAATCGCGCTTTCAGGGCTCTTGGCCAAGATCGGGGCAAAGGCGCGGGTCATGGCCAGGGGGCCGAAATAGTTGACCTCCATCTCCGCCCTTGCCGAGCTCATATCGGGGGCCTTCATCAGGGTCTGCATCTGGAACTGCCCGGCATTATTGACCAGGATCGTAACGTCCGTGCAGGTCTTGGCCGCTGCATCGATGGTCTCTTGGCGGCTGACATCCAGAGCGATGGCGGTGACGCGGCCCGCGCCCTCATCGACCAGATGCTGGGCATTGGTCACATCGCGCGTGCCGACATAGACGTGGCGTGCTCCGGCAGCGAGGAAGGCCCGAACAAAGGCCTCGCCAATGCCGCGATTGCCGCCGGTCACCAGGGCAACACTGTCTTTGATCTCCATAGGGTCTTGGCTTTCGTCTCGAGAAATTGGAAGGGGATCAGGCGCTGTGACGACCGTTCTGGATCAGGTCGCGGTCGGCCCAAACGCTGTGGGTGCCGCTACTGATCTTGTGGGGCAGGGCGATGCGCACGACGGGGCCATCTTCAAAGCGCTTGCAGTCGATCAGGATGCACTCGGACGTGCCCTTAAGCTCATCGATGATGAAGCTGACCAGATAGCCGTCATCCTCATCCTTGGCATTGATCCGAGGGACAAAGGGCGCCTCGCTGGCAAAGCGGCCTTCGGGAAGATCGACAGTCCAAGATTCGCCCGTCACCAGATCATGTTTGACAAAGCCATTGAACAGGAACCAGCCTGGCTTGGACTTGCTGCTGTAGGCATAACGATAGGGTTTTCCCGAATAGCGCTGGTTGAACATACCGAACTCAAGCACGCGGTCATCGAGATGATATTCCCGCGTCTCGCCGGTCTTCAAATTGAAATGCCAGCGATGGAGTTTGGGCAAGAAGCTGTGTTCATCGACAAAGCCCATCATCTGCGCATAGCCGGCAGGCGCGTCAGCCAGAGGTCCGGGGGTTGGGTTTTCTTGGAAATAGCCATCCATGATCACCTCGTCGCCCTCTTCATAGGCATTGAGGAAGTGCAGGATGTAGGTCGGATCGGCATTGAACCAGCGGATGTCTTCGGTCTTGCCAAAGCGGGGGATCAGGCCAAAGCGTGAGGGGATGCCGTCATGGGCGCGCACCGCATGGATATCGCGCTTGAGCAGCTCTTCGTCCCAGAACACCGGCAGATCATTGAGGATCGCGTAGTTCTCGCTGAAGGTCATATCGTGCGGCAGGCGCGGTCCGGGCAGGGGAATGGGCACATAGTGGACGAGCTTGCCGGTCAGATCGACCACGCCGTAATGCATGTAGGGCGGATATTTTGAGTAGTTGAAAAATAGAAGATCGCCTGTGGCCTCATCCACCTTGGTATGGGCCGACACGCCATCGAGCGGACCCCAGCTGGCGACGCCGCCCTGTTCGAGGGTCTCTGGATTGAGCCAATAGGCCTCGCCGCACTGATAGAAGGTCGAGACGATCTTTCCACCGTGGATAACCACATCGGTGCTGGAGGCATCCTTCATGGCCCCTTGCGCGCCAAAGCCAGGGCGCAGCGAGACCTTGGGGCCGTCCATCAGTCCGCCCCAGAGCGCCTGTCCGGCCTCCTGTTCGGCTTGAAAGCCGCGGGTGCGGACAAAGCGATTGCGATAGTTGGCGCGGCCGCCCTTGAAGTCGATCATATGGATCATGCCGTCGCCATCGAAGGGATGGTAGCGACCGAGCGGCTGCTGCACCGGATTTTCGGTGTTGCGCACATAGAGCCCGTCAATATCGGTGGGGATTACCCCTTCGATAACGTCCAGATCTGTCGCATCAACCTCTTCGTGCTGAGGCGTCCAAGCCCCATTGAGATAGGGGTGATTGCTGGGTTGCAACGATGTCTTCACCGGTGCGTGACGAACGGCGTGCATCACATATCTCCTAGATTTCGAAGGGGTCACATCGGCGACCCTTGACAATACCCTAGCCCCTAAGTCTTGTTGTGCAAGTCAATTTGAGGCCCGCGTCCTATGGTCCTAGTTGAATCCCACATCTGGGTCCATTTGGCGATCCTCGGAGATAACAGATGAAGCTGAAACTGGCACTCCTCGCAATCCTGTGCGCCTTAACATTCTCTCCCGTCCCCGCAGCGGCTCAAGACACCGATGCCAAGAAGTTGGCAGTGGTGCACGAGATGATGGATGCATGGAAAAACAGCGACTGGCGCAAGGTCGGCGATCTGTTTGCCGAGGACGGGGTTCTCTGGTCGATGATGGGCGAGCCGGTCCACGGCCGCGAAGCGATTTACAAGCGGATTGCCGCCCTCGGCGAAGGGGTTCAGGGCGGGGTAACGCTGGATGTGACCCACATGGGGATCATTGATGGTCTGGTCTTTATGGAGCGGACCGACCGCTTCATCTACAAGGGCAAGGCTGGATCTGTGCCGGTCGTCGGCGTTCTGGACGTTCGCAACGGCAAGGTTCAGGAATGGCGCGAATATTATGACCGCGCCAGCCTGATGAGCGCCATGGGCGTGAAGCCTTAAGGCTCGGCAACCCAGCGGCTTGTCCGGGTCAAGGAAAACCAATGTCCGATTTTCATCCGCCTTGGTTTGATCCTACGCCGCCGGGTCGGGACGACTGCGTCGTGCCGCGTCTGATCGATCGGTTTGCCGCCACAATCCCCGACCGACCCTTTATCCGCTTCGAAAATGGCGAGGTCTGGACGTGGGCCGAGACCCGTCAAAAGGCCCGCGCCACCGCCCAAGCCCTTCAGGCACGAGGCGTAAAGCCCGGCGATATTGTCGCCGCTTGGGCTCCTAATTCTCAGGCCCTCGTGCGGGCTTGGTTCGGGGCCAACTATGCTGGCGCGGCCCTAGCGCCGATCAATACGAGCTTTCGGGGCCGATTGATGGAATATGCCTTGGCCAAGACGGGGGCCAAGCTCTTGATCCTTCATCCGGAACTGGCCCCGCGCCTCGAGGGATTATCTCTGGCCGCCGTCGAAGAGGTGATTTTGACAGGCCCCTGCACAGACCGGCCCAGCCTGCCCGTGCCCATCTTTGACCATGAGGCTCTGATTGGCGACGAGGGGGCCTATGTCCATGTCGATGTTGAGCCGTGGGATACGCCGGTCATCATCTTCACCTCGGGCACGACCGGACCCTCGAAGGCGGTCGTTACGTCCTACATGCAAGAGTGGGTCACGGCCTGCGTCACCTACGGCTATATGACCGCAGAGGACCGGATCCTTGTGAACCTGCCCATGTTCCATGTCGGGGGGATCAGCGGAATCTTAGCGGCCCTTGCACGCGGCGCCAGCGTAGCGCTGTTCGAAGCCTTCGACACCCGGCAGTTCTGGGACATGGTTCGTGAGACCGGATCGACCACCTGTTCTGGGCTGATCGGCGCCCTGTCGACCTTTCTCAAAAAGGAACCGGCCCGTCCCAATGACGGCGATAACCCACTGCGGATCTGTACACTTTCGCCAATATCGGAAGATACGACCGCCTTGGCCCGCCGGTTTGGATTCGAGTTTATCTCCGGCTTCAACATGACCGAGACCTCTACGCCGCTTGTCACCGATGTGAACGAGACGGTCATGCAAAGCTGCGGTCGAGTGCGAACCGGGATGGAATGCCGCATTGTTGATGCCCATGACCATGAGGTTCCAGACGGTACCATCGGCGAGTTGGTCGTTCGAAGCGCTGTGCCTTGGCAACTGTTCAAGGGCTATCTTGGCGATCCCACAGCGACGGCTGAGGCTTGGCGCAATGGTTGGTTCCACACGGGCGATCTGCTGTGGCGAGACTCTGAGGGCCGCTACTATTTCGTTGATCGAAAAAAGGACGCGATCAGACGCCACGGTGAAAATATCTCCTCTGTCGAGATAGAGATCGAGGTTTCAGCCTATGACCGCGTGCGCGAAGTGGCGGCCTACGGCGTTGAGGGTCCAGGTGGCGAGCAAGAGGTAATGATCGCCATTGCCGCCCAACCCGGTGAAACGGTCGACCCCAAAGCCCTCATTGAATTTTTGGTCCCTCGAATGGCCCATTTCATGGTGCCGAGATATGTCCGGATTTTGGACGCCCTGCCCAAGACGCCGACCAACAAGATTCAAAAGGTCGACCTTCGCAAAGAAGGCGTTACCGCAGACAGCTGGGATCGAGAGGCGGCGGGCATCCGGCTCAAGCGAGAGAAGTTGTCGCTGCACTAGGGCCCCGCGACGGGGACGGGCGACCGACTCAACTTGCATAACCGGACTGATGGCGTTAGCGTCGCAACATCGGGTTCGCCCAGACAACCCAGCCTCTAACCGAGTGGAAGGTCGATAATGACCGCAGCCCCAAACCTGGCCAACGAACCGAAAATTGCCGTCCTGCGTCGCCTTCAGCAGACCATCACGGAAAAGAACCTTGACGCCGTTCTAGCCTTTTTCGCTCCGGACATTGAGTACCATTATCATGTCGGCACTCGCCCCTTGGTGGGCCGGGAGTGGGTGGGAAAGTTCTTCCTCAAATATTGGGCCAACAATACCAACTCGACCTGGGTGATCGATCATCATGCCGAGGTTGATGGGCGGTTGTTGACGGAGGGCCGGGAGGAGTATGTCAACGCCTCGGGCCAGACGGTCAGTCACCCTTATATGGGCATTATCGAGTTTAAGGACGGCTTGATCCTCGGCTGGCGCGACTATTTCCAAATGGCCGACCCTAATGCTGGGAAATAGCGTTGGGAAGACCAGAGGCTAGGCGGCCTCATCACTTGCATTATCAAATTCACTGTGTGCCAATCCTCGTACCTTGCGGTGGGGCGAGGCGAAGGCGGGAGAGTTATTCTTGGATGTGTGGATTTACGATGCGGTGCGGACACCGCGCGGAAAGGCGCGGCCGGACGGGGGATTGGCAGCGTTCAAGCCACAGGAACTGGTCGGCGGCCTGATCGAGGCGATGGCCCAGCGTGGCCGCGATCCCTATCAGGTTGATGCCCTTATCTTGGGATCGGTCGGTCAGGTCGGGGCCCAGGGTGGCAACATCGCTTTAGTCAGCAAGCTCCATGCGAAAATATCTGAGCGGGCCTATGCCTTCTCGCTCAATAACTATTGCGTCTCAGGCTTGACGGCGATTGGCCATGCGGCTGCGCGCGTGGTGCAGGGCGGCGTTGACCGCGCCCTTGCCGGTGGGGTCGAGATGATGTCGCGGGTGCCCTTCATGGGAGACGCCGCCGACTACTATACGGATGAGAGTTTCCCTAAGCGCTCGCGCTACATTCCCGTTGTCCTTGCAGCGGATCGTTTGGCTGAGGCTGAGGATGTCACGCGCGAGGCGATGGACGCGACCGCCCTGATGTCCCAGACGCGCTCTCAGATGGCGGAGGATACTCCGGCCTTGATTGCGTCCCGTATTCCAATGGGATCCTTGGCCGTAGAGGAATGTCTGCGGGCCAAGACGACGGCAGAGTCGCTGGCGGCCATGAGGCCGAGTTTCCAACTCTTAGCCAAGACCTATGAAGCCGCCCTCGACGGTCCCATTGATCATCGCCATACGGTCGGTCATGCGCCGCCAATGTGTGATGGTGCAGGCTTGGCCCTGATCGGCGGGGCACCGGCTTCCGGCGAGCGGGCTCGGGCTCGCATTCTGGCCTATGCCGAGGCGGGCGGAGATCCTGAGGCCTCACTGCTCGCGGGCTTTACCGCCATGGAGCGGGCCCTCAAGCAGGCCGGTCTAAAGCTTGAAGAGATGGACCGGGTCGAGTTCATGGAGGCCTTTGCCGTTACCATTGCCAAGTTTTTCCGAGACTGGAACGTTGATCCGGAGAGGGTCAATGTCGGTGGCGGTCACCTGGCCAAGGGCCATCCGATGGGCGCGACAGGTGCGATCCTGATGTCGAGCCTCTTGGATGCGCTCGATGCCTGCGAAGGCCGCTTCGGCATCGTGGTGGCGACAGGGGCAGGCGGTGTCGGCGCCGCAATCGTGGTGGAGCGGATCGCCTAAAGCTTTCAGCGCGACTGCTCTGCACGAGTTCACAGTTCTATTTCGCAAGTCATGCGACGAGGAGACCTTCAATGGCCGCTACCGAAAAACCCGTTCTGGATTTCGACGGATT
>Ga0214919_10004499_pt1 | contig 20366 bp, 18 predicted proteins | sample LL1503_MetaG_FD_177994 | JGI IMG/M metagenome (GOLD analysis project Ga0214919, IMG submission 177994) | Freshwater microbial communities from Lake Lanier, Atlanta, Georgia, United States - LL-1503 | ecosystem: Environmental > Aquatic > Freshwater > Lake | place: USA: Georgia | collected... | reverse complement strand
CTCCACCATCTCATTGCCGAGTGTAAGATTCTCCATTCGATAGGCGCAATACCAACATTTATGATTGCAGAGATTGGTTGGCTTGACTCGAACATGAATCGGGGCAATTGCCTTACCATTATCAAGTGATTCAATATGATCTCTAAATCGAAAAATTTTGAGGGCGCTGTAATAGGATGTCATATATTTATTGTCTTAAAAATTTAATGCAGTTGGACAGCTGGGCAAAGCCTGGCGCACATTCCACATAACCTCAATACGATCTAATTCTTTCCAGTTTGTTGCTTTTAAGCCCTCAACAGCAAAATGAAGCTCCTTCCCAAAACTAATTATCGTATTGTAAATCTCTCGCCTAAGCTTGGCTTCTTCTGGCAGTTGAAATAAACTATAAATTGCAATACCGTCTATTTTTGGTAACTCAATCAATACTTGTGTAAAAACTATATGGCATCCCTCAATGGCATATTCAGTGGCACTTAATAAATATTGCAGGTGATTTCGATTGCAGTAATCTCTTATTACTAAATTCTGGACATGCTGTGGAACACGCTCACCCATAAATGGTCGGCTAAATATATAGCCACGAATATTTTTCATTATTTTTTTGGAGGTTGGTAGGCTATTCCATTTTTAGACGCTGCTCGCAAGGTAATTGGCTCGAAAAATTCTCCAATTTTTTTATCGCCATAAGGAGTAAAAACACCCTTAAAGCGACAGTTTAACGACCATCTAGTCTCAGGTTCTTCATTGATTCGATTGCCATGAGGTAAAGCTTGATCAAATATTAGCACTTCTCCATACTTCACCGCTAACCAATTAATATTATTTTCAATTGATTTGTATAGCGCCTCACTATTTGTAACGGCTTGCCGACTTAATTGCTCACTTAATTTGGCAGATTCCGTTGGCGGTAAAATATACATACCCTTAGTACCATAGCAGTCAACTAGTGGTAGCCAAACCACTACTTCATATGGTGAATCGCCTGACCAAGTATCTGCATGGATTGGCAAGAGTGAACTTTCATCTCCAGGCAATTGGATACTTAGATTAATTCTCAGCTGCATTGATAGCTCATTACCTACTAATTCTGCTAGATATGGTTTTGCAATTTGAAAGTACATTAAGCGGAAATCTGGTATGGCATTAATTTCTTGAATTATTTTTAGGCGAAAACTATTGAGATCTGAAATTGCTACCCATTGATGAATTCTATTTAATATATCTAAGGGGCATAACTCAATATCAATATCTAAACTCTTCTTAATTAATCTAATAAATTGATGCTGTATCCATCTTAATGATTCAAGGTCTGCAGCTGGGCGAATAATATACCCATGGTTTAGGTATTCGCATGAAATTTCTTGTTCAGAATTTGTTAAGAACATAATCTTCCCTTTATCAATTGTTGACGCATTGCCTCACAAAATGCTTCAACTGTAATCCCCCAATGTGTTAGCAATGAATCTTGGCTACCGTATTGGTCGGAAAATTGATCGGGAATACCAATTCTTACAATCTTTTCCGCAACATTAGGCATTTCATCATTACAAAATTCTAATACAGCGCTCCCAAGTCCTCCTATTCGAGAATGTTCTTCTGCAGTTATGGCTGCCTTAACTTTTGGTAGCCATTGACTTAATGCCATACAATCTAAAGGTTTGATAGTGTGCATATGTAAAACACCGCAAATAATTCCTTCCTTGGCTAAAATATCGGAAGCTTTTAAGGCTATTTGGGTCATTACCCCAGTCGTAATAAAAATTCCTTCTTTTGGCGGACGCATTACAATTGCCTTTCCAATTTCAAAGCCATTTTTCTCATCACTTATTAGCTCATCACCCCCCTTAGCTAAACGGATATAAATAGGATATGGCCAATCTATTGATGACGCCATAACGCGTTTCATCTCATTAGCATCACACGGAACAAGAATGGTCATGTTTGGAAGTGCTCGCATGATAGCGATATCTTCAACAGCCAAGTGTGTAGGCCCTAAAGGCGCATAGACGGCACCCCCTCCATTTGCAATAAGCCTAACTGGCAAATTTTGCAGACATAAATCAATGGCGATCTGCTCATAACATCGACGCGTTAAAAACGTTGCTATTGTATTCACGTAAGGTATAAATCCTTCTAGCGCCAATCCTGCAGCCATACCTATAATATGCTGCTCACTAACTCCTTCCATAAAAAAACGTGTTGATAATTTTTTTTTCATTTCATCTAATACGCCAAAACCCAAATCAGACCCAATGAAAATAATTCTTTCATCTTTTTGAGCAAGTTCAAAAATAGAATTTAAAGCTGTTTTACGCATAATTTTTTAAGATTAATCCAAACATTTATACATGGCAGTAATTTCATCAGGTCCCAAAGCAGATTTATGATGCCAGCTGGGCTGTCCTTCTGCAAAATGAAAACCTTTTCCTTTGGTGGTATGGCAAATAATTACTGCTGGTTTGTCTTTATTTAAAGGAAATTGGCTAACTATAAATTCAAGTGCTTGTACATCATGTCCATCTATTTCCGCAACTTCAAAACCAAAACTTCTCCACTTATCGGCCATTGGAGACATATTCAAAACCTCCTCCGTTGGGCCATAGGACTGTAATTTATTATGGTCAATAAAAACCATTAGATTTGACAGTTTATGTTTTGCTGCTGATAAGGCTGCCTCCCAAATAGCGCCTTCATTGCACTCTCCATCACCCATCACAACAACAACCCGATGAATCTGTTTATTAATACGCGCGCCAATCGCCATCCCCACACCAATCGATAATCCATGTCCCAATGCCCCAGTAGATGCCTCAACACCGGGTGTTTTGCCTCGTTCTGGATGTCCCCCTAGAAAGGACATTGGTTTACAGAACTGAAGCAATTCTTCTTTCGAAAAAAATCCCTTATCAGCTAAAATTGCAAAAAGGGCTAGACACCCATGCCCCTTACTAAGTATGAATCTATCTCGCTCTGCTAATAGCGGTCTCCCTGGATCGTATCTTAAAAATGAATCGTATAGAACCCTCAATATTTCAATTAAAGATAAGGCGGGTCCTATGTGGCCCCGCCGGTCAGATTCGACCATTTGCACCACTAACCGACGAAGCTCTTTTGACCTTAAATCTAATTTATTCATTAAATATTTTTTCAATTAAAAAAGTGTTGTCTAATTTCTGAATATTTTTTAATAGTTTTTTTGCTTTTGTTAGTTGAATTTTCGATTTAGTTAAATAAACTAATGTTTCTGAATTATCATCAAGAAATTGACGACCCCTAATATCCCGACGAAAATCATTGAGTAAAATTAAACACCAAATTAATCCATATAGCGGATGAAAGATTTTTAATCTTTCTATCATTTTTGCACCATAAATTAAATAAGCACCCCTAATCCATATTATTTTTTGCTCAGTTGTTAATGTCATTGCGGGGTGGTAAAGAAAATCGGATACCAATTTCACCGGGTCATCCCATCCAAAATACTCAAAATCTAGAAAGGTAATGGTCCCATCATTACACTTTATCATATTGTGAAATCCAAAATCTGAGGGGCTTAAAGTTTGCTCATCACGTGACAATTTTTGTTGATACTTTTTTTTAGGACGCACTTTTTTTACAGATCCTAGAAAAAAATCCATGACGGGTAAAAAATTATTTTTCAGAAAATTATCTAAATCTCGACTTAAACATCTGGCTTCATCAAATTGATGGTATCTATTTTTTAACTGACTTTCTATATCTCTCCCACTTAAACATGCGGCAGAAGCTAGTGGGGCATCTAAAAACTCAGGCTTATTTCGTAGAGCATGTAAATTACGTAAAAAATTAAGGCTTAAATTAATTTCCTCAGGGCCGTGAGATTCTATCGGTTTGCCATCAACCCACTCAAAAAAACCAACCCCCAAATGGGTATCTTTAGCTACTGGCCTTGGAATATCTTTTATTCCAAGGTGACTCATTGCCTGGGTAGCCAAATATTCTGAGAATAAACGATTATGTTGTTGAGCTATAGGGTAAATTTTCATTTTAATAAGGGTATGATCAGTTAATAGCAACTTATAAACCCTAGAATTTCTACCAATTGTTACTTTGTTACTTGAAAATATTTTACATTTCAGTGATCGCGAAGCAATTTCTTTCACTTCCTCCTCTGTCCACTCACCATTAATCTGCGTATCAACCTGTTGCCAATCATTAGCGACTAATATATTTGGCTGGAGACGAGATATCTCTTGTGATTTGATCAAATCAGGATCGAACAGAATTTTTTTTAATCTATTACACTTTGCAATCCTGTCAATTACATCGGGCAAATCATCAATAAACCAATCAAAATTTTGGAGGCAAATTTCATCTACCTTCGCATCTAAAGTAGATACAAAATTTATATCGGCTATTAATGAGTCAATAGAGTCAAGTAAACCATTAGACTTTAAAAAATTAGTTGCTATGCTTCTTATAGGCAATCTTTCAGCATCAAAATGCCCATATTCTGTTTTGTGACTAACAATTTTCACTTTATGAGCGCGAAATTTACAGTGCCAAAGAAACCTGATCACTCCTGGGTAAATTTTGGCGTAGTCATTTAGAAATTTTCCATATGCTAGGCCTTGTAGCTTTTGCCATAAGAATTCACCGCCTTCTTCATGCCTAGCCCAATCTCTAATCTTAGTTTTGGTGTTGACTAAAATTGGTAGATTTAAATTAAGAAATTTTGCAGCTACGATAAATGACTGATCATAATTTACTAAGGTATTATCAAGATCAATCCCTATTAACATCAGAATTTAGAAAATTTATTGACCTGCTCTGAAACTTCAACAATTTGTTTTTCAGTCAAGTACTGATTAATTGGCAAGGTTAGAATCCGATGTGACTGAAGTTCTGTTAATGGAAAATCACCCTCTGTATAACCCAACCCTTTCGCTGCAGGTTGGAGGTGAATAGGAACTGGATAGTGTATAGATGTTTCAATACCGACATTTTCAAGTTCTTTTTTCAATTCATCCCTGTTTCCAGATTGGATTACAAATGTATGGTATGTATTAAACTCCAAAGGAGTCTCCTCAGATACTACAACTTTAGACCTATCTAACAATTTATAATAAAGAGCGGCGTTTTTTCTTCTCCTCTCAATTAACTTGGGTAGTTTTTTGATTCTATAGTTCAAAATAACAGCCTGAATTTCGTCCATACGTGAAACATAACCAAATTGCTTAACCGTATTCCTATCTACCAGGCCATGATTTCTCATCATCATTATTTTTGAAGCTACTTCCTCATCATCTGTAACTACAAATCCACTATCACCACAAGCATTCAGATTTTTTAATGGATGCGCTGAAAAGCACCCAACTTTGCCCCATTTCCCACTTGGTAAATTGTTATATCTAGAGCCAAACGCTTGAGCTGCATCCTCAATAATATTTAGCCCATGCTTATCTGCAATTAACTTTATTTCATCCATCTTTGCCATTCTGCCTGTCAGGTGTACTGGCATAACTGCCTTTGTTCTATTAGTAATGGCTGCTGTAATTTTCTGAGGATCTAAATTTTGATCTGGAAGAACATCCACAAATACTGGGATTGCCCCAATATGAGCTATGGCGGCGGTTGACGCTATAAAGGAATTTGGGGGGGTGATAATTTCGTCGCCATATTTAATTCCCATTGCTACCAAGCCTAGAACCAATGCATCAGTTCCACTATTCAAGGCAATACAATTTTTTGTATTGCACAATTCTGCTATAGATTTTTCAAATTCTTGAACAGCTAACCCATTGATATACTGACCGCTAGCTAAGGCATTACTAATTAATGGCAATAGCTCTATATTTTCCTCTTCCCACTGAGCTGAAAGATTTACATAAGGTATTTTGAACATATCATCTTCTAATTTCTATAAAAATCAGATACTTTTTTAACAACATAGTTCATTTCATCCATTGATAAATGTTGGTCGCATGGAAAACTAATAATATTTTTTGCATGCCTATCCGTTACAGGAAAGTCACCCTGCTTGTGTCCCATGTGACTCAATGCAGGCTGAAGATAGATTGGAACCGGATAATGTACTTTTGCTTCAATATGATTTTTGATGCAATATTCTAAAAGGGCATCGCGGTTTTCTGCAAATACCATATATAAGTGATAAACAATTTTATAGCCTAATGGTCTTTTAGGAATTCGAATTTGAGTGATATTACTGAAGCCATCATCAAAAAATTTTGCATTTTTAATTCTTTGATCTGCAATTTTTTCCGTCTGAGGAATTAACCAATTTCCAACTACTGCCTGTATGGTATCAAGCCTTGAATTACAACCCATTAGAGTTACCGTATCACGATCTGACAAGCCATGATTGCGTTGCAAGCGAAGTTGATCGGCCAATATATCATCATTAGTTACTATTACCCCGCCATCTGACCAAACATTAAGATTTTTCAATGGGTGCAGAGAAAAAGCCCCCACACTTCCCCAAGTACCTGCATTTTTATCATCGATTGCGCCCAATATTGACTGACAAGCATCCTCGACAATGGGTAATTGATATTTTTTAGCGATAGGTACCAATTTCCTCATATCCGTCATATAGCCTGTAAAGTGGACGGGAACAATGGCTTTTGTTTTTTTAGTTATCGCCTCCTCTACCTTACTAACATCCATACAAAAGGTGTCATCGCAATCCACAAAAACTGGTATTGCCCCTAATTCTACGATTGCTCCTACGGTCGCAACAAAAGTGTTAGCGGCTGTAATTACTTCATCCCCATAGCCAACTCCTAGCGCCTTTAGTGAGAGCTTAATTGCATCTGTCCCTGAATTTACTCCAATTGCATGTTTAGTTCCAATTAATTTTGCAAACTTCCCCTCAAATTCAGTAAGAGGTTTACCAAGTGTAAAGTCACCTGTTTTAACAAAAATTTTTAATTCATCCCAAAGATCATCACAATTTTCAAATTGTTGCTTTAGGTAGGAGTAACGAACATTCATAATAGGCTACTTTAAATTGATAGACTGCATTGTTTTAATATTAAAGTACCGCGCATCGGATAAAGAATCTTTTAGCAAGCCCTGCTCTAAAGCAAATTTCAAATCCTGCACAGCTTCCGCAATAGAATGCTTTGAAACAAATCCAATTTTCTCAGCTATTTTTTTTGAAGAAATATGATATGAGCGATTATCATTTGTGGGAGTAGAAACTAACTTAACATCTTGACCCATTATTTTTTTAACAGTTTGAGCCAACTCTAAAACAGATAAATTTTCAGTTCCAGCATTAAAGATTTCTCCGGCAACCTTATCTTTTGGCGCACTTAATATCGCCAGATAAACATCTACCATATCTGCAATATGAATATTGGGGCGCAATTGACTTCCCCCAAAGACTGTGATCTCGCGCTTATGAAAAGCTAAATTTGTTAAAATATTTACCACAACATCTAGACGCTGCCTTCTCGAATAACCACATACGGTAGCTGGTCGTATTGTAGTAGTTGTGAACTGGGGAGATTGATACTTTGCAAGAATTTCTTCGCAATCTGCTTTAAATCTTGAATAATCAGTCAATGGCTCTAATGTCATGGTCTCATTAACATCTTTGTCTTCCTTAATTCCATAGACAGAAGAAGAGGATGCGTAAACAAATCGCTTGACCCCAAAAAATTTACTGGCCTTAACTAAGGGCTCAAATGCATCTAAATTAATCGATCTTCCTAAATCTGGGTTAAGCTCAAAGCTAGGATCATTGGAAATACAAGCTAAATGTATGACTGCATCATGTCCTACAATACTTTGATTTAATAGATCAATATCTCTTAAATCGCCCTGAATTATTTTTAAATTAGGGTGAGGGCTTAACACCCCATCCCCATAGATCATTAAATCAAGAACGGTGACTTTATAACCAGCCTCCAATAAAGCAGGCACTAACATGGCACCCACATATCCTGCGCCACCAGTTATATAAATATTCTTAACTATATCCATTGCTAACTTTCTTTACCATAAAGTAGGGTTAAATTTTTAATAAAAAGCAGCGTATTTTTAGTTATTCTAGCTTCCAAGATACTTAAACCAATCTTCTGTCGCTGAAGCAATAGTTTTGGGCGTCCATACTGGCGCATTCCGCCAATAATCTAAGTTTTTAAGTACTTCCATAACTCCGGCTTCAATTGAAATTTGTGGGCTCCAATTAAGTTCTTCTTGAATTTTTTTAATATCGGCAAAAGTACAGCTGGGCTCACCCGGCCGCTTGGGGATATGCACCTTATCGCCTCTTAGCAACTCCACTAATCTGTTTATTGTAATAGAAGTGCCACTGCCTACGTTATAAATTCTAGCGGAATTTATGCTATTTGCTGCAGCAATAAGTGCCCCCACAACGTCAGTCACATAGGTAAAGTCGCGCATTTGTTTGCCATCTCCAATTACAGTAAAAGGTTTATTAGCAATTTTTTGGGCCAAAAAAACACCAAACACTGCACCATATGTACCAGATGTTCGGGAACGTGTGCCATACACATTAAAAAATCTGAGGGATAGGGCCGGCAATTTATATATATTCGCCCAATGCATAACTAATTCTTCGCCCATTGCTTTAGTAAGTGCATAAGGATATTGAGGTCTTATTTCAGCACGCTCATCTGTTGGATAAGAATCTGGAATTCCATAACATGAAGAAGAAGCAGCATATATAAAGCGCTTTATATTAGCCGTCCTTGCTGCCTGCAGCACATTAAAAGTGCCATCTACATTTGCCCTAAAATAATCCTCTGGATATTGAATGCTTGGCACAATATCGGCTAGAGCAGCTAAATGAAATAAATAATCAGCACCATCCAATTCCTTAGCCCACTTTCCCGGAATAGAAATATCGCTTTCAAGTAATTTAATTTTATTAATTATGTGGGCTAAATTTTCAGGTCGCCCAGTACTAAAGTTATCTAAAACAGTAACATCGAAGTCTAGGTTTAATAATGCATCAACTAAATGACTGCCAATAAAACCCGCGCCTCCGGTAACTACAGCCTTCATAAATAAATCCCAAGATTGTATTAAACGAGATTTCAAATTAAGGAAATTGCTAAATATCTTAATTTAATATATATTTCTTAATGAAGTTAATTATATGATATAAAAATTTAAATTTAAATTAAAAATGAATGCTATTAATATTTTTGGGCCCAAAAATTTGCAATACGTCACCTTAAACCCAAATAAAATCCAAAATGGAGAGATTCGAATCTTAATGGCCATTGCTGGGTTATGCGGTTCTGATGAAAAATTAATTAATAACCACCCATCAAAAATTACACCAGGGCACGAATTTTCTGGAATGGTTATAGAGGTCACTGACTCTGCAATAAATAATTTTAGTATTGGGGATAAAGTAACTGCATATCCAATGATTTCATGCATGAAATGTAATTTTTGTTTTAACCTATCACACAGAGACTGCCTATCAAAAAAATCTCTGGGATTTCAAATTAATGGAGCGTTTGCAGAGGAAATAATAATTGACCATCGATTTGTGGTTAAGCTCAATAAAGATATTTCATATGAGCAAGGAGCGTTAATTGAACATCTGGCATGCGGTTACAGACTTGCAAAAGATATCTCTATAGAATTGCCAGACAAATCAGCACGAATCTTAATCATTGGCGATGGTCCTATTGGGTTGGCAAATATTCGTTTTTTAAAATATTTTGGATATAACGAATTAACTTTGATAGGAAAACATGCGAAAAAAATATTATTGGGCAAGAAAATTGGTGCTAAGTTTTCTTTTTTTTCCGACGAAATACCTAAAATAAACGAACAACAATTTGATGTATGTATTATTGCAGCCCAAGCCAATGAATTTTTACCCAATATACTTAATACATTAAGAGATAATAGCCTTGTATTACCGCAAACCAGATTAACATCTGATTCCTTGCTGAGCGCAATGCACAAAAAAAAATTACGGATTGGTAAGGCATTCGCTTATGAGTTTAATGACTTCTACTCCGTAATGAATTTAATTTCTAATAATGATTTGTCTATTGATAATCTTATTTCTAAAATAGTTGATTTAAATAAATTTCCAGAATTTTACAAGTCACTAAATAAGAATAATTATTCAGGTAAAATCTTAATAAGAAATAATAATTATCAAAAATCTAAAGAAAATTATGGGCTCTAGCTCTACAAGTTCGGATATTTTTACTACTATCATAGATGGAGGTGGTCGATATGGACTACACCCTAGCTGGAAAGCTTTTTCGGGGGAGTTAAAATATTTTTTATTTGAAACAGATCAGGCCGAATGTCAGCGCCTAAATACTAAGTATCAGCACAGATCCGAGAATATTAAAATTATTAACAGCGCACTTTCCGATTCCACGGAAGATGTAACAATTAATTTTTTTAAAAATCGTGCAATGAGCTCTTCTTCAACTAGAAATCCTATTTCCCCTCTTTTTAAAGCTGGAAGCGGCCGTGAATTAGAAGTAGAGATTGTATCTTCTGCAAGAATATCTGCCACAACAATTGATCACTTTTGTAATCAAAATGAGTTAACTATTAATTTTTTAAAACTAGATACTGAGGGCAGTGAATTCAAAATTTTGCAAGGGGCAAAAAATCAACTTAAACATAACATATTGGGCTTAAGGTGTGAAGTTAACTTTGATTACGTATTTGAAGGAGAGCCTATATTTAGTCAAATACATGATTTCATGCTTAGCAATGGTTTTTATTTACTTAATTTGGATTACGAGGGTAAAGGAGACTACCAAAGTAATTTAATAAGAGCCGACAGTAAATATGGCGTATTGACGACGACAGATGCTATTTGGATGCGTCGTCCGAAACTTTTATTTGATTCCGTGAGCTCTGACGAGAGAATGGCCTGTATCAATATTATGAAATATGCTTCTTTTTGTTTGTTAAATAATGCGCCAGATGTTGCCTTAAGCCTGCTCATTAACGCCAGAAAAGATTTTAATCTTCACTTTACCCAGTTTAGTGATACGAATTTATATAAATTTTTGGATAAAAAAATACATGATTTGTTTTACTCGCTAAAGTGGCAGCCTGGCCAGTCTCTAGAACAGCATCAAATTACTTTTTCTCAAATTTTTGAAAAAAAGATGAAAGTTATAAATGAGTATATGGAATCTATTGAGCTAAATCCAGATTAATTTAACCGAGCTCTGCATAAGATCTTAATTGAAAGCAAGTCGTACATTAATTGAATTAGCAGTTAATTATTTAATTAAAAAATTAGAACATATTTAATTTAAAATTAACGCATTCGTTGTTCCTCTATAAACTGTAGATATTTTATTCTTTTAATAAGTTTTTAAAAATCAAACAAATAAAAATGGTCAATTACGCTAGAAAAAAAAAGGATCTCACCATAATTGTTCCGGCCCTAAATGAAGAAGGTGCTATCGAAAAAGTAGTTAAGGAATTAATTGATGCTGGTGACCAATATCTTGATAACTATGAAATTATTATATTTAACGATGGAAGCTCTGATAATACAGATAAAATTGTCTCCCATTTAGCGTCAATTTTTTTAAAAATAAGAGGTATCCATTATCGGGAATCTCGCGGCTTATCATTTATATTTCAAGAGGGAATTAATCTCGCGAAGTTTGATAATATTGCAATAATACCGGGGGATGGGGCATTTAATATCGAGGGTATTAGAGGTCTTTTTAAGGCAATTGGGTTAAGTGATATGGTTTTAAGTTATAGAATAAATCAAAAAAATGCGAGATCACCAATTAGATTTTTTCTAACAAGAGCGTATTTTCATATAAATAATTTTATTTTCAAATTAGATCTTAAAGATATTAATAGCATAGCTGTTTTCCCAAAAAATGAACTAAAAAAAATTAAATTTAGCTCTAAAAATATTTCATTTTTTTTAGAAATTATTGTTACATTAGTTCACAAAAAAATCTCATATACCGTTGTCCCAATGACTTTAAATCCTGAAAATCATACCTTTGGCAGATCTTTATCTATTAGATCCTTTATTGATGTTGTTCGCGTCACTTATTTCCTCTTATATTCCACTTATGTTAAACGCTAAAACCAGATTGATAGAATTTTTAATTTTAGGTAATTTGTGTGAAATATGAGTTATCGCACAATAATAATACGAAAAGCAAAAAAAAATTGTTGTAAAATTTTTTAGAGAGCTTACCAAAAAAACGCCCTCATGGGCTCTGGAGTCTTATTAAAAATTAGATAAGTTCGGAATCTTCAATATTTTAAGAGTGATTGCAAAGTAAAGGTTCTATGCTCGAAAATTTTAGGTCTATTGCCTGAGGATGCACTTATTTAATTTTTAAATTATTCTAAAAAATTTACATACCAGCTATTTAATTTTGATTTGGCGTAAAGTTAAATCATATTTTCTTAATTTGAACCAGCCCCAAAATGCATGAAAAAACTACTTTAAAAGGGTAGTTAAATACCTTTGAAAATCTATAGAATTAATAGATTCTCTATTACAAATTATCTGAACATCAAGAGCGGCGGCCACACTGCCCAATAGTCCTAATACCTTCCCATTTATTGACTTAGATGCACATAATCCCGCAATCGATAAAAAAGCATCTCCCGCCCCAACTCTATCAATAACCCTGGTTGCCAATGCTGGAATATTAAAGTAGCTATCTTTTCCACTATCAAACAACATTACCCCTTTGGCCCCTCTAGTTACCGCTAAATATTTAGCCCCCATTTTTTTACATATATCGCTTGCCAACAATTCAACTGGCTCTGTTTTGTTATGGGCAGCCAAACGTAATTCAGGCTCATTCAAGGAAATAAAATCAGCATTTATATATTTATTAATAGCGTGATATCCACGGTTACCGCTATTAATTTGGGTGTTGATAGCTAAAAACTTTGCCTTAGCCTCAATTTGACGGGCCATTGATTTGGTAATAAATCCATTTCCAAAATCAGGAACTATAACAACATCAAATTTACTACAATATTCAGATATCCAATCGCATATGTTGGCATCCAATTCTGGTGAAACTGCATTTTCATTGGCCAAGTAAACCTCAAAAAACTTTTCTAAATCTAATCCCACAAATCTTCTTTTAGTTATTGTTGGCGCGTCTTTAAATTGGAAAAATTTTGGGACAACATTTTTTGATAACTTACTTTGAATAAAATCATGGTCTTTTGGTGACTTGCCAATGCCACTTAATAATGTCACAGAGGATACAAAGCTAGAAATATGATTAGCTACTGCAATTGAACCACCGGCAAATCGCTCTTCTGTATCGTATAGGACGGATTGAAAATTACCTTTTCCGGCCTGGCCTAAAGGAGAGCAGTAGTGATACTCATCAATAATGGCCTCCCCAATAACTAAAACGTTAAGGCCTGAAATAGAATTCATGATTAGCTTCAATGAATGCTCTGAGTGCTCCTGCTTAAATGAAGATAAGAACTCTTTAACCTCTTGAGTAAAAACTTCAAAATGTGTATTTAATAAATTGCTAGAACTAAATGTTAGCTCATTAGTAAAAATTATTTTTCCTCCATGGGCTTCAACAGCATTTTGCTCAAGGATGATATTTCCTGTAATGTCTAATGAATGTGACTGATAGTCGCTACCCTTTGCATATAAATTTGGCTGTATCTTTGCAATAATATTTTCAGCTGAACTTTCATAATTAATTGCCACAAACCCAGTGCACTCTAATGCAGCTAAATTTTCAGCCCGTAATTGCTCATTAAATATAGGCCTACCAGGGCCCTTATTTACATACTCATCTGCTGTAATTGTTACTAGTAGCAAATCACCCTTATGTCGAGCACTTTGAAGATGGCGAATATGCCCAGTATGTAATAAATCAAATGTGCCATGACAGAGTACAACTTTTTTTCCGCCCTCTTTTGCTAATTTGGAAAGTAAAGCTAATTTCTCTATAGTTACAATCTTAGGATTTTCCATTTCGCCTTAATTAAATTTAAGTCTAAGCCGATCAACTATGTTGTGCAGTATAAATTGATGGCCAATCTCAACGATCCCATAATCGGATGCATTTAACCAAAAATTGTAGCTCCCTTTAAATCTTAGTGGATTCTCATGTGAAAATCCTGAAAAAGTAACTATCTTTATACCTAACTTAACAGCTATATCAACAGCATTGCAGATATTTTTTGAGCATCCACTGCTGCTAATTGCTATAAGCACATCACCAATCGATAAAAGAATAGGGATTTGTTGGGCAAAAGACTGTTCATAGCCATAATCATTTGCCATACAAGTAATAACCGAAGATTCGTGTAGCGATAATGTTCGTATCTTACCCACATTAATTAGATCAATTTTGGCATGACTAGCCACCGCAGCACTACCTCCATTACCAATAACAGCTATACTATTCTTTGTTTGACGAACTAAACTAAATAGATTAGTAATCTCATTCAATGTATCTTCAAACTGTATTTGCTCTCGGCTTTGATTTGTAACGACACATTTTTTAAGTGCCTCGGAAAATACTTGGATTTGAGTGCGGTAAAAATTTTCTGGTGTTTTTAGCATTTCGTTATATCAATTAAAAATTAACTCTATTTTACTAATCTAATATATTTAGAATTCCTTAGCTATTGTAATCATATTTAATCAGTAATTTATTGGTATTTGAGCATTTATAGGGAGAATTGTTCATGGCCCTTGAATTTTTAGTTTACTCATATTTACTCTCCTAACTTTCAAATATTTCGCTCTAAGTCCGCGCTTCTCAATTATTTTTAGTTAATCATTTTTAAATTGATATATAAGCTACTGGCAATTCTATCGCCCAAGTGCTATATCTTATTATTTTTAATATTAATTATGCTTACTTAGAGGATTCTCTGGAGAATCGAGTATTTAGGGTTTATTAAATTACTTTTTTATATTAAATAGATTTAAATAAATCTTACTCATGTCTATTTATTATTATTAAAAATAATCATTTCTTACGTAAACTATTGATAATATACCTTTTGTAAAGAGATAATTTTTAATCTGCATCCCTTACTATAGATCTCATTTAATTTAGGCCTTTCTTTTGATTAAGCATTAGCAATTTGAAGAGCCACTTTCGATGATTTAAAAATTTCAAGCAGCTCATCACTGGTTCGATTATGTGCAGGCTTATGCATACTTATTTGTCCTAAAAATTTAATAAACTCTGCTAATACTACATTTGAATCATTGCCTGGAACTGCCCTTCCAATTGATTTTTTATTAATTAAATTTTCCAAGTCATTGCCGTTGTTTAGTATTGCAAAAATTTGCAGCCCAGCTTTCAAGTATGAAATAAATTTTCCAGGAATATTATGCGTTCTATGTCTTATATCTAATGTAATTATCCCAACATCACATTGTTCATATAGTGCAGGTATTTCTTCAGAATCAATTTCATTAAAAAAAAGAACATTCTCTATACCAATACTTTTACACAGAGCCTCAAGGCGCACTCTTTCGCTGCCCCGCCCTACAAAAACAAATCCTATTTCCTTGTTATCCTTGGTAGCTTTAACTACACTAAATATCTGTTCCATTCCCTGAGCTACCCCCATATTACCTGCATAAATAAAAATTTTTCTTCCCCTTAATTTGGTCTCAGAAATTTTTATTGAACAAGCTTTTATCTTTGAATCTCCAATCCAATTCCAAAGTACTTCAATCTTTAACGAAAGTTCAGGATATTTTTCTTTTAAATATGTGAGATTATTTGGCGACTGAGTACCAATCCGCTCTGCTTGGGCATACTGAAATCTAGCTATGCGCTGAAAAAATTGAAATACTAATTTACTTTTGATTAGCCCAAGATCATAGGCCCAATCAGGAAAAATATCGCGCAAAATTAAATAGGCCTTACAAGTAAAATGTTTTTTTAATTGCTTTACTAAAGGTCCCCAAAAGATGGTTGGCGAATACCATACGATTTTATTAATTTTCTGCTTTAAGAATGGTTGGTTTTTTTTGAGTTGATGCCAAATGATAAAGGGATTGATAAACTCAGCTAATGTGCGGCGAACATAACCCACGTCCTTAGTTTTAAAACAACGCACTGAATAAATCGTTAGTCCATCTTGATTAGAAATCTCTACTGACGCCTTATGAGAATGCGCTGGAATGATGATGGAAACTTGATGACTTTGTTCTATAAAAGCTTGAGCTAAATCATAAATCTGGGTTGCGCAGGAGGTGCGCATTGGAGGATAGGCATCGCTAATAATCAGTATATGCATAGATCACTTTTCCTGCTATGGCATATCGTGGAATCGAATTCTATTTGCGCCATGGTGCGCAAACTAGTTTTTCCATACTTTAGAATTGATCAACCCCGTATAGCTTTGAATAATACGTAGTACCTTATCCGAAACATTACTAACTTGATAATCAACCGGAATTTGCAGTATTCGCTCTTGACCGCTAGCTTGATCTTTCAAGATATCAAGGCCTTGCAATACCCGCTCTGAATCCAGATCTACCATCATTACTGAGGCCTCTTCAAACCCTTCTGGCCGCTCATGGGTCGCGCGTAAGTTTAGAGCTGGTAAATTAAGAAGTGAAGATTCTTCGGTAATCGTTCCGCTATCTGAGAGCACACACTTTGAATGACTTTGAAGATGGATGTAATCAAAAAATCCGAAAGGCTTTAAATACTGAATCTTTGGATGAGTTTTGCTATTGAGCTTTTCCAGACGCACTTTGGTGCGCGGGTGTGTAGACACAATTACGGGTAAGTCATAGCGATTGACAAGCGCGTTTAATATATCTAATAACTTTTGTAAGCGCTCTGGTGAATCTACGTTCTCCTCACGATGCGCACTCACCACAAAATACTCGCCCGCTTTCAAGCTCAAGGTTTTTAATACGGTAGATTTGGCAATAGACGGCGCGTAGTATTCCAGCACCTCGCGCATGGGGCTACCGGTCTTGATAATTTGATCAGGCGGCAATCCCTCGCGTAATAAATATTCACGGGCAATCTGGCTATACGGTAAATGGACATCAGCCGTGTGATCAATAATGCGGCGATTGATCTCTTCTGGAACTCGGTCATCAAAACAACGATTACCGGCTTCCATATGAAAGATCGGAATGTGGCGGCGTTTTGCGGCAATTGCTGATAAGGCACTATTGGTATCACCCAGAATTAAAAGCGCTTGTGGCTGATACTGTTCAAACACAACATCAGCAGCCATGATCACTTTGCCGATCGTTTGCGCAGCAGTCTCGCCTGCGGCGTCTAAAAAAACATCGGGTTTACGAATACCCAATTCTTTAAAAAAGATTTCATTAAGTTCATAGTCATAGTTTTGCCCCGTATGAACCAAGGTGTGATCACAATATTGATCCAGCTTTGGGATGATGCGCGAGAGGCGAATAATTTCTGGGCGTGTGCCCACTATCGTCATCACCTTTAATTTGGAGCCCCTGTTTTCTTGTGTATTGCCTTTAGACATGGATCGCCTTTTGAATTAAATCGAGTGGCAAGAGTGTCTTTTTCACGCCCTCAACATCCAAGCGCTGGGTATTGTGCGAGGTATAGTCTTCATTCTCAGATACGGCAAGCTCACCTTCCGTAAAATATTTGTCGTAGTTCAGATCGCGTGTATCAGCAGCGATGCGGTAATAGCCTTCTCGGTCTTCGGCTCTAGCCATTTCTTCGCGCGAGACCAAGCTTTCATAGAGCTTTTCACCGTGACGTGTGCCAATAATCTTGACTGGCAGATTAGTTTTGAGTAATTGCTGCAGCGCTGTCGCTAAATCAGTAATTGTTGCCGCTGGCGCCTTTTGTACAAAGATATCGCCAGGCTGAGCGTGGGTAAAGGCGTACATCACTAAGTCAACCGAATCTTCTAGTGACATTAAAAAACGGGTCATGGTGGGATCAGTAATCGTTAGGGGCTCTTTAGCTAATAACTGCTTAACAAACAAGGGAATGACGGAGCCGCGGGACCCCATTACATTGCCATAGCGGGTTGCACATAAGACGGTTTTTTTCGGATCACATAGGCGCGACTGGGCAACCATGATTTTTTCCATCATCGCCTTTGAAATCCCCATCGCATTAATGGGATACACCGCTTTATCGGTGCTTAGCAAAACACAACGACTCACTTCATTAGCAATCGCAGCGCGCATCACATTTTCAGCACCCAAAATATTGGTTTGCACAGCTTCCATCGGATAAAACTCGCAAGAAGGCACTTGCTTTAAGGCGGCGGCGTGAAAAACATAATCAACGCCACGCATCGCGTCATTCACACTGTTGTAGTTGCGAACATCACCAATGTAGAACTTCACCTTGGGATTTTTGAGTGCTAAGCGCATGTCCTCTTGCTTTTTCTCATCGCGACTAAAAATACGAATTTCTGCAAAATCCGAATCTAAAAAACGTCCTAAAACGGCGTTACCAAAAGAGCCTGTACCACCTGTAATTAAGAGGGTTTTATTTTTAAACATATTGCGCCCTATCGCTATGCATTTCTTTAATCATGATGTCCCAGCTAGGAGCCACCCATCCCGTTTGTTTAGAAAACCGCTCTGAATTAAGCGAGCGGTCAATCACCAATGCATCACTTGGCAGAATATCAATTACCTTGCCATATTGAGTCGCAATTGCCTTTAGCAGATTATATTTTGAAATCGGCTCTGCAGAAACATGATATACACCCGCCAAATCAGGCCTTGGGATTATGGTATCGCGCAATAATTGGGCCAAAACTACGGTGGGTAAACCCGAGAAGACCGCTTTTGTGTAACCGGGGCAGCTCCCTTCTTGGGCCAAAAACCACTCCAATAGCCCTTGAGTGCCTGCTAACTCATGCCCAATGATCGAGGTGCGTAAGGTTAGTGTATTTGGATCATTAAGCTCCCCTAGCAATTTACTGCGCCCATAAAGATCATTATCATCTGGGGAATCGGTTTCACGGTAATCCCCGCGATCACCCGAAAAAACACAATCAGTACTAAAGTGAATGAGCCGGGCATTTCGTGCCTGACACAGCTTGGCAAGCTGGTGGGGTAAAAGGGCATTGATGGCGATGGCTTGTAAGGGCATATTTGCCTGACTGTCTTGCTTTACTAGACCGATGCAATTGATGACAAGCTCTGGCTTTGCTTGATCAAAGGCGCGCTCTAACTGCTTGGCTTGCATCACATCGACTCCACAAATTAAGCGAGTAGCGAGAGCCTTCGAAAAAAGGGCTTGGGTTGAGGCCATACGCACCGTACCCCAAGTCTTCAGCGCAGAATCTGGGGCAAGTACTCGCATGAAGGCGCTGCCAAGCATGCCATTAGCGCCTAATATCAATACATTCATGGGGATGATTGTCTCTTAAAAGCGCTTGCAATCCCACCTAAAAATACAAAACTGGGGCTGGAATAGGCCTAAACAAAGGGTAAAACCATCACTTTTAGGGTAATGGGGCTTAGGGGAGCGCTTTTTAAGGCTCCGCTCACCTCTCAAAACTGAATAGAATGTGCGCCCCCCCCTGCAAGAAAAACAGCTTCCTTAAGGTGCCTTATTTCTGCGCCCCGGCGCAATTTCGATACGTCAAGCCCCAAATCCCAGTTCTTGGATTTGGGAGGCCAAGCGGTACTTTTATGCAATAAAAGGGGCGCATTGCATATAATTGGCCGATGCAGATCATCGAAGCAGGCGTTATCAATAAGGATTACTGGAAGAACCTTTGGCAACGCCGTCAATTGCTGTATTTTTTAACCCGCCGTGATCTGATTGTGCGTTACAAGCAAACCTTGGTTGGTGTTGCTTGGGTCGTGATTCGGCCCTTTTTAACGATGGTGGTGTTTACCGTTATTTTTGGGGCGATTGCGAATTTAGACTCAAGCGGCCTACCTTATGGCTTTGTGGTGTTTGCTGGGGTGCTGCCCTGGTTCTTATTCGCCAATATGCTTGCCGATACCAGTAATTGCTTACTGGCTAATACGGGCATGCTCACAAAAATCTATTTTCCACGACTGATTTTTCCGGCTTCGATTTTTATCGTTACCCTAATCGATTTTTTAGTGTCTTTTATTTTGCTACTCGCGATGATGGTTTGGTACCACATTGTGCCTAGTTGGCAAATCATCTTTTTTCCCTGCTTTATTTTTCTAGCGGCCATTTTAGGCGCCGGTTTAGGATTGATCTTTGCCACCTTTAATGTCAAGTACCGCGACTTTCAGCAACTCATCCCATTTATCTTGCAGTTAGGTATCTATCTTTCTCCCGTAGGCTACCTGAATTCTTTAGTACCTAGGCGCTGGGAAATCATTTACTCTCTAAACCCCATGGCGGGCATTATCAATGGCTTTCGCTGGAGCTTAGTAC
>Ga0214919_10004498_pt1 | contig 20368 bp, 19 predicted proteins | sample LL1503_MetaG_FD_177994 | JGI IMG/M metagenome (GOLD analysis project Ga0214919, IMG submission 177994) | Freshwater microbial communities from Lake Lanier, Atlanta, Georgia, United States - LL-1503 | ecosystem: Environmental > Aquatic > Freshwater > Lake | place: USA: Georgia | collected... | reverse complement strand
CTCGTCGCAGTCTATGGCAATAATCCAGTCACCTTCTGTAGCATGATTCTCAAGATTTAACCAAGCGTATCTGCGCAGTCTTCCCTCATGCGTAGTAAACATTGGCTTAGGCGTCTTATATACATTGGCGTACTTGGCTGCTACCTCTGCGGTATTATCATCAGAGCAGTCATCTGTAAAAACAATTTCATCTACTTGGCTCTTTAATCTTTCCAATACTTCTGGAAGATACTTACTGGCTTCATTTCTGCCCACCATTTGGGCTATTATCTTTGGCTGTGACATTTCTACTCACTTGTATAAGAAGAAGAACAACGGCAGGGAGGGCCTGCCGTTGTTCAAATGGATAAAACTATTTATTAACTCTCTAGTTGTTCGCGAGCTTTTACTGCTGTAATTCTTTCAACATCAACATCTTTGAAAAGAAGCTCTCCAGATACTCCAGATACCGTTCTACGGTTGCCGCTAGCAATCTTCTCTGCCTCTGTCATGTTTGAAGCCTTAACGATTGATGTGGTTGTAACTGTAAAATACTTGAATTTATTTTCAGCCATTGTATTCCTTTTTTTAGTGGCATTTGCCATTTAATGTAACAAGATAAGTATATCACTATTAATTCCACAATGCAACACCTTCTATTGGGTGTTGCAATGACAAGCCATTATTTGTTAGTTTCCTATAGTCTAAGCCAGATCGATTAACAAATTCATCATAAGAACGTCTGTCCGGAGCCCCAAAAAAACCAAATTTAATTCCTAAAAAATAATCATAAAATTCATGAGGTTCTTGATATTTTTTCCAAGATTTTTCTTGTTCAAATTGTTTAGTTTCCCCAATAAATCTTAAATCTTTAGGATATTTTTCTTCATCAAAACCATCAGTAGAATTTTTGCCCATACTAGCAATAGGAACAAAGTCAGTAGAAAAAATTCTATATCCTCTGGTGACAGATCTAAACGCTGTTAATTCTTGATCAAATACGTATATAAGGTTTGGCGGATATGATACCTCACTTATAAAATTACTTGTTGTAAATATATACCCACCCATATGTGCGTAATGTTCTAAAAATATATCTAAAACTCTTTTTTCATTTTCCCTAGAATAATCTGGCTGTGTGTCCAGCATACTATTTAACGCAATTGGGTGACTTTTTATTGGAACATAAGTTGATCTAAACTTTTCATAGACACTATGATCTTGATATAAGCTTGCAGGCATGGGTGACGGGCACTGAGATATCATGGGTTTATCGACTATCGTAGATAGCATTGAATAATAACCAATTAAAAGTGTATCCCAATTACGAGAAAAAACTGTGTGAGCGTCTATTTGTAGAAAATATTTTTGTCCAGAAAATAGTTTTGCTGCTGACAACCTAGCGTAACCAACCCCCAACGGATACTCGTATGATGCATTAATTACTTTTACATTTTTATATTTAGAAAAATCTTCAAATTTAAAACCTGGACTTTTTTGATTAAATATACCAACATAAACATTTTCTGGAAACTCTGCTTTTTCATAAAGATCCTCTACTGTATGCAGTATATATTTTTCGTTATACGCCGGAATCCCAACAAATATATTTTCGTTTTCAAAATTAATCATTTACTTCTCCGAAGGATAAGTCTTAGCTATATATTCTATTGCTTCTTCTAAGGATGAAACTAACTTTGTTGATAAAAAATTAAGATAAACTCTTGACTTATAGGAATCGTGAGCAAAAACAATAACTGGTTGATTATTTAAATGGGCCCAAGTTATTTCAAAATCCGTACCAATATAAGCTCTATTGGGTATAGTGTATTCAACTAGAATTATGTCACAACTTTTTTGCAAAAATATATTTTTGTCTACTATTTCTTTTGGCGCACAATCAGTTTCTTCCAAAGCGTAATCCATTGGATTGACAGCCTCAAAACCCCTATCGGCTAATAGTTTTACGGCTTTATTTCTCCAACCGTGTGCGAATATGCCAACTTCTTCTATTGCTCCAGATAAAAAAACTTTAGTTTGCATTAATCATTTCCTTAGATGGCCAATAGTACTCTACGTTTGTATCTTCATCAAAATATTGAGAATAGTATGCGTAGTCTTTGCGCAGTAAATTTGATCTATGCGACCTATGAAATTGATCTAAGCCAAACCATGGTGGCATAACCACTTCAATTGGATCAAACTCTTCAAAAAGCATTGTGTTTTTATAACCTCTATCTATCCATTCTTGGATAGTATAATTCTGGTAAAGTTGTAAAGCGGGCTCGTACCCAGCCCACATCAGTGTGACTGGATGATTGCGCCATCCTTTTGTAGGGGTCCTATCAAGCAAGATGTTCAAGACTTGGAAAGTTTCTACTCTTTGCTTTCCAAGTCTACGATAATCTAATACCCGAACTGATTCCTTGAGATCTGGATACGGTAAGAATGTTTGCATTACGCCTTCTTAAATTCCTCAAAAGTTTTGTCACCTACACCAAAGTATTCTCTAGCTAATCCAGCTTTAACTATTTCTGTATTAAGGCATTCTCCCGCTTCGTTCCATACTCTAGCAAGAATTCTTCCGTACTTTTCGTTCTTATCAAGAATTGTTTCAATCTTAACTTTATGATTAGCCTTAGTCAACCATTGATCCGTAAACTCTTTTGCGGCCAAACCCATCTTCTTTTCTTCAAGATTAGTTGTACGGCTTTCTGGAGTATTAACACCATAAAGTCTTACGCTCTTTGGCCCAAACTTAACTTCGAATCCAAGATCTACAACGATCTTAAAGGTATCTCCGTCTACAACCTTAACAACTTCTGCATTATAAAGGTAAACATTAAATTGATCTGACATTTTAATCTCTTTCTATTCCTATGAAATCGCAGGCATTGCGAAATATTTTTTGACTTACTGTGAATTGTGCATCAGCGTGGCTATATCCTTCACCTGGTTTAGGCGAAGAAGCATGCCAGCTATGACCAATTGATACGCTACCATCATACACCACATTGTACCCAAGATGACGAGCAAAATATGAACACCAAGTTTCTTCATAATAATGTGGTGTCGGCAAGAAAGCACCCTCTGCGTTTGGATACATCTGATTATACTTTTCGTTATTAGTCATTGCATTCCATACTTCTCGCCTTATGAAGTAAGCAGAACCGGAAACTGTAACGCAATTAACCCTATCCTTATAGAGCACATCTTCGGGATCGCTTTCTCTCCAGCCACGATGCTTTGGTGCTGTGTTGGTCCCTACTATGCCGGCATGTGTTATCAGCCCGTTCTCGTCTCTTTGTTTAGGGCCAAGAATATGTATCTCTGGGTTATCGTCAAATATTTTTTGAATTTTAATTAGATCGCTAGTTGTCATCCAAACATCTGCATTAAGCAAGCAGATGATATCAGAAAAAGAATGTTTTGCCATCATGTTGCAGGCCGATGAGTACCCTATGTTTTCATTCTTCCAAGCTCTAGTAACATAATATTTATTTATATTAGCCTCTAACCATTCCCAGCTATCGTCAGCTGAGCCATTATCAGATATGTTTAGGTGCCACACTTGATCGGTCCCGGCAACATCGCTATGTAGAACGTCGAGGAATCTTTGGAGCATTGGTCTAGTATTATAATTAACAACACATAAGTCTATCATTTTAAAATCTTTCTATACTTGATTCTTGTATGACCATTGCAAAAGCATCTTCTGCGTTAATCCCATGGTCCATGAATTCGCACATATCCTGCATTTTTCTATTCACATTCTCTTCTAAAAAGAATTCTTTTAATCTATTTTTGTATTGATCAAGAGAAGTTTTATTTTGAACCTGTTTTATACTTTGTCTATTAAAAAAATAAGAAGCAGAAACGATAGTCACTAGCCCCAAAATAAACGGCTTCATATTACCATTCGTCTTCATCGTTTACATCCCCTGCATATTTATTATCGGCAATAGCTTTAATTGCTTCTTCGCTTATCTTAAGAATTTCTAAACGTTCTTTATCGTCCTTAATGGTTGAAGCAAGGTGCACCAAGGCTGTTGACACCTGGAACATTTGCTCAGCGTCTAGCACTAAGTAAGTTTGTCCAGACAGAAGTTTAATGTTAATCTTTTTTTTATCTATTTGTTTCTTAGCCATATTTTTATTTATCTTTTTTTGCTGCTCTTTTTGGTTTGTCTGGCTTATCATCTATATCATAACCGCCTAATTCAGAATGCGAACCAGAGTATTTGTATAAACAAATGTTATCTGAATCTGGTTCAAAGGTTACAAAAAATATATTTTTATCTTCTTCAGTTAAACCTTCTGGCGGCGATGATTCCAAAGCTATCTTAGGGCTAGAACAACCATAAACTTGACTGTGATTCTTGTAAACAACAATATAATTTAATTTAGAAGCTGGCATTATAAACCTAGTATAACTATGTAGCCAGCAGCAAATGCTGATATAACTGCTACTACGCTGGAAATAATCTTTACATTTTTACTCTTCGATACCTGGTTTAGTATCTGCATACCTATGCTCCAATTAATTAATACAGAAAAAATAATACAAAAAAACAAATTTTTAAACATTTCTAACATCTACCAATCCACCAATGCTAATAGGAAATTCGGGCTGTATCAATGATAGCACAGCTCTAGCGTAATCTCTGATCTCTACTTGCGAACCTTCATCTAATCTTTGATTTAAAAATAATGCAATAGATTGTAAGCTACAAGTCCATCTATACACAACATACATCCCATAGGCCGGCAAGAATAGTCTCGCCTGCTCTGCGGCGACGCCATTATCCATTGCCATCGCGTACAGAGCCTCACCCTGCTCTATGTATCTATTTAGCTCATCGCTCAACACGGCCCCTATCCAAGGCCCTATGGGGCCTCCTGAGCCCTGCTTCTTGTCATCTGGGGCTAAACGCCACTGATCTATAGCTGGCACATAAAATTCTGGTTCAATTGTTACATATCTTCTAGAGGACTCATTCCAAGAATCCATAGTATGGTCGGACCCAACAACATACTTCCAGTGTTGGCGAGCCACCATCAAAGGTGCCTTAAACTCAAACGTTGCAAAAGCGTGTCTGAAAGGGGACATATGATTTTCTCTAATTAAAAAATCTATAAGCTGTACATCTTTCTTGTCCAGCTCTAAAGATTCTTTGGCAAAAGATGCACGAGCTGCGTTAACAACAGATAGATCACTACCCATCGTGTCAACAAGTCTTACGTAACCCTTATCAAGAACTTGAATTGTATTTTTTAAATTCATAGATATATTATATCACCAGATAATTACTTATTGTTATCCTTTATAAATTTAATTTCACATGAGTCTGTGGTGCAGTATCTTTCACCTATGGCATCTGCTGCCATGCCTGCGTATACGCCAGTTAAATCTATCGGGAATAGTTTCAACCCTGCTTCTGCATACTCTTTTTCCGTTATTTGAGTGTAAGGCATTTGAGGATAGGTGTCATTGCCGCTTGGTAGGAATGAAACAGTTTTTAGCTGACCATCATACATATGAAGAACAGTGCCGACATGCTGTGCCTCTGTGTCTTTATCAAATGATATAGTCACAGATACTGAGTTGTCTGACCAGTATCTCTGTGCAGTTGCCGCTAACGACATCTTTTCAAAGATCGTTACATCACGCTCTGCTCTTGCAGCTTGTGACTTAATCGGAAAGTAAACTACAGAAGTTGTATCCGGAGATTCGGAAGCTGGCTCTACTCTATAATTAGCCATTCTAAACAACGGAAGCATAGGATCATCGTTAGAGAATCTAATAGTTCTGTTGAAATACTTGCCACCTGGAGTCCAGTGAACGCCTGGTGATTCGCCAGCAAGAATAGATACAGTTCCAGATGGTTTGATGGTTGTCATCTTAATCGATTCACGGATTCCAAGCCACTCAGAATAAACATTATCATAACGCTGAACTGTCTTGTAACCTTGATCCATCCATTCACGCAATGCAGGAACTCCAAGGCGGTCAGCAAAGTTTGCTACACCTGACATGGAAGCCCCAATGCGACGATTGCGTTGCATGATAGCATTAGTTTCTTCCCAGTGTGTCGGCAAGAGGGTTACCGTTTTTGCATAGAGGTAAGCAAACTTTAAGGTGCGCTTGTAATCCTCTAGGCTGTCATGCCTATTCAGATAGGTCTCTACGAGCGTACAGCACTCGTATGACTCTAGCGATTGCTCTGCGCATGGATTATACCCTGCCACTCTGTGGTCCTTGTTATTTGGTGGATCAGCTAATCTTCCATACTTGCGTGACATATCCATCCACAAAACACCTGGCTCACCGTTTAGTGAGATGCCTTCAACGATGTTAGAAAGATCCACTCCAACAGATGTTTCTATTGAGTTATTGGACATCCAAGCCCAACCTGGATTGTTTCTATCGTAAGAGTTTCTTTCGGGGAAGACTGCAGCATTCTTGAGATTGAGGAAGTTGTTATCCTCTAAGCGACCGATGAGTAGCTCAGCTGATCTACGGACATTACCAGAAACTACACAGACGCCTATTACGTTGCCTATGTCTGCAATATCTACACGGGTAAGCTTCTCTCCCTTACGGCCACTAAACATCTTTACAATGTGCTTGTGGAGCTTCTCCAGTGGCTCATGGCCTGCAGCTACACCACCAAATGTTTTAATCGGTGTGCCAAGTGGTCTTATTAAAGAGTAATCAAATTCAACCGATTCTTGATCCGGCTTTAGGTATGAGTTCAACAACAACGCCATCGAATCAACCCAGCCTTCTCTGGTATCGGCAATAACTAATGGTGCATTACCGTCAACAATTTTTGGTTCATAGATTGTAAAATCTTTATCTGCGCCCTTATCATCAAATCCTACCCCAACTCCAAGCATTGATGCTTCCATCAAGAATGCGAATGGTTTTGCTGGATTAAACTTATTCATTTCTCCAGTAGAAACAAACGCACAGTTCTGTAGTGCTGCGGAATTCTTTTGAACGTTAACAATGTTTGTTCCCATTGCCCATAAGCCTCGCCCAGGAGGCGTCCACTTAAGATTGAACAGTCTATCAAAAGCTTCTTTAGCCGAAGCTTGTGCCTTGGCATCGTTCCAAGGTAAGCGGTTCTTCTTGCAGTGATCTTTCTGAAGAGAATACATGCCATTTATTACGCGCTCGCAAACATCAGACCAAGATTCTTTTGTGCCATCTTCTTTTAATCTAGAGTATGTGCGTAAAAATGTTATTTCCCCAACTGAGTTACCGCCAGCATCCCTATACCCAAATGGAGCAACAGCATTTTTGTAGCCTGATACAAAATCATCTGTTAAATTAAAAGAAAACATTGATGGTATTTTGTTCGGAATGGGGGTTAAATCTGGGTTACCGTTTTCAATTTCTTCTGGCATCTTCGCTCCTAATTGCTAATTTTTTTTATATATTTAGAATTTGTTTTTTCAATCTCTGTGTTTTTAATTTTTAGAATATCCTGTAAAGAGTATACCTTGTGTATTTCTCTTTCAAAGAAATAACCGCTTCTCCAATTAAAAACATTATTAATATTTTTCTTATGATTAACAAACATATTACAAACCACAGCACCGCCGTAGGACTTGACAATATTTGATAGCTTGGTCTTTAACCCCTCTATGTTCAAGGTTTCTAAATCTTCATTTTCTCTAGCCTTTTCATAAAGCCAATTAAATGCTTGTCTACCTAAAGGAGATATGTCTATTGGATCTATGACTCCTAATAGTATTGCTTTGTTTCTATTCTTTGCTATCTCAATATCTTCTTTGACAACTTTTTTGAAAATATCAAACCAATCTTTTTCATTAAACTGAACCCAAGCTGTACACCAAAATAAAAGATTTTCCGGAGGAGATGGGACTTGGCTTTTTTCCGTGTAAGGCAATAGCACTGCGCAGCTGATAGCTCTCTTCATAAAAGATTTTCTTGAATCTACGTCTTTAGATTTTGATCCTGATATTTCCCAAAGTTTATTTATATTCTTTTTCCAATCTGTTGGGCCTAAAAATATGTTTAAATATCTTTCTGCAACCTCCAGCGGGATGGTGTCTTCCTGAATAACTTTTTCTAAAATATCTAAAGACATTTATAATCCTTTATAAAACTACTAAAACTCATAAAAGAACCGTATAAAAAGATCATCCCGCTCTTTCGAGCGGGACGATCCTTAACGCACTAGTGAGCGTCGGTTTCCGTGATACTGATTATATCACAGTAGCCGTGCGGCTCATGCTATGTTATTCAATTTTATTATAGTGCTTGTGCTGATGGAACACCTTTGTATTCTTTTGGATGTGCTCTACCATAAATCGTAGTAGCGTTAGGTTGTCCATAGCCAGAAGCAAATACGGTTGAGCTAGCAACGCCGTGAACGTCATTTGGTCTAAAGTATCCGAATGATGCAGGTGCGCCCTGTGCTTCAGTTCTTGGTGCATGACCATAAGTTGCTGGCATAACGTTTGCTGATGCAACGCCGTCGAATATAAAGTTGCTATATGAACCGTAGTACAAGCTTCTCTTAGCATGACCGCCATTAAGAGCTCTTGCTCCTGCGATGCCTCTATACTCAAGTGGACGGTATCTTGCGCCTTCGTATGTTGCTGTGCCGTCTGCGAATGTTCCAGCCAAAGGTGTTGTCCCAACATACAATGTTGAGCCGGTAAACAGTTGTGACATAAGAACGTTACCAGGACGAGCTCCAGTTCCAGGAGTATGCGCATTATCTGGTGCGCCTCTAAGTAACTGGCTGGTATTGTACAATGGATAGTACGAGTATGTGCCTTTGCCTTTTGCCTTGCCAGTGATAGTATAATATGGGTTCACCATATCATTGGTGTTTTGGCCTCTCAAAACAGGTCTTGGACCAACGTAAAATGTAGCCATTATGTAATCTCCTTATAGAACCTTGATGCCTATATAGTAAAATTGTATATGATTTTTCGAACCTTTATTTCAAAAATAAAAATTAAGCTTGATCCAAAGTATCATAATCAATAAATAGATCCGATAATACTGGAGCTGTTTTATCTTCAAGCAAGTTGAGGGTGATCTCAATCCACACTTCCGTTGAAGCACCAGGGTTAGACGTACTGTAAGCGGAGTCTATAAGCTCGTTGCCGCCATCAAAAGGATAAATGACCCTATATGAAAATGCCTGCGACATTAGCGACCTAGGGACGTTATATATGTATGGGCGAACTTCATTTATTGAACTTATAAGTTTTCCAACTGGAGCTTTAAAGTTAATTATTGTCTTCCCAGAGGAAGCAAACTTATCATACCTTATGTCCAGGTCTGACAAGCCATATGTATATACATATTTATTAAGTTCTTTAAAGTAGTTTTGTTGGCGCAAGACTATTCTTACAGCTGTCATGTCTAAGTCTGGGAAGTAGAAGCATAGCGGACCAGAATTTGTAATCTCGTCAGAACCATCTATCACCCAAGCACCAGGCGGAACATTACCGATAGCTTCAACTTCTCCATCATACAAAGAACTGAAGTTAAGCGGGGTCCAACCATCTGCTGAAGTTAAAGTAGGATTCATCTTGTTCGTATACTCTATGGAATAAACATTAACAGAGTGCATTGGATAAGGGTTTAGCTTTATACAATTTGTTTTTAATGATCCAGTAAATTCTGCAGATATTTTACAGTAGAAAGTTAACTGAGCCATTCCCAATCCATTGCTATCAGCAACTACAGTCCTGCTCCAAACCTTAGTCGGATCGTCTAGGATAGCGTTGTAGACTGGGGTTGTATTCACAATGGCCCCAGGTGCATCTATGCCACCTAAATTATTTTCTACGTTTGTTTTAAACAAGTCTGATACAACTTGACCAACTGAAGAATTGTAAAACTTTATCTTTGAGCTTGAAGCGTTTGGGACTTTGGGTAGTGTAATCACATTGTAATGTGGGTCAATAGTGAGTAGCTCCGTTGGTCCAATGGCAAAATCTGTACCGTTGAACTTACTGTATTCTATTTGGTTAAAGGAATGTATAGAGGTTTTTCCTCCGCCAGCTTCAAGCGCAGATATTCTATCACTTAAATCGTCTACGGCATTGGCTAGCATGGACTGATCTTTTAGAACTCTTTCAAAAGCTTGTTCTAATTTTGCGTCAACAATGTTTGCTTTATTGTAAAGGTAAAGAAGATCTTGATAGTTTTCTTCTACCCTAGAGTTGTAATCATTGCTATCTACAGGACCACCATATTGGATGTTCCTCTTCTTGGTGTTCATTATGTCTGCCATTTTATCTACCGTTCTCTAATCTAATTACTTTTTTTTCAATTCTTGAAAGCACTGCCGATAATCTATTCGCCTTGCTCAAAACTAAATTCTTTTCCGATAGAGCATTTAAGCCGCTCATATCTTTATAGTAAACTTTTATTGGAGTTAAATCATAAGACAAACCATCATTAGATACTTCATACTCTGATAAATTATTTAATTTTCCTATAAAATTACCTTCAATGTTATCAATTGCCGTTTGTGTATCCGATAATAAATTATTTATCTTGTTTACATCTATCAAAAAGAAATTTAATTCTCTGTTTTCAGCAATGCTGTCCCTGTGCCCTCTATATGTCTGCCTAAATCTATTAAAGAATGGTTGAAATAATTTGTTTTTAGCGTTGCTTGCATAGGTCATTGGCATAACGTTACTCCGGTATTGGCTATAGGTCTTTATGTTTAAATTTTATTTTTAAAGAATCAACTTTTGGACTAGCAAAAGGGTTATTGAATCTAGTTAAATCTATTCTATATCTTATGCTAGAAGGGGCAGTTGCTTTATTCGACAAATAAGAAAATCTAGACAAACCATTTATTGGTGCGGATGCTATTATCTCTTTTCTTCCAAAGGGATTATCTATAGTAAAGTATAGGTTATCATTCATGTTTCTATTCCTAAAATCAAAATTATTTAAATAGAAAAAGTAATCAGTAAATATAGAACCGTAAGTAGATAAATCTGTTCCGTCTGTTAGTGTAAAAGAAACGGCTCCCGTGTTTGGCTTATTGTATGTTATCACGAGATCATTTATCCCACTTAAAAAATTCCACTCAACAGTTTCGTTTAATTTGCCCGATGGCAAATCTGCTATTCTAACTCCGTTTAAATACACAGCCAAATCAAATGTTGTTATGGATTTTTTAATATTATTAATAACTGTATTCTCTGTGTCACAAGAAATTTTTGTCTGTATATAACCATAGCTTGGAGAAGTTATCCCAGTCGATATTGTCCCTAAATTTTGGACCAAGATATTAGTCAATAGTTTATTGTCTATGTTATTGATTTCATTAACCCAATAATTAACATCTTTATATATTTGAGATTCACTACCTAAATAATAATAATGTTTAAATGAATTTAAATTACCCAAAAGCATTGGCATTATGTGGTCGTCGTTTTGGTCTAGCGCTGCTACCCTGTAAACTTTTTTGTCTTGATATATCTTAGAGTTAGGATTTAAGTCATTTATATTTTTGGAACTTTCATTTATTGGTATCAATTGTAATTGTTCTGATGTTGGGGAAGAAGAAATATATTTAACATTCTTTAAAGAACCATCAAAATTAATTATGTTTTTAAACCCGGCACTTTGTGAACCGGAAGGAGAAACTGGTGTCCAATTAAAATCATACACTGAAGTTGCGTTTGGGTTATCTACTGCAACAAAATAAGATATAGCGCCATCAGTTATATATTGCTCCTGCACGTCAAGTGAAACTGAGTCTATAACGATTTGATTGTTTGAACTTACCGGAAGAGATATTGGCTTTGAGACTATAGTGCCGCTCTTGGCTCTAGTCACTGAACCTATTATAAGATCCCTTAATCCCATTCTGTAAACATACGGAGAAGAAGATTCTTTATCTATATAATCAGGCTCGTTTTTGAGCAATGTTAATTCAATGGAAGAATAATTTTTTGGTTTTATAGAAAAACTAAAGACATCATAATCTAAATCAGAATTTTTAATGAAAACTTCTTGAGGCGAACCATCTGAATAATTAACTTTTAATTGAGTTAAAATTGGAGAAGAAGTTAATACATAACCTTCTATTTTTGATAATATAACATTTCTATTTATTGGTATATTTATTACCATTGAGATGGGCATCGGTGCTTGAGCCCTATGCTCGTATAGCCAATATGTATCATTGAGCCCATCAAAAACATTACTAAATGTTTCGACGTCGATGTTGTCAGACAGCATTGTTCCATTTTCATACAACGAAATTTTTGGCCTTATATTGGAAACATTATCTAAAGCAAACGCAGAATACCTATCTGAATTTTCAGAACTTATTACAGCTGAGCCATTTGATGTATCAACATACCCGGTAGTGAATGGTATGTCTATTTTATCTGCGGAAGAAAAATTTTCAGTATAAGAATAAAAATATCCATCTGTATTATTATTAACAAATAAAAGATTATCTACTTTTGATTCAAGTAGTTTTCTTTTTGTTTTTAAGTTTTCAATTTTCTTGTTTAAAGTCGTTGCTACCTTGAAGAGTTCATCATTGTTTTCTAAAATGGCATCATATAAAACATCAAGATTGAACAAACCATTGATCATCAATTCATTTAAAATATCAACATTAGTTTTATTGGTTCCATTAAGCGCAGCGTAATCTATAGTTAAGGGAAACCCTGCTTTATTTATGGAAAAGTAATCACTAAATGCATTTAATATTTGCTGCTCTGTTGGCTTAGCACCATTAGAATAATATAACTTATATATATTTTCTAAAAATCTTCTTTTTTGTATTGTTGATATGTTCATACTTGCTTAACCTTCGCTGCCAATTTATAAGAATAAACAACTGGCGTAACATTAGACGAACCTTTAACTATTTTAATTTTAACTAAAATATTTTTTACTTGACTTGGCACTGAGTATTCAACATTGTTAATTGTTGTCTTTGGATAGTTAAGGTATTGAACGCCCGGTAATTTAAAGCCTACAGCTATGTTCTGATTAAAGGCCAATATTTCAGGGATAGAAGTATTCGACGTCTTACTCACCGTAAAGCCATATTGCACTGGTGCTATTTCTATCCACTTATCTCCATTGTCCAAGGATATGTAACTCTGTATGTAGCCGCCAGAACCTGAAACTTCGTTGTAGTTACTTTCTACGTCCAACATTAGTGACTCTATAGGAGTATCAAATAAATATGGTTTTGAAATTATGTCTGCAGACAATTCATATTCTTGGTATGCAAGAGATACGTCTCTGATGCCTATGGACATTCTTTTTGCTGGTAGAACTTCAGTTGCAAGTTTTAATGGAATACTAAAATTTTGTTCCGTCAAACCAACTGAATCAGTTTCGTTTGAAGTCTTAATAGAAACGTTTAAATTTTGGCTTAAAGTATTATCTTTCTTGAAGATATTAGGATTGGTTAATGTTGGTATTACTAAAGATTTATTGTAAATAGCTTTAGTATATAAATCTTTGTTAATCATTTCTGGATCAAATCTGTTAACCCCGTAGAAAGGACTATTATCTGCGTTAGTAGATTCGTAATTTGTTTCCCAGTAGCTGTGTAATATTTCTACATCTTGGTAATATGGTTGTTCAAGAACCACCCTGCACTTACTTACTCTTCTTTCTGGAAAGAAGAAAGTTGCTGAGTTCAAAGAATAATTATTTAAAGATTCTTTAGTAAGATTTTCCAAAGATAAACCTATAAAAAATTCTTGCTTCAATACGTTTTCTGTATTCCCAGCTAGATCTGTTAAATGTATTTCTTTTACTTTAACTACTTTAGATGAATCAAATAGTGGAATTATATTTATTGAATTTGCCTTTTGAGATGTTCTAGATTCAATTGTAAAATCAAATACTAAAGGTTCATTTATATCGTGGTCAGCCCAATTGATTAATGAGTTTTGTTCTGCGTTAACTATTGTAGAATCATTAACTATATAGCTAAATTCCTCATTAGCCCTATACACCCCATCATTCGGAATGACTTTTATGGCTTCATAAACAAAATAAGTTGCTGGGTTAGAATCAACCAGGCTATTAACGTTAGATGAACTTGGAGACTCTGTAAATTTGTATACATAATTTACGCCAGAAATATCATTTTGTTTTTTTACAGCTAAATTATTATCCCCAATAAAACCATTAGAACGATTTATCGTAACTTTATTTGGTGACCATTTACTTGGCTTATCTTTCATCCTCAGAGAAGCAAAGCCATTAGTTATCATAGGGTTTTGATTCACTTGAACCTTTTGCCAATCAATATAGTCTCCATTTTCAAATGAATCACCATTATAAATTAAATCATTTGAAGGACTAAGACTATACATCTGCAAGACTTTTGTCTTTGAAAGTATTCTTTCGGAGTACTTCTTTTCGTTTTCTATCTCTGAAGTAAATAAATTAAATAGACTAACTGCTTTAGCATTGAGAAAATCAAGTTGCTTTGCAGAAACGTTTATGTCATCTCTCATTGAATTTATAAATTTATTCATCTTAGTAGATGAAGGAGGTTCGCTCTTGGTAAATAGTTCTAGGGAAGTTTGCGGCGAATTAATCTTATCGTATATATCTTTTAGATTTTTATTAAAATCCTCTAAGACATCTTGCTTAGTAACGTAGTCGCCAGCGGCCTGCTTCTTAAGCACGTTTGCAATGCTTAAGGCTATCTGGTCATAGACTAGTGTTATTGGGGAAAGTTGTGTCATGATTTTTCTTTAATTACTAGAGATTGCTTTAGTTAGCTTATCATAATAAGGGTCATAGTTTTTTGTTTTTGCTTTTAACATGACCAAATCGACAGCTCCAGAGTAGGTTGTATCTGCGACATTCTTTCTCATGATCAACCTAAACCTAATAGTATCGGCCAAGTAGTCATAAAAAACAACTATTTCTCCTGTTACTTCTTTATTGAATATGATATTTTTACCATTTTGTATAAAGTAATATAAAGAATTAGATTCTCTAAACTGAGGAAAGTCTTTGGTGCCAGTGTAATTTGTCAAGTTAATTGCTATAGAACCATCCGGCATCTGGATCTTGATCGGCGCATACCCAGTCTGGCTACCTTGGAATATTGTCCCTATCAAAGGGCTGTAGATGGCATTGCTTATGTCTTTAGTGTTAATATGTGGTATGTTTTGTAACTGTATTCTATTCAATGCATCTGTCCCGCCAAAAGTTTCGTTGGAGTAACCGTTACTGGACGATGACTTAAGCGTTTCGTCCAATAGATTTAACCTAAAAAAATCAACGTAATCTACATTATAAAGCGATAGGTCTATTTGATAGGCGCAAGAATATATTGAATTTTTTTCTAACTTAAAAATATTAATAGAATTATTATCAGATATCTTATAATCAGATGGCTTTAAAAGTACGGCGTTCTTGTACAACGCAAATGTATCGCCCTTGAATGGGAACCTGGTGTTTGCTTGATATGTTTGTTCATCAAAAAACAAAACTTCTGAATCTATTTTCTCAACGCCAGATTCAACTATAGGTGTCCAATCTGCTTCTGAGTACGGAATGTCCTTATTCGATATAGATAGCTCATAAGAAATTGGATATTTTAAATCTAATTTAGAATTTAAAATATTAAATTCATTATCATTTTTTATTATCTTAGATTTAATCGCTAAAGGATATCCATTAAAGTTTATCTTTTTACTTACAAAACAAGACTTGAGAGCTTGACTTGGTTGAGTCTCGCAAAAATCTATACCCTGCAGTGAGAAGCTGTACTCATAGGCATTTGTTATTTCTTGGGTTACTAGTTCTTTTAAAGTTCTATTCTTCCAAGCAAAACTGTTTTCTGCCCCAATCTCCCCATTGATTATACTGTTATTTGAATTTTGTGTTGGCAAAAACATAGGCTTAGTAAAATTAAATATTGAATTTACATTGCTATCAGTGTTCACAAAAACTGGGTTATCAAATATTTCTCCCCTATCACCAATTGCGTTAATAAAAATGCTTCTGAATAAATTGGTTATAAGATTATTTGGGAGAACGTTGACTAAGTCAGCTGAAAATTTTTCATTAATATAATTATTTTGATAGTTTAAAGAAAATACATTGTCATTTATAATTGGATACTTATATGAATAATAATCATTAATCCTATTATAAGAATTTTTTGAAGTTTGTCTATAACTATTTTTCTTTAAGAACAAATTATAAACTAAACTTTGAAGCTTATCTGTATTTTTATTTTTTATATCTTTTACAAATTTAGCTGTGTTATATAAATTCTTTGAATTTGTTTCCGTTGAAGTTGGCAAATTTTCTGTTCTAGTATATGTTGGTTGATTAAAAATCAAAACAACTTTATTAACATTCATTTTTGTAAACGTAATTTCTGTTGGACCATTTATTAATCTAGGTGAAGACAAGATACCGTATTCAGTTGATGTATCAGACGCAGAAGCTGTAGTGGCAATGGTATCATCATATTCTTCTGAATAATTGTTTGTTGAAAATTTACTTTCATCTAGGTTAGAAAATAAAACTATTTGCAGTAGCTGTAAACCGTTTCCGTGACCACCATTTATAATTATAGAATCCATGCTTTGAGGAAAACTAAACTTTACCTCAACAGCTGTTTGAGCCCCAAAGATATTCGCAGTAGGATAGGCAATGTACTTAGAATAAGCAGATAATTTTGAGGTAATAATCACAGGAGACTTAGCTGTTATACTCCAAGCATCTGTATAGATGCCGTTTAATACGGAAAAAAAACCAGTATCAGTAGTTATATAGTTTTCATAATTTGATACTATAGAATAACTTTCAACAAAATCTAAAGAATTTTTTGTATAAGTTTTTTCTCCTATTTTAAATAAACCCAACTTGGTGTCTATAAATCCATTGCCAGATTCATTGAAATAAATATTATCTCTATCTGATAGATCAAAGACATACCCGTCAGCCCTGTAGTCATTCATGAAATTATCAAATTTCTCTACATAATTAGAATTAAATAAATCATCTTTTCCAGATATGTATTCATAGTTATCTATATAAGATTCTAAAGCTTGAATATCTTTTTCTACTTTTTGTATTTCCAAAGAAAAAACATCTATTATAGAATTGATAAATAAATTAACTACATTTATAGAAGCGTAATATGATTTAATTCTTAGGTCTGCGTCTCTGAAGATGTCTATAAAGACTTGTTTATTCATTTCCGAAAGAGCACCAAAGTTAGCTGGAGAAAAATTTGCTTCAGCCCTGAAAGAATTAAGCCTTGATATAAGTGAAGAAATATCTTGTTTGCTTATTTTTATTTCTTTTATTATAGAACTTATGGCCGATTGAGAATTATTTGATAAAGTGTTTATCATTGATGGAAGAAATTTATTCATAAGTCTTTGTCCTCCAAGCTACACCGTCTAAGTTTTGAATCTCAAATCCAACACCAGCAGTAATGTTCCTATTAACTATATCATATATTTCTTCTATTGATTTAAAATTATCCTTAACTGCGTCAGGAATTTTTATAATCACATAACCGCCCTTAGGATATGTCCTAGGGTTCATCGAATAGATATCCCAGTAGGAGTTAACGCCGTTGATTTGCTTTAACTCAGAATAAGAAGTGATATCCGAAACAACACCGCCACCTTTAATTCTGACATCATTTATATTAACGTTAGGATTCTTATCAGAATTTGTTATATAAACAACACCTATTGGCAAAGCTATAGGATTGTACTTATGAGAAAGCTTATTAAACATATTCTTATCAAAAGTGAAATGAACTGGATATGAGTTTGCGTATTCGGTTATTGCAATCTTCTTATTGATAGAAGGTTGATTAACCGGCCCCTCGTACATAACGTGAACTGGATTACTTAATACATCTATTTTTGTTGGCATTAAGTATATGTACAGTGGTTTATTTTCATCTATTTTATCATAATTTAAGAAAGGATTTAGAGGCATCTCTTCTCCTTCAACTTGATAAATCCAAACTGTATTATCTTTTATAGTGTAATCAACTTTTATCAAATCAGATGAAGAAATTATTTCTGATTTAAATTCTATAATTCCACTGTTTGAATCAATATCTTTAATCTCGTTATATGGAAGCTCAAGCCAGGTAGAAGATTGATCTGCTCTTACGTAAACAGTTAAAGCTGGGATAACAGCTGGGAGTTTAGACTCCACCTTGTCTTCTATCGGCATAGTATACATCAGGAGCGGTGTCCTGCGAAGTTGTATTTTCTTTGAAGAAATTACTAACGGTATTTCATTTTTTATATCTTTATTTTTATGACCAAAGATTCTTGAAAAATTGTTAGCGAGAATTGAAGCCGAAGTATCATACGTGCAGTTTAAAACTTGACCAACATATTTTGCTTTCCAATCAGAGAATGCATAATTTCTTGATAAGAATATATTTTTATTAAAAGATCCAGCAGTTACCCTCAGCGGCCATGGTTCTTTTCTGGTTATTGGATCTGACATCTCTGTAACTTTTATTGCACTAGAATTGCGATACTTGACTGAGTAGACAGGAGTGATCATTTTTGGACTCAAAGATATAGGCTTGTATGTATTTGTATTTTGTGCCCCGATATAATCTATAGACTGATCCAGGTTGCCATCTGCATCAAACGCCATTGTCGCAAGATAGATATTGTTTATCCCTCTTGAAATAATGTCATTATAAGAAACTAATTTACCTATAAATTCTTTTTCTTTTCTATCATAAAACCCATAAACTAAGCCATCGTTTTCATATGTATTATTATTGACTGATATGTAACCATACTTGGCGTCAAATGTATAAGATGGGCTGTATTGGGCAGAACCCATTATGCCGGTTCTAACGTCTTGTGGGGAAGGTATTCCAACTGGCTTGCCCAAAGAATCACATAAAAGAATTAAACCATCATTGACAGTAATTGAATTAACTTTTTCTATAAATTCTCCATCTGTATTGATCAAAGAATATGTATCTATTATATTTTCTTGAGATACATATGTGCTTGGGTTTGAGTAATACGTAGCAGATGTTTTTATTTTGAATCCACTAGACTTGGTTTGGCTGGGCGTTAAAATATTTGGGACATTTCCATAATAAGAAACTGCGCAAACAGAAGAAGGGGTAACTGATTGGCCATTAACTTTTGAGGTCACCGAAACCAACTCAACCGATGTACCATTATCTATGGAAACGGCGACTGGATTTGCAAAGTTTATTGTTATTCCGTTATTTTGTATTGTGTCTATTGTGTTTGGGTCACTTACAACTTGCTCATTTAATAGTGAATTAAGCGAAGTATCTACTATCGGAGTCTGTGATGACAATGTTTTTGAGTAAGACTTTCCTAAATAGTTATAAGAAAAACTATCGAGCAAAACGTTTTTGCCGCTTAAATAGCCAACGCTATAATCAATGCTGTATTCTGAAAGCGTAGAAAGATTATCAAAGTCTTCAGTTAGATAAGCTGTTGCGTTGATGTACACATCTGTTGTTTGTATTAAGTCTTTATAAACTATATTTCTTTCGACCTCATCCAAGTCTAAGTTAATCGGATTAATTTCCTGATTTTCATCAGGCGTTGGGTTGAAGAAAGAAACAATATCTTCTGTCCAATTTTGACTTGTGTTACTCCAAACGTAAAACTTATTGGTTAAGGTTGTATATATCAAGTGCCCATCAAGTGAACTTACGAGCTTATTGCCAGACCAAGATAGGTTAACATCCTGGATTCCGTCCTGATCTAATATCCAATAGTTTGCTAGCTCTTCTATTTCTGGTTTATCTATACTTGGGAAAGCTTGATGAACTTTATTGTAATCAAAAGGCGTATCTTCTATAGCATCTTTTGGCGGCTCTGATGTATCCTTGGTTTTTAAATCTGCGGTGATCCCAACGATTCCAAATCCTTCTGCTAGATTTCCCCAAGCCCCACCCAATTGTTTGCCATTGGTCTGTATCCTAACAAACATGTTTTTGCAAGTTGCCGTAGAAACCCCAGCCAAATCTATCTCTAAGTTATTCCCAACTAGAGTGACTCCATTGGTAGCCTTGTTTACTGCATAGGCTTTAAAGATCGTGTTAGCGGCAAATCTTTTTTGCCCTCCTTGGATTGGATCATCTGGCGAATACCCATAGCCCACCAACTTAACCTTATTCCATGGAGCGCCTTCTAGCTTGATTCTTATCTTATTAACTTTTTGATAATTTTCTGGGTTTGGAATAGAAAAGAAAATAAAGTCTTCTATGGTTGAAGGAGAGTTGGATACGTTTCCTGTAAAAGAAATTCTTCTATATGATCCACCAGAATTAATTTGCGAAGGTTCAATCTGCTTAAAAATTGATTCAACAAA
>Ga0214919_10004497_pt1 | contig 20373 bp, 18 predicted proteins | sample LL1503_MetaG_FD_177994 | JGI IMG/M metagenome (GOLD analysis project Ga0214919, IMG submission 177994) | Freshwater microbial communities from Lake Lanier, Atlanta, Georgia, United States - LL-1503 | ecosystem: Environmental > Aquatic > Freshwater > Lake | place: USA: Georgia | collected... | reverse complement strand
AGCGTAAAGATGGGTTTTCTAGAAGTCATGCGTGAACGGGGGCTGGTTGCCCAGATCACCCACGAGGAAGAAATTGCCGGGCATCTGGCCACGGGCGTGCGAACGGCTTATTGCGGCTTCGATCCCTCTGCCGACAGCCTTCATGTTGGATCACTGTTGCCAATCATGGCCATGCGTCGCTGGCAAGCCGCCGGCCACCGTGTGGTTGCTCTCGTAGGTGGGGGAACCGGACTCATCGGGGACCCTTCTGGCAAAACTGAAATGCGCCAGATGGTCGAGGAAGACGGATTGAAAAAAAATCTAGCTGGAATTCGTGTCCAGCTGGAGCGGTTTCTCGACATGAAAGATTCCAATCGGGGAATCATTGTGAACAACGCCGATTGGCTTAATGACCTGAGATATTTGCCGTTTCTGCGGGACATTGGCCGCCACTTCAGCGTCAACCGCATGCTGACGGCGGACTGCTTCAAACAGCGCCTTGAAAAAGGCCTGAGTTTTTTTGAATTCAATTACATGCTGCTGCAGAGCTACGATTTTTTGCACCTTTACCGAACGCAAGCCTGCACCGTGCAACTTGGCGGTGACGACCAATGGAGCAACATGCTCTCTGGCGTGGATCTTGTTCGACGTTTGACGGGAGGCAAAGCTTTCTGTGTAACGCTTCCGCTTCTGGCCACGACCGATGGCCGCAAGATGGGCAAGACGGAAAAAGGTGCCGTTTGGCTTGATGCAGAAAAGACAAGTCCATTTGAATATTATCAGTATTGGCGCAACGTCGAAGACGCGATGGTGGAACCTTGCCTGCGTTACTTTACAGACCTGCCGGTTGCCGAAATCGCGCAACTTGCCGCCCTGAAAGACGCCGCAATCAACGATGCCAAAAAACGCCTGGCCTGGGAATGCACCAGATTCGCTCACGGGGAATCGGCTGCCAATGAGGCGCAGGAATCTGCAGCGCGCTTATTTGGCGCCGGTGGCACAAATCCGGGCGGAGACACCGGAAACGAGCCGGAACATTTCATCGAACGGACACAACTGGATGGCAAGGCGGATATTGCCATTGTCGATCTGTTGGCTTTGGCGGGAGTCGTTGAAACCAAGTCAGAAGCCAAGCGCTTGATTCAGCAGGGCGGCCTGAGTGTGGACCAAGTAAAGATCACGGACCTGCACGCGCGAGTCCCCGCAAGTGCGCTGGAAAAGAGTGAAGGGTGTCTGGTCCGCAAGGGCAAAAAGCACTATCATCGCGTCAGGTTACGTAACTGACTCAAGGACGCAGGGAAGCCACCGATTTAGGTCAGGTAGGAGCACGCATGAAATTTAATCATTTTTCACTGTTGGTTTTGGGTTTGCTGGCGACGGCGGTACCAAAAATTTACGCAGGCAGTGTCGAGGCAAAGCAAGATGGTGTCCCGGTGACTGTGGCTCCGGACAAGGGCGCAGCAGTGGTCCAGACGTTGAAATCCGGTGAGGTGATTGAGACCGTCGAGCGCAAGGGCATGTATTGGCGGGTCAAGGCCAGTGGGGGAAAAACCGGTTTTGTTTCGGTGATGGCCGTCAAAGTAAAGGCATCAGATTCGGACGGCGGGTCCCTTGCGGGTGCGATCCAGAGCGCAGTTCAGAGTGGCCGGTCTTCGTCGGAAGGCGCAAGTGCCCGTGCCCGTGCCACGGTCATGGGAGTCCGTGGTCTCGATGAAACCAACGACACGTCTTATGCTGCGAATACGCGCCCGAACTTGAAGGCGGTCTTCGCCATGGAAGACAGTCGGGTTCCCGCAGTGCAGATCGAAAGCCTTTCGGAAAAGGTCTTCGATGAAATTGCGAAGCGATCCAAAAGCAAGTAAGGTCCCGAAGAAGTACCCGAATTTCAAGAATTCTTTGGAGCAAAGGATTGCTCATGAAAAAATTACTGCTGACCACAATGCTGTTGGCTGCTGCCGGTTTTTCCGTTGCGGCCGCCGTTGCTGAAACCGAAAAAAAATCCGGAGATGCAGCGAAAGCTGCCGAAGCGCCGCAGCTTTCGAAGGAAGAAGAACGCAAGCTCGGCGAATTTCGTGCCGAGCTCGATATCGGTCGCAACATGGCAGGGCGTCTCGTTGCATATTACGGCGAATTCAACGATGAGCCGTTGAATGGATACCTGAATCTCGTAGGCAATTACGTGGCCCAACAGGGTCCCTTTGCCGACCGGCGTTACATGATCAAATTGCTCAACAGTGAATCGGTGAACGCATTTGCCTGTCCTGGGGGATACATCCTGGTGACGATGGGTGCACTGCGTCAGGCAGAAAACGAGGCCGAGTTGGCTGCGATTCTCGGGCATGAATCCGCCCACGTCGGCAATCGCCACATGATGAAAACACTGCTGTCGATGGACAAGGAAAAGTTGGACCAGGCGGCGAAGGCTTCGACGTCCAAGCCGGATCCTTCGATGGCTTCCCGGATGCGCAAACGGGTTCAAGTCACCGAACAATCTGAAGCCGCAAAAACCCTGGCCCGTTACCTCGGTTCGACGAGCGTTGCCGGTTTGAGCATCATCGCAGCCGCGAAGGCAGGTTTGGGCCTGATGCTTGAAAAAGGCCTGGACCACAAGCTTGAATTCGAGGCAGATCAAGAAGGTGTCAAGTACGCCGTTGCGGCGGGATATGATCCGAAAGCACTGTCCAATTTTCTTGGACGTCTGGTGGCGCGCCAGAAAATCTTGAACACAAAGACCCTGGAAAAAACCCACCCCAAGCCAGCCGAACGTCGTGCCAGAGTTGATCAGTTGCTGGTCCAGATGAAGGCCGACACCATCACTGGTGCTAAAGGTGTGGAACGATTTGCCGCGATGCAGCAGCGGATGCCGGTTGCTGCAAAGGCGAAAACTGCAGAGAAAAAAGCCAAGACCGAAGCCGTCAAGGGGAAGTGATTAAATGATGAAATCAATGGTGAACTTCAGGGTTATATTGGCAGCCAGTGTTACGTGGTTTGTTTCGGGCAGCGCCCATGCCGACATCTTCCATTACAATAATGTGCTGGTTGGTGAGCGCGCGGTTGGACTTGGCGGCGCCTTCACGGCTTTGGCCGATGATGCTTCCGGGCTTTACTATAACCCGGCCGGGATTGCCTTTGCCCAGTCGAACGACATTTCCGGGTCCGGCAATGCCTATTACAAAAAATCCACCGAGTATTCGAATGTCGTGATGGAGCAAGACTATACGGAGACGGCGAGTGGCATGTTTGCGCCGTTTTTAGGGATTTTGAACAAACTGGATCGATTCGTTCCGGGTTTGGTTGGCGCGTTTGCCATGTACACTTCGGACACAGAGCTTCTAAATCAGAACGACCGCTGGCCAGTTGTGAATCTGGGAACCGTAGGGACGAAATCCGCGTCCATTCAAGGTTTTCACCGGGTGGTTCAGCTGCGCACGACGACTTCCCACATCGCTCTTGGCGCCGGATACCGGATGTCGGGCAGGCTGTCCGTTGGCTTTGGCTTGCGTTACACGACGATCAGTGAGCTTTCTCAGGATTTTCAGCAGTCTGACGCCGTCATAGAGGATTCAGCCAGCGGAACCAGCACGGTTACCCAGTTGACGAAACGTTATCAAAATTCAAGAACCAGTATCGAAGCCAAGGGACTGGAGCCTTCCTTTGGCGTTCAAATGGCATTGGGGCAGTCGGTTTCCCTGGGCCTGTCGGCGCGGAAGGGAGCCTTTGTGTCGCAGGAAATGACGAGTGCCACCGATACCTTGCAGACCCTGCAGGCCAGTTCTACTGGGACCGCAGTCGTCACAGAGGTGGCATCTGCCGCTGATGTGAAATCTTCGAATCCATTGGGCAAAATTCCAGGAGAAGTGCGTTTGGGCGCGGCCTGGTTTGCCAATCCAAGGTTGATGGCCTGCGGCGACATCAGCTATTACGATCCGGCGACCAACAGTCCGACAGCATATAAAAGAAATGCCGTGCTGAATTACTCTGCCGGGGCTGAGTATTACGTGACACCTTCGGTCGCGATGCGCGGGGGATTTTTCACCAACAACGATTCGCGGCCGTCCCTGTCGACTTCCAAGTATACAGGTGGAACCAATGTTGATTACAAAGGCGGTTCATTGTTTGCGGCTTACATCCAACCCAACAGCCAGATCAGCCTTGGGGCGGTCGTTCAGAGTGGGGCAGGCAAGGCACAGAAAGTTTCGGGTTCGACGGCGTTGACGGACGTCACATCTTCAATCACAACGTTTGCTTTTGCGGCGACCACAAGCCTCTGATGTTTAGAAAAGCAAGAAGCAAGACGAAATAAGAGAGAATAAATTAAATGGCCACTGAATCGATTCCGTTTACCAAGACTGGTTTTGACCGCCTTCAAGCCGAACTTTCACGGCTGAAGTCCGATGAGCGCCCGCGGGTTATCCAAGAGATTGCCGAGGCACGCTCTCACGGTGACTTGAAAGAAAACGCCGAGTATCACGCTGCACGGGAAAAGCAGGGTTTTATCGAAGGCCGGATCGCGGACCTTGAAGACAAGCTGTCCCGTGGGCAAGTGATTGATTCCTCGGATGGCGACAAGTCTAAGGTTCGCTTTGGCGCCTTTGTAACTTGCTGCGATCAGGGGACTGGCGACGCGAAGACTTATCAAATCGTTGGTGATATCGAGGCCGATATCCGCGAGCTTCGGATTTCTCTCAGTTCTCCCCTGGCGCGTGCCTTATTCGGCAAGCGTGTGGACGATCTCGTGGAAGTTCACGCCCCAAAGGGCTCCGTTGAATATATGATCACAGGCATTCATTACTAATGGCTGAAGCAGAAGCAGAGCCTGAGTCTGGGGTCTCGGCGCGGGGTACAGCCATCTTGTGGCTCAGGCGTGACCTCCGGTTGTCCGATCACTACGCGCTGCTGCGCGCTTGCCGGGATTACGATCGCGTGATCCCGGTTTTTATCCTGTTCGAAGATGCTTTTTCTCAGCGCGGGAAAAAAAACAGCGACTCTTGGCCTCTTGGTGGAGCCCAGCGCTGGTGGTTGCACCATAGCCTCAGGGAATTGGATAAATCACTGAATCAGCTAGGATCAAAGTTGATTTTTCGTCAGGGAGATCCTCTGCAAGAGATTCCCGCACTGGTCAAGGAAACGGGAGCAAGTGCGGTGCTCTGGCACCGAATATACGAGTCCCAGATTGCTGTGATGGACGACAAGATCCTGAAGGTTCTTGAGGCAGAAGGGTGCAAGGGGCTGCCCCATCGCGGAGATTTGTTGCACGAACCTGATACCGTGCAGAGCGGAGGCGGGACTCCGTTCAAGGTTTTTACGCCGTTTTGGCGCAGTCTTGTCAAAATGGGAGCGCCGGCAGAGCCAAAGGCAGCGCCCAAAAGCATTCCGGCGCCGGCAAAGTGGCCCAAGTCGCTGGAGCTGCGGGATCTATATCTTGAGCCTCACGCCAAGTGGATTTTCACGATTGCCGAGGAATGGGTCCCAGGGGAGGGCGGGGCAAAATCCCGGCTCAGGGCATTCAATGATGAAAAGGCAGCCCGTTACGTCCCGGACCGGGACATTCCTTCGATCAAGGGTGTCAGCCGGCTGTCCCCACACCTTCATTTCGGCGAGATCACAGTCCGCCAAATCTGGCATTCCTTCCACGATGCGACCAAGGGCGGATTTGATCTGAGGTTTGAGCCATACCGGCGCCAACTTGGGTGGCGTGAGTTTGCCCGGCATTCACTTTGGCATTTTCCCAATGCCCCGCGGGCACCGATGCGGGCCGAATTTGAACAATTCCCCTGGCGTGAGGGGGCTGCAATATCCGATGACTTGAAGGCCTGGCAGAGCGGTTTAACGGGATATCCAATGGTGGATGCCGGGATGCGGGAGCTCTGGGCAACCGGGTGGATGCACAACCGGGTTCGGATGGTGGTGGGGTCGTTCCTCGTCAAAAACCTTCGTATCCATTGGTTGGAGGGGGCCAACTGGTTTTGGGACACCCTTGTTGACGCAGATTTGGCAAACAATACGATGGGTTGGCAATGGGCTGCCGGGTGCGGTTTTGACGCGGCGCCTTACTTCAGGGTGTTCAATCCTGTCCTGCAGGGCCAGCGGTTTGACCCCGATGGGCTTTACGTTAAAAAGTGGATCCCCGAACTAAAACACCTGCCTCCGAAATATATCCATGCTCCCTGGGAGGCTCCACTGGCGGAACTGGCAAGGGCCCGCTTAATTTTGGGGGAAACCTACCCAAAACCAGTGGTTGATCCGGCCAAAGGGCGGCAATTGGCCCTTGAGGCCTACGAAACAATGAAAATTTTACGAATTAAGTCAAAATGACCTAACACATCAGAGAAAAAGTCTGATATGGTGTCGCCGTTCTTGGGATTTTTGTTTTGTTTTAATCTTTTGGAGAAGATGTTCATGGGTAAGAAGCTATACGTCGGCGGCCTTCCGTACACCACCACTGATGACAAACTGCGCGACTTGTTCGCTCAGATCGGTGACGTTGACAGTGCCACCATCATCATGGATCGCGACACCGGCCGTAGCAAAGGCTTCGGATTTGTTGAAATGGCAAACGATGCAGACGCAGAATCTGCAATCAGCCGTTACAACGGATCGCAGTACGAAGGTCGTCGTTTGACGGTCAACGAAGCACGCCCGCAGGCTCCCCGCGAAAATCGCGGACCGCGCCGCTTCTAGTATTCGCTGATTAGACTCCAGCCGTGACCCGCGAGGGTTGCGGCTGGTTTTTTTTGTGCCGGATTTCCGGCAGCAAGACGGCAGCGGTAGTCAGTTACCCCCGAACATCTCCCGTGCCTTCACTTTTCGAAATTCAAAAATAGATTCGACGTCCTTGGACACAAATGGACCCGCCGTCAGGCTGCCCAGTAATCCCATTGGAACGCGGTATTGCACGCGGTCGGTCATCAAAGTTCCGCCTGCAAGTTCTTCAAATTCATGGGTGTGATGCCAAAGGGCGTAAGGGCCTTTGATCTGGTTGTCGACAAATTTTTTCGGCGGCGTCCAACTGGTGATTTCTGTCCGCCACCGGATAGGCAAGCCATGCAGTTTAAGCTTGTAGTCAATCAATGTGCCATTTTGCAGGTCCCGTGTGCTCTTGCAAACCACTCTGAAATTTAAAAAAGCGGGCGTCAGGATTTCCAGATTTTTTTCGTTTTGAAAGAAAGGAAAAATTTCAGCTAACGGTTTTGCAAGCCACTGCCTGACGCGAATCTCGCTAATCCCGCGTTGAATGTCGTGACCACATAAATCCCGCAGCGCTTCCTGAATCTTTCCAAACTTAAAAGCAAATCCTGCCGAGATGGCCCTGCGCGGATAAACCTTTTGACTGCCAAGTACCAAAATGGCTCTCGACCCCAAGGCGACCCTCAGAGCAAACTTTGGTGCGGCCAGGAAAATCGGTCTCTTTACCAGACGGGCCAGCTCATGAGTGAAAGCTGCATTGGTTGCTGGCTCCGGCGCCGCAGCATTATAGATACCCTGAGCCTTAGAGTTGTTGAGGGCCCAAAGGATCATACGGATCATGTCGTCCATGTGAATCCAACTCAACCACTGCCGCCCTGAGCCAAGATTTCCTGCTGCACCAGACCTGAATATCGGCAGAACCTTGCCAAGCATGCCTCCGCCATTGCCAAGGACCACGCTGATCCTCAAGATCACGAGACGAATTTCTGAAGGCAGGCTGGCTTGAGCCGAAACCTCCCATTCTTTGCAGATGTCTGGTAGCAGGCCTTTTCCTGGCGGCGAGTTTTCGTCCAGAGCTGCATCGCCGCAGTCACCGTAGAAGCCAATTGCTGATGTACTGACAAAGGTGGCTGGTGATTCCCCAGATTTTTTCAAAGTGGTCAATGCCCGGACAATCGCGGCCGTCGGTTGGGTTCTAGAATCATACAAGGCGCGAATGCGGGCAGTGGTCCACGGTTTTTCCTGGATGCCCTCGCCGGCCAGATTTACAACAGCGTCGTGTCCGGCAAGGTTGCGCGCAAGTTCCGCCTCGTTGGCCGGATCAAATTTTAAAATCCTGCAAGGGTATGGCAGATTCAATTTGGCCTTTTCTGGATTGCGGACCAAGGCTGTGACTTCATGGCCACCGCGGACCAGTTCAATGCCCAACTCTTGGCCGATGAATCCGGTGGCTCCAATCAAAACGATCTTCATATGATTCTTTGTCCTTTGATCCAAACTTGTTGAGGCACGCGGCGGCCCAAATCCGCCAGCCATTCTTCGTGTGATTCCATCTGGTGCACGATGAAATCAGCATCAAACCCGACGTGAAGTGCGCCTTTACGATCATGGATTCGCAGTGCATATGCTGCCGCAAAGGTCACGGCAGCGATGGCCTCCGCTGGTTTAAGTTTGCAGTGCAACGCCGCCAGCGTGGCGATCATGGGCAGATTGTCTGCGACACAAGATCCTGGATTGAAATCCGTGGCCACGGCCACGGCGCAACCTGCCTCAATGAATTTCCGCGAATTCGTGTAGGGGATTCCAGAGTAGACCGAGGTTCCCGGTAAAAGCACAGCACAGACCCCATTCTTGCCCATAGCTGCGATGCCGCGGTCACTGGCAAATTGCAAATGATCGGCGCTCTCTGCGCCGTATTCTGATGCGAGCAGCGCACACCCAGATTCACTAAACTCATCGGCGTGCAGGCGGATTCGAAGTCCCAGTTTTTTCGCAGCATCAAGAAAAGGTCGTGCATCACTGGCAGAAAAGTATCCTTCTTCAATGAAGGCATCGACGCAGTCGGCAAGATTTTGTCGCGCCACTTCCGGTAATAATTTCTCTGCGGCCTCGGCCGCCCATGATCTTGCTGACTTGTGCTCTGGCGGCACGGCGTGCAGGGCCAGGCAGGTGACCGTCAAGTGCTGGGGCGATTTCTTAGCAGCGGCCCGCAGGACGCGAAGTTGTTTAAGTTCTGATTCAACTGACAAACCATAACCAGATTTCACTTCGACAGACGTAACACCGTGGCGCAGAAAAATCCCTAGCCGCGCCATCGTGCCTGCAAGGAGTTCTTGTTCGCTGGCGGCTCTGGTCGCCGTCATGGAATTTTTGATTCCGCCCCCGGCCTCTGCAATTTCCTGGTAAGTTTTGCCTTCGAGTCGCATGCAAAATTCTTTTGAGCGAGAGCCAGCGAAAACAGGATGGGTATGGCAATCAATCAGTCCTGGCATGACCAGTCCGCCGTTGGCGTCGCAAAGGATTCCACCGTGGGCCAAATCCGGAGGGCTGCCGGTGCCATGGCTGGCGATTTTTCCGTCTTTAATTTGCAGCCAGGCGTTTTTGACAATGCCGAGGTCAGCTGCCTTGACGTGGTGCGCTCGTTTTTCGTTTGCCAGAGGTGACAAGGTCAGGAGTTCACCGATATTTTTTATGAGAACGTCTGGCTGCATGGCTACCTCTTGTCGTCCCGTAATCGCAAAGTAATCGCCCGCACCGATCAGGCCACAGGATGTTCCGCGTAACTGATGGTCCATTCAGTCCCTTGTGTGCCATCGCGCAACTCAATTCCGCGCGCCAAAAGTTCGCCGCGCGCAGCATCGGCTGCTGCAAAATCGCGCGCACCCCGGGCGTCTGCCCGGCGCTGGATCGAGGCCTGGATTTCGTTCTCGGTGATACCCATTTCCGGGAGAAGGCGGATTTTCAATTCTCGCGTGGCAGACTTTGGTTCGGATTCAAACAAACCGAGCACATGTGCCAGCTTGTGGATCGCGTCAAGGAGTTGTGATGCTTCCACGATCTTCTGATCGGATTTTTTTCCGGAGACAAGCTCCCGGGCTGCCTTCATGGCCTTGTTCAGTGCAGCCAGTGCGGCCGCTGTATTGAAATCGTCGGACATGGCCTTCTGAAATTCTGCGAACAACCAATGATTTTCGGGAGCGGTCTGTCCTGCTGCGACTGGAATCATTTGACGCAGTAGATCCAGGGTTTCGTAGAAGTAGAGTAGGCGACGGTGGCATTGCTGAAACACCGCCTTTGAAAAATCAACGTTCGATGTGTAGTGGTATTGCAAAATACCTAGTCGCAAAACTTCTGGCGTCCATGATTTCAAAAAATCCTGGATCGTGATGTGATTGCCCAGGCTTTTGGACATCTTTTGGCGGTCAATGGTCAGCAGTCCACAGTGCATCCAGCACGACGCATACGGCGCCTTGTTCGCACTTTCTGATTGGGCGATTTCGTTTTCGTGATGAGGAAAAACCAGATCGCGCCCGCCGCCGTGAATTTCAAATGAGTTGCCCAGAAATTCCTTGCTCATGGCGCTGCACTCGATGTGCCAGCCTGGACGTCCGCGGCCCCAGGGGCTGTCCCAGCTCGCATCTGGGACGTCGTCATTTTTCCACAAGGCGAAATCCAGCGGATCTTCTTTTTCGCCTTGGACGAGATCCCGTGTGCCGGTTCGCAATTCATCCGGATTTCTCCCGGACAGCTTTCCGTAGTCTGCCTTACGCCGGACACGGTAATAAACGTCACCGGATTTGGTCGCGTAGGCCGCTTCGTTTTGAATCAGCTTTTGGATCATGGCGATAATTTGGGGAATCATCTCCGAAACCCGTGGCTGATGGTCAGCCGGTCTGACGCCGATGGCGGCCATGTCGCGGTCGGACGAGTCGATCATGTCTTGCGCCAGTTTCGCCGGTGAGATGCCACGTTGCTTCGCCCGGTCGATGATCTTGTCGTCGACATCGGTAAAGTTGCGAACGTAGGTGACCTGATAGCCAGAAAATTCCAGATAGCGCCGAATCACATCAAAAAAAATCGCCTGCATGGCGTGGCCAATGTGACAGTCGTCATAGACCGTCACACCGCAGGCATAAATGCCGATTTTTTTCCCGTCAGGGGCAAGGGACTTCAGTGGTTCCTTGCGTCGGGTGAGGGTATTGGTGACGAGGATTTGAGGGGCTGCGGTGGCGGCCATGGCTGTATGCTCCCGGGTTGTTCCGGTTGGGGTCGAAAAAAACCAAGCGTTTTGGGTACTTCTGGCGAATCAGACAGGTGATTTTGACCTTTTTTGATGGAATTCTAAAGGGATTTTTACTGTTCTGGTCCAAAAAACAATCAGGGCCTGGGCTTAAACTGTTACGGATCTGCCGGTTGGCGCCCGCCCCGGTAAAAAATTCCCTCTCAATGGGTTTCCATTTTCACCGATGAGGTCCATGTCGGTAACCTTTTGAGGCGTGAGATGATCCCGATTCAGGAAACAGGCAAAAAGACTCCGGAGCCGCCCTATTCGCTCCAGAATCTTGGCTTTTATTTTGATGCCGTCGAACAAGACCGGCTGGATCGTGGAGTTTTGTCCCGTAAATCCGGACAAATCATGTCGCTGCGTGAAAAGTTGATGACGCTGCCAGAGCCTGAATTCGAAACCACGGTCAAAACCATCGCAAAGTTTGTTGACACGCTCTTGCCTGGCGCGTTGGAAAAACAAAACGCGAAGGCGCCCCTGCCAAATCAAATTCGCAAGGAAGCACTTCAGGTTTTTGAACGGGCCACAGAAGCCAGCTTCAAAACCGCAATTCAGTCAGAGAAGATTGCGCGGGTCTCCTGATTCGGGCAGACTTCGGTCATGAAAATCAAAACACTTCGAAACCTTGATTCCGTTTCCCGCCGCGACTTTCTCGCGTTTTTGGGATTATCGTCCGCCGCCGCGGCGGCGATATTGGCTAACCCCGAGTTGGTGTCCGCCATGGTTTGGAATCATGATTTGCAATCGCTGCCACCGATGGGTGATGACGCCGTCATCGCAGCCCCCGGCATTGATTCTGAGATCCTTATCCGTTACGGCGATATCATCAATGACGCCGGCGAAGCCTTTGGGTTCAACAACGATTTCATTGCATTTTTCCCTTTGGTTCGCGGACGGCTGGTTCCCCAGAACAGCACGCAGGCTTTGGCCGCCAATGAGGCACTCTTGTGGGTCAATCACGAGACGCCTATCGGTGGACTCATGCATGGCAACCCGGGGCCGGCATTGGGCGGAAAACCAAAGACCATGGCTCAGGTTCGCGAGGAACAACTTGCGGTCGGCGGTTCAGTCATCCGGATCGTGCGTGATTCCATAAAAAGCCAGTGGCGATTTGGTGGTCGCCATGCATTGAATCGCCGGATTACGGCGCTGACTCAAATTCCGTTTGCGGGCACTGGCTCAAAAAAAGTTTCAATCGGCGGCAGCGATCACGCAACTGGCACCCTGGCCAACTGTGCCGGCGGCGTAACGCCATGGGGCACGGTCCTGAGTTGTGAGGAAAATTATCACGAGTTTTATGGCGAGTTTGAGCGTGAATACGACCACCGTGACTCCAATTGGGGCAAACACGTAAAAATCCCGGCACAGAATCATGACTGGCATGTTCACGCGGTCCATCATCCATTTCATTACGGCTGGGTCGTTGAAATCGATCCTCTCACGGGAAAAAGTCACAAGTTGGTGGCCATGGGGCGCGCGGCGCGTGAGTGCGCAACGGTGACCACGGCACGCGATGGCCGGGCGGTCGTTTACTCGGGTGATGATCATCGCGGCGGTTGCATCTTCAAATTTATTTCAAAAAAGCCCGGCGATCTGACGGACGGTGATCTTTACGCGGCTGATGTTGAACGCGGTCGCTGGATTCTGCTTTCCTGGGACAAAAATCCAGTCCTGCGCAAATCTTTCCATGACCAGATGGATGTCTTGCTCCATGCTCGTGCTGCGGGCCTAGGTGCAGGTGCCACCGCCATGGATCGTCCTGAGGATGTCGAACTGCATCCGCTGACGGGCAGCGTTTACATTTCACTGACGAACAATCAGGATCGTGGAAATTATCATGGATCACTCCTGAAGCTAGAGGAGAGCAACTCTGATCCCCTTGCACTTGATTTTCGCGCGACGACTTTTTTGACGGGTGGCAAGGAAACCGGATTTTCTTCGCCAGACAATTTACTTTTTGATCGGGCCGGAAATTTGCTGTTCACGACGGATGTGGCCAAGGACAAATTACACAAAGGTCCTTATTCTGGATTAGGCAACAACGGACTTTTTGTTGTGCCCGTCAAGGGTCATGACGCGGGCAAGGTTCTGCGTATTGCCAGTGCTCCCGTCGAGGCAGAGTTCACAGGACCTTGTTTTTCCCCCGATGAAAAGACGCTTTTCCTGTCGGTTCAACACCCTGGAGAAGCAACTCCTTTTGAAAACGGGGCACCCCGCTATTCGTCCTCATGGCCGGATGGAGTCAGGGGCGGAAAGCCTTGCCCGGCTCTGATTGCCCTGCAAAATCTGCCTCTCGTGGGCGCTCGTCCGCAGAGCTAGACTTCAGAGAGGATGGGTCATAAAAGACCAGGCGGACACAAGATGGCCCATCCATCTGTCTCGCTCTCAAGCGCTTTCTGATGGGGATGGTTATGAACCGCAAAGAAATTTTTGTGTTCAAGCCTTTGTCGACCGGCCTCGGACTGGAGCGCGCGCACGATTTGCGTCATGCCCCGGGCCTTTGGTCCGGTACCAGGACCCGGGCAGCCCAGGCGGCAAAAGCCCAAATTTCGCGCCTTGCATCATCGCCCTCGCTTCACCGTTCCGGACCTAAAGCTCCCAGTCGGTCTCCATTGATGATGTGGCAGCGATTTGTCGCCGTATGGTGTGACGTCATGGTTTGCGGGGCCCTTGCAATGTTTGCACTGGTTTGCGCAGGATTTTTTGCAGCGATGTTGGATCAGAGTCCCGCCAGCCCCCAGGGGCTTGGTGATATTTTGTCGTCCTTCGTGTGGTTGCGCCAATCCGTGCAGATCCTCGTTGCGCTGAATAACATTGCGGATTCAGTGCCGTGGCTGCTGGTTACAGGGTTTTGCGTTCTCTTTGGAATCTACCGCCTTGCCGTCTATTTGATCGCCGGAGTGTCCCCAGGCGAAACCCTGGCCAAGTGGCTGGATGGATCCGTCAGGTCATGACAATCGGGTAGGCAAACTTGACTTTGCAATTTGCCGCTGGGTATCATCAAGGTAAGCCAGACATTTACGAAATTTTTAGAGACTCGGTCGCAAGATTCACAGCGGACTCAGGGCACCAGTGTCTCTGATTGTACGTTCAAGGGACGTTCCAGGCACGTTCGAGGAGGGGCGATGAAGCGCGCAGCAACAGCGAAGTTCCCGAGTTCGATCCAGTTGTTCAAGTTTTGCCTGAAAGTCATGGGGCAACAACGGAATAGCAAGATCAATGATCAGGAAGTTGGGCACATCCTTGACTTCAATCCATCGGATTGCAGCCACTGGAAGCGCGGTGAAAAGAACGTTAAGTCGGTTTTCGCCTTGGCGAAGCTTGCAGAAACCCTGCGGGTTGATCAAGGCATCCTCCATGACCTGGCCAGTGGTGCCAGCGGCCTGGACGAAGCCTTCTTTGAATTCAACGAGGCGCTTGCGATCCGCGAGGCTGTAGCGACCTGCGCTCAAGCCAGCCAATCCGATGTGGATGCAGCCCGCAAAAGGGTTGAGAATTTTGTTGGGCAACTCCACGCTCAGTCTGAATTCACAACCCCGCCACTTTACCTGCCTGAAGTTCTCCGCTTTTTCTCATTCGTTACGACTCAACCCGTCGAGATGGTTGATCGTCTGAGTCGCGTGCTGCGGACGAAGCCAGGGTACTACAGCATTCAATTCCGCAAGGGAGAATTGAAGGCTCAGACCCGGATGAGTGTGGCCCGTGACCTGGCCCGGATCATCCTCGACAGCGAGCGTGCTCGTTTCCCGGAGCTTGGTGATTTGAATCCACAGTTGCTCGCGTTTGAGCAGCTCGTGTTCGCATCGAATCTCTTGGCACCGAAGCACCTGATGCAGCAAGAAATGACGCGTCTCGATGTTCGCCGTAATTTGATTTCTGAAGTGGCTTCCTTGTTCTGGGCTCCGAAGGCTCTTGTCGGGTTCCAGATTCAGGAAATCTTAAAGACGACGCAGGAGACGTCAGGCACTCGTGAATCGAACCAACATCTGCCCGAAGGTGGCCGCAGCCAATTTGCGCAGGATCTGCAGCAGGCTGTTTGAATATGGCCCAGCTTGAGTTGCTCAAGGTCGGCAAGACTTTTGGTAAGAACAGTATCATTCACGGCCTTGACCTGACGGTCGAGGCCGGTGAGTTTTTGGTCGTTGTCGGTCCATCGGGCTGCGGCAAAAGTACTTTGCTTCGTATTGTTGCCGGGCTTGAACCGGTATCTGAAGGCGATGTCCGCATCGATGGTCGTTCCGTGACAAAACTTTCTCCAAAAGCCCGCGGCATCGCCATGGTCTTTCAAAATTATGCGCTCTATCCGCATATGAGCGTTCGCGACAACATCTCCTTTGGGCTTAAACTGGCTAAAATTCCCGACGATGAAGTTTCCCGCCGGGTGACGGATGCGGCTAAAATCCTGCATCTAGGTGAACTTCTTGATCGGAAGCCTTATCAGTTGTCTGGCGGACAAAAACAGCGGGTGGCCATGGGGCGCGCCATGGTTCGTCAGCCCGCAATTTTCCTCTTTGACGAACCCCTTTCCAATCTTGATGCCCAGTTGCGGGTCCAGATGCGGGCAGAGATTGCGAGCCTCCACCGGCGCTTGCGCTCCACCATTGTTTACGTCACGCACGATCAGACCGAGGCCATGACCCTTGCTGACCGTATTGTCGTCATGCGGGCTGGTAAAGTGGAACAGATTGCGGCTCCGATGGAGTTGTACCGTAATCCAGCTACCAGGTTTGTTGCGTCCTTTATCGGTTCACCTGCCATGAACTTTCTGCCGGTATCAATTTTTCCAGCCGGTACCGGCATGCATCGCGCAGAAACCATTGGCTTCCGCCCGGAGCACTCTCAATTTATTCCTTCATCGGGAACAGGCAAGCAGCCCCCCGTGGTGGCCGGGGAAGAGGATGCCATCATCGTTGGTACGGGTGCCGTGAAGTTGGTGGAGCCACTGGGCGCAGTGACGCTCGTTCACTGCGAGCTTGCCCCAGCTCTGGATGTGATTTGTGAATTCCATGGTGCCAATATTCCCGTTCCGGGAGATGAAGGGTTTCTAAAGATCGATATCAGCCAACTCCTGTTGTTCGACGGCGAGGGGCTTCGTGTCAGAAAATAGCACCAGCGACGCCACCAGATCAGCCTGGCTGTTTCTCGCGCCGGCTCTTATCCTGATGTTCATCTTTACTGTGGCCCCGGCGATGTTTTCCTTACTTTTGAGCTTTCATGATTTCAAACCATTTTCTTTTACATTGGTTCCAGTCGGTCTGGACCAATACATGGAACTGGCTGGCAGCGAGGACTACCGGACAAGTTTGATGGCGACGTTGCGGTTCGCTGCGCTTGTGGTGCCGGGGGCAGTGTTGGGTAGCCTTGCTGTGGCCGTGCTACTCGATCAGATGCCGTTTTTCAGGTCGATATTCCGGACTATTTTTTTAATTCCTGTTGGGATTTCCCCCGCAATGGCCGCCATGCTGTGGGTATTCCTGTTCAATCCCACATCAGGGTTTTTAAATTACTTACTTTCCACAGCCGGCATTGCCGGTCCTGCCTGGTTGAGCGACCCCGATTGGGCCCCCTTTGCAGTGTCGTTAACGACGGTCTGGAAGGAAGTTGGGTTCAATATCATTTTCCTGATGGCTGCTTTGGCACAGGTCCCTGTTGAATTACAGGAAGCCGCATGGATGGATGGTGCCAATTCCTTCCGGCGATTCTGGCATATCACCCTGCCAAGCATTTCCCCGGCAATGTTTTTTGTGACCGTTGTTTCCGTGATTCACGCGTTTGAAAGTTTTGGTCAAATTCATATTTTGACGCGCGGCGGTCCAGCAGGGTCGACGGGAGTTCTGGTTTACCAGTTGTTCCGCGACGGTTTTGAAAACTCGCGTCTTGGTTTGGCGGCAGCGGAGGCGGTGATCCTGTTCGTCATAATCGGGGGCGTTACCCTGGTCCAATTCATGGTGGCTCGCTATCTGAAAGGATCGCCGCAGTGAGAAAAGGCACCAATGGATTGCCGGTTTTCAGCTCGCGCCTTCTGGCAACTTGTCTGCTGCTGGTCCCGGCAGTTCTGCATGGATTTCCAATTTTCTACATGCTTTCGGTATCGTTCAAGGAGGCGGCGGAAGCCTATAAGTTTCCTCCGTCCCTGTTGCCTTCTCATCCAGTGCTGACTAATTATTCTGACGCCTTGAATGCTGCACCGCTTTGGCAATTCATGCTGAACTCGCTAATTGCGGCACTTGGCATTACGGCAATCCAGATGCTGACCTCAATCCTTGCGGCCTATGCTCTGGCCCGGATTGAATTCAAAGGCCGCAAGATTGTCCTTGGTTTTGTGGTGGCGATGCTGATGGTTCCATCGGAAATCACCATCGTGCCAAATTATCTGATGATGGTTCGCACGGGTTTGATCGACACACACCTTGCATTGATTGCGCCGTTTTCGGCATCGGCGTTCGGAATTTTTCTCCTGTACCAGTTTTTCTCTGGTGTGCCTCGCGAGTTGGAGGAGGCGGCAATCGTAGACGGGGCGTCTCGAATGAGATTTCTATTTCAAATTCTCGTCCCGGTTTCCATGCCAGCCATTGTTGCTTTTGGGGTCTTTGCGTTTGTTTCCGCGTGGAATCAGTATCTTTGGCCGCTCGTGGTTACCCAGTCGACAGCCATGAGGACTGTCCAGGTTGGCGTCGGAATGTTCCGCTCCGAGCAAGAGGCGACAAGCTGGGGTATGGTGATGGCTGCGACGTCAATACTTGTCCTGCCATCCATTGCGCTGTTTATTGCGACGCAAAAGCAATTCGTCCGTGGCCTTGTCTCATCAGGAGCAGGGGTCAAGGGATAAATATGAAGATGAAGAAGAAGATGAAGAAGAAGAAAAAGATAAAAAGATGGATGCCCTTCAGCTTGATACTTGCTGGGGCCATGACGATGATTCCCATGTCGGCATGCACCAGCGGAAAAAATTCTGCGGGGCGTGTTTTTGGTTCAGGCAAAATAAAAAAAGCAAAGGCCATCGAATTCTGGCACAGCATGTCAGGCGACAAGAGCCAGGTTTTAAATGACCTTGTAGATGACTACAACAAGGATGCGACGGCCACAGGCCGACTGCCCGTGAAGTTGCAATTCACGGGTACCTATACCGACGGCATCAACAAACTTCGCCTTGCCGTGATGGCCAATCGTCCACCACATCTGGCGCAAATTTATGAGATCGGGACGCAACAGCTGGTGGATTCAGGAGCGGTAATACCTCTCGAGGAATTGATTGCCGGCGACAGCGATTTTGGACTTGAACAGATGTTGCCTCAAGTTCTTCAGTACTACACGGTCAGGGGCAAGCTCTATAGCCTGCCTTTTGCGACATCAAATCCTGTGATTTACGCGAACGGGAATGCGCTTGAGGCTGCGGGTATGACGACCCCACCAGATACGTTCGAGGGCTTGGAAGAGGCATGCCCCAAGTTGGCAGACCTTATCAAGGGCCGTACTTGCCTGACGCTGCCTTTGACTAGTTGGTTGTTTGAACAGTCTCTGGCCCGTCAGGGGGCCTTGCTGGTTGACAAGGAAAATGGTCGTATCGGTGTTTCTGGCGAAGCGATTTATGCGGGTGCAGAGGGGCGCTTTTTTTTCGATTTTCTGCGCCGCCTGTCGGATGCCGGAATGTTTGCCAACACAGGGCGTTCATGGGATCCGCCGGTAGAGAATTTCATGGCGGGCAGGTCAGCCCTGCTGGTGACGTCGACCAGCGACGTTTTTGTTCTGGGCCAGCGGGCAAAATTTCCGGTTGTCGTTGGCCGGTTTCCGGTTCGCGCCAATTTAGGGTCTGTGATCTCGAGCGGCACGATCCTTGGCGGCAACTCGATCTGGGCCATGAAGGGCAGGGCGGACGGCGAGATGAAACAGGCTTACCAGTTTGTTAAATACCTGGCGTCTGCCCCAGTCCAGCGCCGCTGGCATGTGAACACAGGATATTTTCCGATTCGTAAGGATGTCATCGGTGCTTTAGAGGCAGAGGGATTTTATACAGCAAATCCCAACGCCCGGGTTGCGGTGGACCAACTTCTCGCAGCGCCGGATTCAGCGGCGGCGAAGGGGGCCTTGGCCGGCGTGTTTCCGGAATTGCGCGAGCACGTGGAAAACGCCATGGAGGAAGCTCTCGCCGGGAAGGACGGTAGTGGTCCATCGTTGGAGCGGGCACAGGCGAAATCGAGTCGTGCCCTTCAACGCTACCGAAAACTGCTGTAGAATCGGGTTCGATTGCGCACCTGAATCCTTTAGCGCACACTTCAATTGCGGGGATGATCCATGAACTTTCAGTCAGTAAAATTCAGAAAAACCTTTGCCGTCTTGGTCGCCGGATTGGCCCTGACCACATCGGCTTGCGTGACCAGCGGCAAATATTTTGCTTCCGATACCGGTTGGATCAAGGCCAACAAGACCCGTCAGGACGATGTGCGCGGGCTTCTGGGTGCGCCGTTCATGGTGGGCAACTCGGGCGGATCGCCAACCTGGACTTACGGATTCTACCGCTACAAGTTGCTTGGCGATAGCTTCACCAAGGAGCTCAAGTTCTATTGGAACGCTGACAAGACGGTGCAAAGCTACGCCTTCAATTCAAGCTTTCCAGATGATGTTGGGGGGATTTCGTCGTCAGGTCCCCGGACCGAACGTCCTGCTGCGCCGCCGACCGATGAGCGCGGAGCCGGAGACGTGCACCGTTAATGCCTCTTAAACTGCTCTACTTGATTGCGCCTCGACCCGCGCCGACCGAAAGTCATTGGAAATCCAATGATTTTTGAGGTTTCAGCGAAGGTTCCCTTGGGGCACCATTGGCAAGCGCCGACCCAATGAAACCTTCGATCGATAGAGCATGAAGCACTCTGAGAGATCGTTTCGACGGACGTTAGTGACATTCGATCCCAGGCGCATTCAAGTAGAGCAGTTCATAACCATCCGACTTAAAAGACAAAAATATAATTCCGCGGGAGGGGCTATCAGGTCCCTCTTTTTATTATTTAATTAAAATCATTGTAAATATTTTAATACTTGTTATAAATATCATAGAATCCATAAAATTGGATTCAGATGTAGATGTCCATGCTGTGTTTCCTGCTGTTGCTGAGGCTGTTGTATGCGGAAGTTATTCCAAACCGTATTTGAAGGCGCTCTCTTCGCCCTGAGAACGACCCTGCGAACGACCTTGGTCCTGGCCTGGGTTATTCCCGCCTCTCAGGCCTTCGCTGATGCGGGGCAGGCAAGTTGCCGATCCTGGCAACGCCCGGATGGGTATGACGAGTCCTGGATTCCCGTGTCCTTTAAAGCCAGCTGTGTGAGCCATATCAAGTGTTATGAAACGCCGGATGCCGGCTGGTCTTCGTGCAATACCGAGTTTTACACATCCTTGCGAAAATCCTGCGATGCCATGTTTCCCCACG
>Ga0214919_10004496_pt1 | contig 20375 bp, 15 predicted proteins | sample LL1503_MetaG_FD_177994 | JGI IMG/M metagenome (GOLD analysis project Ga0214919, IMG submission 177994) | Freshwater microbial communities from Lake Lanier, Atlanta, Georgia, United States - LL-1503 | ecosystem: Environmental > Aquatic > Freshwater > Lake | place: USA: Georgia | collected... | reverse complement strand
AATCGTTTTCTGACAGCTTGCTGGCCAGTGCCCCGGTGGTGGCTGCGCCTGACCCCACCACCCAAGCGGTGCTGATCGAAGCCCAGGCCTTGCTGATGACTGACATTCCCGGCTACCTGACGAACTTAGAAGCCGCCTACCGCATGCCTTTTGCGCTGGACACCCGCAACAGCAGCTTTGCCGCCCTGCGCAATTCAGCGCAGCTCACCGGCATGGAGGTGCAGGCGCACTTCTCGGTGGCCAAACTGTCGGCCCCGCCGTTGACGCCATCCCCCGTGCCCACGCCGCCCCCGCCGCAAGCCACGCCCGATCCGCGCAGCCTGTTTGTGCACTTTGATTACAGCTTCTCTCTCCTGCCCGACCCCATGGCCGCGCGCGTGGCCGATGAGCGCGTGGGTTATTTCACGCTGGGCCGGGTGGACTACACCGAAGACACCGCCGTCAAACCGCGTCGTCACATCATCAAGCGCTGGCGCTTGGACAAGCAAGACCCCACCGCAGCTGTGTCGCCCGTGAAAACGCCGGTGGTGTACTGGCTAGACAAAAACATACCCGAAAAATACCGCCAAGCGGTGCGCGAGGGCGTGTTGGCTTGGAACGGCGCATTTGAAAAAATCGGATTGCAAGGTGCTTTGCAAGTGCAGCAGCAAACGCCAAGCGACGAGCCCACGGCCAGGGGACCACGCCATGCGATGGTCCATTGGTTCAGCGGTGCCGATGTGGGCTTTGCCATTGGCCCTTCGCAGGCCGATCCGCGCACCGGAGAGATTTTGCGCGCCGACATCGGCATGTCCGATGTGTTTGCGCGCAGCGCCAGGCGTACCTTGGTGGAAGACTGGGAGGGCGCTGCGCAGCGCGCCACTGCCCACACAGGCCATGCCGGGCATCACGGTCAGTTTTGCAACTATGCTCACGAAGCCGCCCACGAGCTGCACTTTGCCATGGACTGGTTAGACAGCTTGGGCCTGCCGCTGGACAGTCCGCAAGCCGAAAAGCTGGCACAGCAGTATGTCAAAGACGTGATCATGCACGAGGTAGGCCACACGCTGGGCTTGCGCCATAACTTTCGTGGTTCCACCGTTTACAGCTTGGCGCAGCTGCAGGACCCGCGCTTCACAAAAGAGAACGGGCTGTCCAGCTCGGTCATGGACTACCTGCCGTTCAATCTTGCGCCTGCCAACGAAAACCAGGGCGACTATGTCATGGGAACCCTGGGGGTTTACGACCACTGGGCTATTGCCTACGGTTACAGCCCTTTCGAGCCGGCGCAAGAGGCCGCCGCTTTGGCGCAGATCACCGCTTTGTCAACCCGCCCTGAACTGGCCTATGCCACCGACGAGGATGCGGGTTATGGCATGGCCGCAGGCATTGACCCGGAGGTGAACCGCTTTGACTTGGGCTCAGATCCGCTGGCCTATTACAAGCGGCGCATGACTTTGTCGCGCCAGTTGTGGGACCGCTTACCCACCTTGAAGCTGGCCGATGGCGACAGCTATGAGCGTTTGACCCGCAGCTTCAACAGCGGCTTTCGCGGCCTGTCGCAGGTTGCGCCCTTGGTGGCCAAGTTCGTGGGCGGCGTGCTGACCCGGCGTGACCGCGCAGGCACGGGCCGACCCTTATTTGAGGCGGTGACCGCCGCACGCCAGCGCGAGGCACTGGCGCTGATCACGCAAGATTTTTTCCGCGCTGAGAGTTTTCGCTTTGATCCGCAGTTGCTCAACCGCTTGGCGGCCGACCCGTTTGAGCGCCGAGGCGGGCCCGAGGTGTCGGTGGTCAACAGTGTGTTGGCGCTGCAACGCGCCATTTTGGACCCCTTGTTTTCGCCCGCCGTGGCAACGCGCTTGCTCGAAGCCCCGCTCAAGACCGCCCCAGGTGTAGTGCCATTGAGCTTGGCGCAGCTGCATGACAGCTTGCAAAACGCCATCTGGTCTGAAGCGCTGAAAGGGCAAGACGCCAGCCTGCTGCGCCGCAATGTGCAGCGCGAGCACCTGCGCCGCGTCACTGACGCGCTGCTCAAACCGTCCGCCACTTTGCCGCCCGACGCCCGCAGCCTGATGCGCCTGAATGCCCAAACCCTGGCCACCCAGCTGCAAAAAGCCCTGCGCCGGGGGCAATTGCACAAAGAAACCCAGGCCCATTACGCCGAAAGTTTGAACACCTTGCAGACCGCGCTGCAGGCGCAAGTGCAACGCACTGGCCTGTGATCGGTGTCGGTTTTCGGGTGCTGACGTGGTTGCTGGGATAATGTCGCTTGAACGGCTACGCCTGTAGCGCCACCCTGGCGCTGGCGGGCCGGTTGAACATTTCACTAAAGCACCATGGCTCAATACGTATTTTCGATGAACCGGGTCGGCAAGATCGTGCCGCCCAAGCGTCATATTCTCAAAGACATTTCGCTGTCCTTCTTCCCTGGCGCCAAGATCGGCGTGCTGGGCACCAACGGCTCGGGCAAGTCCACCTTGCTGAAAATCATGGCGGGCATCGACAAAGAGATTGAAGGCGAAGCCATCCCGATGTCGGGTCTGAAGATCGGGTACTTGCCACAAGAGCCCATAATGGATGCCGAGCAGACCGTGCGTGAAGCCGTTGAAAGCGGCATGGGCGAAGTCAAGGCCGCGCAAGCCCGCTTGGAAGAGGTTTACGCCGCCTACGCTGAAGAAGACGCCGACTTTGACGCCCTGGCCGCCGAGCAGGCTCAACTCGAAGCCGTCATTTCTACAGCGGGCGATGCGTCAGAGCACCAACTCGAAATCGCCGCCGACGCGCTGCGCCTGCCCGCATGGGACGCCATCATTGGCAAACTGTCGGGGGGTGAAAAACGCCGTGTGGCCTTGTGCCGTTTGCTGCTGTCGCGCCCCGACATGCTGTTGCTGGACGAACCCACCAACCACTTGGACGCCGAATCGGTGGACTGGCTCGAGCTGTTCTTGCAGCGTTTTTCGGGTACCGTGGTGGCCATCACCCACGACCGTTACTTCTTGGACAACGCGGCCGAGTGGATTTTGGAGCTCGACCGGGGCTCCGGCATTCCGTACAAAGGCAACTACTCCAGCTGGCTGGAGCAAAAAGACGCCCGTTTGGCCACCGAGCAGCGCACCGAAGACGCCCGCTCCAAGGCCATGAAGAAAGAGCTGGAATGGGCGCGTGCCAACCCCAAAGGCCGTCAAGCCAAGAGCAAGGCGCGTTTGGCCCGCTTTGAAGAGCTGTCGGACTACGACTACCAAAAACGCAACGAGACCCAGGAGATTTTCATTCCGGTGGCCGAGCGTTTGGGCAATGAGGTGTTTGAGTTTAAGGGCGTGAGCAAATCTTTTGGCGACCGTTTGCTGATCGACAACCTGAGCTTCAAAGTGCCTGCGGGTGCCATCGTCGGCATCATCGGCCCCAACGGCGCAGGTAAATCGACCCTGTTCAAACTGATCGCGGGCAAAGAGCAGCCCGACAGTGGTGAAGTCACCATCGGGCAGACCGTGCGCATGGCCTTTGTGGACCAAAACCGGGACGACTTGGACAACAGCAAAACCGTGTGGGAAGACGTCTCGGGCGGCCTTGACATCATCAACGTCGGCAAGTTCCAAATGGCCAGCCGTGCCTACTGCGGGCGCTTCAACTTCAACGGCGGCGACCAGCAGAAAAAGGTCGGCATGTTGTCGGGCGGTGAGCGCGGCCGTTTGCACCTGGCCAAGACCTTGATCGAAGGCGGCAACGTGTTGCTGCTGGACGAGCCGTCCAACGACTTGGACGTGGAAACCTTGCGTGCTTTGGAAGATGCGCTGCTGGAATTCGCAGGCTCGATCATGGTCATCAGCCACGACCGCTGGTTCCTGGACCGGATTGCGACCCACATCCTGGCCGCCGAAGGCGACAGCCAGTGGGTGTTTTTTGACGGCAACTACCAAGAATACGAAGCCGACAAGAAAAAGCGATTGGGTGAAGAAGGCGCCAAGCCCAAGCGCGTGCGCTTCAAGGCTTTGAAATAAGTTTCAGTCAATCAGCAAGGATTCAGAGCGTCCACAAGAGGGCGGTGCCTTGCTGAAAAGTACCGTTGCAATTGAGGTTTGATATTGAGCTTGCGACGTGTAGCTCTTAAGCGGGCTGAAGCAAGGTAGGGGCACTGTCTTGTAGCGTTAAGCGCCGCATATCCCGTTTGTAACGTTGGTCGTCGTACGCTCTGCCTCGGTGCATGGTGCAGCGGTTGTCCCAGATGACCAGGTCGTTCACTTGCCATGGGTGTGCATAGATGCGCTCTTTTTGGGTGGCGTGTTCCATCAAGTCGCGTATCAGCATCAAGGCTTCGGGGCGCGGCATGCCATGAACAGCCCCAATGTGGGACGCCAAAAATAAAGAACGCCTTCCTGAGCCGGGGTGCTTGCGTACCAAACGTTGCGGCACTGGCGCAAACGTCTGCTGCTCTTCTGGCGTAAAGGCATCAAAGCCAAGCAAGGCGCGGGAATAGATTAAAGAGTGGTCGCAGACTGAATGTTCAATGCGATGTTGGATTGCAGGGTCCAGTGTGTCCCACGCATCCCGCATGTCGGCAAACTCTGTATTTCCACCTTCTGGTGGAATGGCACGCGCATGCAGCATGGAGTAAAGCGCTGGCGTCGGTTTGAAACTTGAGTCGGTATGCCACAGCATATTACCCAGATTGAACAGTCGCCTGCGGTCGTTTGCATCCAGCAGTGCACCGCTTTCATCGAGATTAGAGATGTCAACCATTTCACGATGCTTCAGACGCTGCTTGTCAATGCTGACCTGCGCGGGGGTGGATTCAAGCGTGCCCAGCGATCGCGCAAAAGCCATTTGTTGGTCGTCGCTCAGGTGTTGATTTTTAAAGACCAACACGCTGTATTGATCCATTGCTGCATGAATTTTTTGAGCCAGTTCTGGATCAGTACCTTGCGTGAGATCGAGCCCGATCACTTCGGCGGTAAACACGGGATGCAGAGGTCGAATTTCAAGTTGCATGGCGAATGGACCTTCTTTGTGAGCTTTTCTAATTGCTTTGAAGTTTGCCAGTGATCTTGACAATCTCGGGTTGCATATCGACCATACCGTAGGGTCCAACCACCTCGCCCGTCAACAATGCACCTTGAACTTGTGCTTGAACGGCTTTGAGGTGCCCATCGGCATTGATGAAGCTAAAGTGCAAATTGGCGCCATCCAATCGCGCCCCCAAAACCGGTTGAGCGTGAGATCCCCACGACAAAGTGCCGCCTATGCGTTGATACTGTTGACGGAGATTTAACTGCGCAGGGCCGCGATGGTCCAGTCCATTGACAGTCCAAACCCCTGCAGCAGAAGCCGGTACGGTCCAAAAATAACCCGTTCCCCCCTTGATGTGAATGACCTGATCGGGTTCCCAGTCCCCCATCGAAAAGGTGTTTGACAACACGCGCGTTCCAGGGCGCATGGCCAATAGGGTCGGGCGTATTTGGGCGTTCAGTTCTTCCAAGAGGTACAAGGTCACCACGGTGGCTTGAGAAAAATCTTCTTTGAAGATGTCCCCTTGCACGATGCGCACCCGATCTGCAACGCCCGCTCTTTGCGCATTGCGCTGTGCCAAAGCAGCCAGATCCTTGTTGTACTCAATGCCCCAGGCCTTGGCCCCAAATTGACGCGCCGCTGCAATGGCAATCTTGCCATCGCCGGCACCCAAGTCAACCACGTTGTCCTGAGGACCTACTTGGGCCGCTTCCAGGAGTTTCTGGATCAACTCATCTCGTGTGGGCAGCCACATGACGTCCTTGCCGATTTGGCCGAGTTTGGGGGCATAGGTTTCGATAGGCAGGGTTTGACAAGCTTGTAACAAACTCAATAACGCCGTCAGTCCCAAGGCCCAAGCCAAAAAAAGAACATTTCGTGGGTAAAAAAAAATGAACAAACGGGGCATCAAGGCCATGGGTTATCTTTCAAAAAATTAGCACTGACAGCGTGTGTATTTTAGGTGGCACCACAATCAATGGCTGCAGGCAAACGCAGACCGCCAACCACCAAACTTTGCGCGGCTTTGACCGCTTGCACCGTGGCGAGAGCCACGGCTTCTGCCGCCATCACGCACAGCACCGTCATGCCAGGGGATGTTGCGGCCAGGCCAGTAGACAAGGTAAACAGCGTATCGCCATCAGACAGCGTGTGGACGGGGTTGATGCTGCGGGCCAGGCCGTCATGGCCGATTTGGGCTATGCGTTGGGCTTGGGTTTTGGAGAGCTTGGCGTCGGTGGCGATCACGCCGATGGTGGTGTTCGTGCCGGCCAGAATCGGCAAAGGCGGCACGCCCGCCAGCAAACTGCGGCGGGTGTCGCACAGGCCTTGGCCGCTTGCATGTCGGGCGCCTGCAATCAAGGCGCCAGTGTGGGGGTCTATCACATCGCCCAAGGCATTGCAGGCTACCAAGGCACCGACGGTCACCCCGCCCACGGTGATGGACGCGGTACCGATGCCGCCTTTCATGGCGCGCTGCATGCCAAACAGTTTGCCCACGCTGGCGCCGCTGCCTGCGCCCACATTGCCTTGCGCCGGAGCTTGCGCGCTGGCGTTCAGGCAAGCGGCGTAACCGGCTTGCGCATCAGGTCGAATGCTGGGGTCGCCCAGGGTCAAATCAAACAGCACGGCCGCAGGCACGATAGGCACGCGGGCGGGGCCCACGTTCAGACCAATGCCTTGCTCGTCCAGCCAGCGCATCACGCCGCCGGCCGCGTCCAAGCCCCAAGCGCTGCCGCCCGACAGCAGCACTGCATGCACCTGGTTCACGGTGTTGCCGGGTTCAAGTAAATCGGTCTCGCGCGTGCCGGGCGCGGCCCCGCGCACAGCCACGCCGCCCACCGCGCCTTGGCGGGTGATGACAACGCTGCAGCCGGTGGGGCGACGGGGATCGGTGAAGTGGCCGACTTCGATGCCAGGTACGTCGGTGATCGCACCGTGTGATGGCAAAGCGGGCAATGACGAGGCTGTGTTCATGGGCATCCTTTCACTGCGACAATCATGCCTTATGAAACCCATGCGTTTAGAAGATATTTTGTTCAGCCAAGGCTTTGGCACCCGCCGCGTCTGTGCGGGCTTGGTGCAGCAAGGCTTTGTGGCGGTGGCAGGTAGCGTGTGCGACGACCCAGGCACTTTTTTTCAGCCTGAGGGCTTGATGTTTAACGTGCAGGGTGTGGACTGGCCTTTTGCCGAGCTCGCCTACTTGATGCTGCACAAACCAACGGGCACTGAATGTTCGCAAAAACCGTCTACCTGGCCAAGTATTTACACCTTGCTGCCCGGGCCGCTGCGCATGCGCCCCCAAAAGGCGGCAGTGCAGGGCGTTCAGGCTGTCGGGCGCTTGGACCAGGACACGACGGGATTGCTGCTTCTCACCGACGACGGCAAGTTCATTCACCGCATGAGTTCGCCCAAGCACCATGTGTCCAAGGTCTATGAGGTCACGACCAAGTATGAAATCTTGCCGGATCAGGTTGATCGCTTGCTGGCCGGTGTGGTGTTGGACGATGATCCGAAACCAGTCAAGGCCGCGGCCTGCGAAGCGGTTGCCCCTTTGCACCTGCGCCTGACGTTGACCGAGGGCAAGTACCACCAGGTTAAGCGCATGGTGGCCGCCATAGGCAATCGGGTCGAAGGCTTGCACCGCTCATCCATTGGTGGTTTGAACTTGCCAGCCGATTTGGAACCCGGTCAATGGCGCTGGTTAAGTGCTGACGACCTGGCCTTGATGGCCGGCCGCGCAGCCAAAGCCTGACCGATCAGCTGAGGTGCTTGGAGAGAAACTGCGCAATGGCCGAATGGACCTGTGCGGGTTGATCGCGGTGGGGCGAGTGTCCGCAAGAAGCCAGTTTGACCTGCTCTGCATGGGGCACATGCAATGCAATGTCGTCAATTTGCGCCATGGTGCCGTAAGCATCCTCTTCACCCTGGATCGCCAGGAGTGGGGCGGTAATGCCTTCGATTTCTTTTCGGATGTCAAAATTTCGAAACTCTGAGCTCAGCCACACATCGTTCCATTGCCAGAAGGCGCCATCGACATCGGCATGAAATTTGGCAATCCGTTCTCTTAATGAACCTTGTAGGAAGGCATCACGCGCTTGTGCAATGGCATTGACCGAGATGTCTTCCACCATGACATGAGGAGCCATGACGACACAGGCAGCGACAGGATGGTGGCTGGCATAGATAAGCGCAATCGTGCCGCCGTCGGAATGACCTATCAAAATGGGATTTTGAATGCCCAGTCCCTGCAACAGTCTGGGCAGAACAGCCAATGCTTCGTGATGCATGTAGTCGGCTTGCAAGCGGCCTTGGCGCACACCATTGATAACTTTAAAATTATTTTTTACGTTCGCGGTTGCATCTGACTGGCCATAACCCTGCCTGGAATAGACAAGACCGGACATTTGAAGTTGACTGCAAAGTTGTGCAGGCCAGTCTCGCCACAAGCTGACACTGCCTAATCCTTCGTGCAAAAAAACAAGGGCTGGCGTCGATGGGCTGACGGGTCCGACGATGGCCACCTCTAATTGCACGCCAGAAACATTGAAAATACGCATGGTTTGCATGTTAATCACAATTAAATAGGCGTGCCCTATTACACTATTGGTGATTAAGAAAGTATTTGGTGATTTATTTTCGTTTTGTTAGTCGCGGCGCGATTTTGGCGTTTTTAGTTTTGACGGGTTGGGCTCAGGCACAAAACAACCCTGTTTTTGTACTTAACTCCCTGGACGGCAACGTCAGCGTTATCGATCCCGTCACTTGGACTGAAATGCAGCGCATTCCAACGGGTAAAGAGCCGCATCACTTGTATTTAACGCCTGATGAGAAGTCGGTCATCGTTGCAAATGCCTTGAGTGACTCATTGACTTTCATTGACCCGCGCTCGGCCAAAGTACAGCGGACTGTGTCGGGCATTCTGGACCCTTATCAGTTGCGGTTTTCTCCTGATATGAAATGGTTTGTCACGGCTGCGAACCGTCTGAATCACATCGACATTTACCGATGGGACGGACAGAACGCAACGCTGGCCAAGCGCATCGCTACGGGCAAAACACCCAGCCATCTGTGGATTGACCCTAAGAGCTCAACCGTATGGTCGACTATGCAAGACAGCGATGAGTTGGTGTCCATTGATCTGATCAGTCAGACCTTGAAGTCTCGCACCCAGGTTGGCGCGATGCCAGCCGATGTTTTTGGTACCCCTGATGGCAAGCATCTTTTGATTGGTTTGACTGGGAGTGATGGCGTTGAGGTGTACGACATCAGTTCGGGTGTGCCCAAATTTTTGAAAAAAATCAAGACCGACAAAGGTGCCCATGCATTTCGTGCCTTTGGTGACAGAAAACATGTCTTGGTCAGCAACCGTGTGGCCAACACCATCAGCCAGATCGACTACACCACATTGGAGGTGGTGGCTAAATTCCCCGCCCCTTCTGGACCTGATTGCATGGACGTCACTGCCGACGGCAAATTGATCTTGGTGGCTTCGCGTTGGGCGAAAAAACTCACGGTGATTGACATCGCCAGCAAGTCGGTGGTGCGTCAAGTCAACGTGGGGAAATCGCCCCACGGTGTGTGGACCCTCGACCATGCGCCTCGCCAATAAAGCGGCTTTTGCGTGCCTGGGATTTAGCTGGGCGTTGGCAGTAGGCGCGCAAACGCCTGCCTGCGCCAAACCCTTGTATTTGACTTTTGATACCGGTCACATGGGCGTGGCGCCTTGGATTGCGCAAGTGCTTCAACGGCAAAAGTTAACCGTCACTTTTTTTGTGGCCAATGAAAAAACCATGGAAGGTGATGGCTCGCTGGGCAGCACCTGGAGCGCTTGGTGGTCGGAACGCGCCTTAGAAGGTCATGAGTTTGCAAGTCATTCCTATGATCATGTTTACTGGCAAGCCGATGAGGCCCCGGCAAGCATGGATGCACCGACGCGTTTTAAGGTGCGCCCATCATCAGGCCCTCGCGCGGGTCAGCGTATGACTTGGTCTGCGGCCGAGTATTGCGATAACCTCAAGCAAGCCTCGTCCCGTATCGAAGCCTTGACGGGAAGACCCAGCTTGCCTTTGTTCAGGGCCCCCGGGGGCAAAACTTCTGCGAGATTATTGGCAGCAGCCAAGGTCTGTGGTTATGCCCATGTAGGTTGGGCTTCGGCGGGGTTTTTGGGTGACGAACTGCCCAGTGAAAGTTACAGCAATCAACATTTATTGAATCAAGCGGTACACAACATTCGTCCTGGCGATGTACTTATGGCACATTTAGGCATATGGTCCCGCAAGGACCCATGGGCTCCTGCTGTTTTGGAACCCTTGATTGTGGCCCTCAAGGCCAAGGGACATTGTTTTGCAACTTTACGGGAGCACCCCGAATACCGCAACTGGATTGCGCAACACAACAGGTCAGCATCATGGAAACCTTGACAAACGTATTTGAGTTGTTACAGCAGGGTGTATACGAGGCATTTGTTCAGCCCATAGCGGTGTGGGTGGGGGCCGTCAATTTACTCGAACAAGCCTATGAGGGCACGGGTTGGCTGCTGATTGGACTTTTGCAAATCGCCTTCATGCTTGTCGTGATGGTTCCAATAGAAAAAATATGGCCTGTCGAAGATTGGCGTGATCGACAAGCGGTTAGGGTTGACGTTTTGTATACCTTGATTCATCGCTTGGGGGTTTTCAAGCTGCTGATGTTTTTCACTTTGGAAAATGGCTTGGACCATGTTTGGGGCTGGTTGCGTGTTCAAGGTGTACCGACTTTCCACCTGGATCAAATCTGGCCTGGCGTGACCGATATAGCGTGGGTCAGCTTCGTGCTGTACTTGGTTGTATTTGACTTTGTGCATTACCTGATTCACCGCGCGCAACATGCCTTTGGGCCTTGGTGGGCTTTACACGCCTTGCATCATTCGCAAAGGCAAATGACGATCTGGAGCGATAACCGCAATCACCTGTTGGACGATGTGATCACAAGCCTTATTTTGTCCATCGTGGCCGTCCTGTTGGGCGTTGCGCCAGCACAGTTTGTGGCCTTGGTGGCCTTAGGCCAATTGAGCGAAAGTTTTCAGCATGCCAATGTCAAGTTCTGGTTTGGGCGGATGGGCGAGAGGCTGTGGGTGAGTCCACGTTTTCATCGTTTGCATCACAGCATTGGGGTGGGACATGAGACTGTGTTAGCCCATAAAACGGTGCTGGGAGGCTGTAATTTTGGGGTCTTGTTGCCTGTGTGGGATATTCTGGCAGGCACGGCCAATTTCAAATACCGTTTTGATCCTACAGGGGTGCGCGATCAAGTCGAGCAGGGCAGAGATTACGGTACGGGTTTCTGGGCACAGCAGCGCTTGGGCATGCTGCGTTTGATGGGCCGCGCCTGAAAGGGCCAGACGTCTGGGGGGTTAAGGTTGAAATTGTTGTTGGATTCTTTGTGGCGGGCCATGGCCTATTGTCTTCACCCACGCGTGATGCTGTTGTCACTGTTGCCCTTGTTGATCATGGTCAGTTTGGCTTGGGCGGCCAGTTACTGGCTGTGGGATTTGGCTGTGGGTTCGGTGCGTGGCCTGTTAGAGAACTCTTCGGTCTTTGCCATGGTCTGGCAATGGTTTGTCATTTTTGGCGTGCGTGACCTTAAATCGGTGGTGGCGCCCTTGGTGGTCATTTTTACAGTAACGCCTATTGTGGTTGTGACGAGTTTGTTGCTTGTTTCTTTCATGATGACCCCCGCACTGCTCAGTTGGGTTGCGTCACGTCGATTTCCCGATCTGGCGCGCAAAAATGGGGGCAGTTTTCTGGCCAGTTTGGGTTGGACATTGTTATCCGTGTTGATCGCCGTGTTCGCTTTGTTGCTGACAATGCCTTTGTGGCTGGTGCCGCCTTTGGCCATGCTGATCCCCCCTGTGATTTGGGGTTGGCTGACTTACCGTGTATTGACCTTTGATGTTTTGGCGATCCACGCCAGCCGGGAGGAGCGCTTGGCTATCACCCAGGAACACCGTTTGAGCCTGATGTGCATGGGGGTCGTGACGGGTTTGATGGGCGCTGCGCCCAGCTTGGTATGGGCCTCAGGTGCATTGTTTGCCGCAGCTTTTGTGGTGTTAGTCCCCATCGCTGTTTGGTTGTACACCCTTGTTTTTGCATTTTCTTCGTTGTGGTTTGCTCACTTTGCCTTGGCGGCATTGGCCGAGCTGCGGGGCAGGGAAGTCTTCTCTGCTGAATTGAATAAGGCCCCCTTGGCGATATCCGAAACCACACCAAAGGCCCTTCCCGCCGTAGCATCGACTTACTCTCCCGACTCACTTAATTGACATGAACGCTCTCAACGCAAATCACACAATGCCAGAATTTGGTTCCATCATCATTGGTGATGAAATATTGTCGGGCAAGCGAGCCGACAAACACCTGCCCAAAGTCATTGAACTTCTGTCCGAACGGGGGTTACCTCTTTCATGGGCTGATTATGTGGGGGACTCGCCAGAACGCATTGCGGCCACGCTCAAGAGAGCGTTTGCGACCCCTCAAGTGGTATTTTGTTTCGGTGGCATTGGCGCCACACCCGACGACCATACCCGCCAGTGCGCGGGCAAGGCCTTGGGTTTGGATTTGGTGTTGCACCCCGAGGCAGAAATCTTGATTCGTGAGCGCATGCAGGACACCGCCCGCGAGCAAGGTACGGCCTATGAGCCAGATCGGTCAGACAATATCCACCGTTTGAACATGGGCGTCTTCCCCTTGGGGGCCAGCATCATCACCAACCCCTACAACAAAATACCTGGTTTTACATGTCACGTGTCAGGTGGCGGTACAGTGCATTTTGTGCCGGGTTTCCCAGTCATGGCTTGGCCTATGGTGGCCCAAGTATTGGACGAACAGTATGCGCAGTGGTTTCAAACAGAAAAGCGGATCGAAAAGTCGGTGATTCTGTTTGGTTCCATGGAGGCCACGCTCACCCCACTGATGCAGGCCATTGAGGAGCGCCACCCCCTGATCAAGGTGTTCAGCCTGCCAAGCGTGGACCATCCGCAATGGGGCAGGCACATTGAACTGGGTGTTAAAGGTCCTCTGGAAAATGTAGACAAGGCATTTCAAGACCTCAAAGCAGGGCTTGAGCCCTTTCAGCTTCAGTTTGGCCCTGAAATGGTGCGCTGAGGTGATTTGCACTATTATTGTGCATATGCGGCCAATTCAGTGCATTTTGAGCGGGATCTTTAGGCGCTGTCAATGTGAATTTTTCATTCAAGCCAAATCCATACCGGCCTGAGCCGAGGCACAATCGTAGATTCGGTGCGTTGCCTGTTTGGGATGCCTTGTTGGCACAGAAACTGCAGTGAAACTGATACCAATTTTCAACCCCATTTAACCAGGAGAATTTGATGGCAAAGACCGTCGCAGATGTGATCAAGATGGTGAAAGACAATGAAGTCAAATTTGTTGATTTCCGCTTCACCGATACCCGTGGCAAGTGGCAGCACATTACTGCGCCCGTGTCTCAGTTTGATGAGAGCAAGTTTGAAGACGGCCAAGCCTTTGACGGTTCTTCTATAGCGGGTTGGAAAGGCATTGAAGCCTCTGACATGTTGTTGATGCCCGATCCCAACAGTGCGCTGATTGACCCCTTCTTTGAAGAGATCACCCTGGTGCTGATTTGCGATGTCATCGAACCTACCGATGGCAAGGCCTATGAGCGGGATCCCCGGTCGATTGCCAAACGCGCTGAGGCCTACCTGAAGCAATCGGGTACCGGTGATGCCGCTTACTTCGGTCCCGAGCCAGAGTTCTTCTTGTTCGACGAAGTGCGCTGGAGCACCGAACCCCACAATACCTTCTATGCCATCAACGATTACGAAGGTCCCTGGAACAGTGGCACCAAAATAGAAGGCGGAAACCGCGGCCACCGGCCCCGCGTCAAGGGCGGTTACTTTCCTGTCCCGCCAGTTGACAGCACCCACGACATGCGCAGCGAGATGTGCTTGTTGCTCGAGTCGGTAGGTATTCCTGTTGAAGTGCACCACCACGAAGTGGCTGGCGCGGGCCAATGCGAGATCGGCACACGTTTCTCAACTTTGGTTGAGCGCGCAGACTGGACATTGCTGCAAAAGTACGTGATTCATAACGTGGCCAATGCCTATGGCAAAACAGCCACCTTCATGCCTAAGCCTTATGCGGGCGACAACGGTTCCGGCATGCACGTTCACCAGTCCATCTGGAAAGACGGCAAGAACCTCTTTGCTGGTGACGGCTATGCAGGGTTATCTGATTTGGCGTTGTACTACATTGGCGGCATCATCAAACATGCACGTGCTTTGAATGCGATCACCAATCCAGGTACCAACAGCTACAAGCGTTTGGTCCCCCACTTCGAAGCGCCCGTGAAATTGGCTTACTCAGCCAAAAACCGCTCGGCCTCGATTCGTATTCCCAACGTGCCTAACCCCAAGGGCCGCCGAGTGGAAGCGCGTTTCCCAGATCCATTGTGCAATCCGTACCTCGGCTTTGCCGCTTTGTTGATGGCTGGCTTGGACGGTATTGAAAACAAAATCCACCCGGGCGAAGCTGCGACCAAAGACCTGTACCACCTCCCGCCCGAGGAAGACAAGTTGGTGCCGACCGTATGTACCAGCCTGGACCAGGCTTTGGACGCACTGAATGCAGACCGCGCCTTCTTAACCAAAGGCGGGGTGTTCACTGACTCGTGGATCGATGCTTACATCGAATTGAAGATGCAAGAAGTGACCCGTAGTCGGATTGAAGTATCACCCGTCGAATACGACATGTACTTCTCTCTGTGAGCGTTCATTGATCTGAATAAAAAGGACGGCACACGCCGTCCTTTTTTTCTGTTCAAAGACAAGGCATGATGTGGGCTCTACAGGGATTTTTGAAAGCACACCATGAGGCTTAAAACAGATTTTTTTTCTTTAAGGTTTGCGGGTTTTTTGTGTTGCTTGATCGCCACTCAGCACCTTGGTGCTGAAGATCGCATTTACCGTTGCGGTAACGAGTACACGAACACGCCGCTGAACTCCAAAGATTGTGAAGTGATGCAGGGACAAACCATCACGGTGATTCAAGGTACGCGCCCTTCTGGTGCGCCCAAATCACAGTTGTCATCTGCGGCGCCTGATCGCACCAAAATAGCGTCATCGTCGGCTTCGCCCGCACCTGTATCGGGTGCATCTACTGGGCCAACGTCACCGCCCGAGCCCCTTGACGCCAAATTCAGAGACGCGCAAAAACGCACGATTCTTGTGGCCGAGCTCAAACAAGTCCGGGAGCGCCATGCGCAATTGGTGCAGGAATACAACGCAGGTGAGCCAGAGAAGATGGGTGGAGAGGCGCGTAACCATCAAAAATATCTGGACCGTTTGGCCCATCTGAAAGCGGGCATGTCCCGCGCAGAACGCGATATGGACAGTTTGCAAAAAGAATTGGCCCGTTTGCCATCCACCCAGATTGCACAACCATGAGCGTTTTGCCGTCACCCCTGCCGATTGCATCGAGAAATAAGCCCACCCCATGGAGTCTTCGATTCCAGGCCTTTGATTTACTGGCCACGCCGGTGGCGGTCATCAATGGCCGAGGGTTGGTGCTGTTTGTCAACGCGGCGCTGGAGGACACTATCGGTCAGTCGCGGCGCACCCTGCAGGGCTTGCATTTGGGGGAATACTTCTCGGACAAAAAACCATTGGAAATTGCCTTGGAAGGCGCTCGGTCCAATGAGTTTGCCGCGCTGCGTTATGAGGCGTCACTTCTGCGGGCGAATCACGAAGAGCTGTTGCCCGTGCATGTGATCGTGGCACAAAGCGATCAACCCGATGAGGTGATCGTTGAGTTACTGCCCATTGAACAACAGACACGACAGGAGCGCGAAGAACGCATAGTGGATCAGGCGCAGGCCAACAAAGAACTGATTCGCAATTTAGCGCACGAAATCAAAAATCCGTTGGGCGGTATCAGAGGGGCTGCTCAATTGCTCGAGATGGAGCTTGACAGCAAAGACTTCACGGAATACACCCAGGTGATCATCCGCGAGGCGGACCGGTTGCAAACTTTGGTAGATCGCTTGTTAGCGCCGCACCGCAAACCGCATGTGGTGGGTGATGTGAACATGCACGAAGTTTGCGAGCGGGTCCGTTCCTTGATTTTGGCGGAATTCCCCAAGGGTTTGAAGGTGGTGCGAGATTACGATATTTCCATCCCGGAATTCAGAGGGGACCGTGAACAATTGATCCAAGCGGTCTTGAACATCGCGCACAACGCCGCTCAAGCTTTGACAGATCGCCGAGCCGAGGGCGACGCCGAGCTGACTTTGCGAACTCGCATTGCGCGGCAAGTGACTTTTGGCAAGCAGCGCTATCGCTTGGCATTGGAATTGCATGTCATTGACAACGGGCCTGGCGTACCAGACTCGATCAAGGACCGCATTTTCTTTCCTTTGATTTCAGGAAGGGAAGGTGGCTCTGGCTTGGGGCTGACATTGGCGCAAACTTTTGTGCAGCAGCACCATGGCTTGATCGAGTGTGACAGCATGCCTGGTCGAACGGATTTCAAAATTTTGATTCCGCTGCCCTGAACCTTAAGAAAGCCTGTCCACCATGAAGCCGATCTGGATCGTAGACGATGACCAATCCATTCGCTTCGTGCTTGAAAAAGCACTGTTGCGCGAAGGCTTGCCCACGCGCAGTTTCACCAATCCGCGTGAAGTTTTGAAGGCGCTTGATGGACTGGACGATTCAGAAGGTCCACAGGCCTTGGTCAGCGATATCCGAATGCCAGGCGGTTCAGGCCTGGATTTGTTGACCACCATCAAGGAACGTTTGCCTGGATTGCCGGTCATTATCATGACGGCTTTCTCGGACTTGGACAGCGCCGTTTCTGCTTTCCAAAATGGTGCATTCGAGTACCTGCCCAAACCTTTTGATTTGCCCAAAGCGGTTGAATTGATACGCCGCGCTGTGGAAGAAAGCCAGCGCGAAGAAGTGGCTGAAGAGAAAATGGCGGCCTCACCAGAAATGCTGGGCCAGGCACCTGCCATGCAAGATGTCTTTCGCGCCATTGGTCGATTGTCGCAAAGCAATGTCACGGTGATGATCACTGGCGAGTCGGGTTCAGGTAAAGAGCTTGTGGCGCGGGCTTTACACAAACACTCTCCTCGTGCAAGTGGCCCTTTTGTGGCCATCAATACCGCAGCGATTCCCAAAGATTTGCTTGAGAGCGAATTGTTTGGGCATGAGCGCGGCGCCTTTACCGGCGCTCAAACTTCACGGCGAGGTCGTTTTGAACAAGCCGATGGCGGCACCTTGTTCCTCGATGAAATTGGGGACATGCCCTTTGATTTGCAAACGCGTTTGTTACGCGTTTTATCGGACGGCCATTTTTACCGCGTGGGGGGTCACAACGCTGTAAAAACAAATGTTCGGGTCATTGCGGCTACCCACCAAGATTTGGAACAAAGAGTCAAACTAGGTGTATTTCGTGAAGACTTGTTTCACCGTTTGAACGTGATCCGTTTGCGTTTACCAGCGTTGCGGGAGCGCAGAGAAGATGTGCCCATGTTGACGCGTCATTTTTTGCTTCAAAGTGCCCATCAATTAGGCGTGGAACCCAAGCGAATTTCTGAAGCAGCGCTGGATTTATTGGGAACTTTTCAGTTTCCAGGCAACGTTCGGCAATTGGAAAACATTTGCCATTGGTTGACCGTGATGGCACCCGCCCAAGTGATCGAGTCCAAGGACTTGCCACCCGAAGTCATTGGCGTGGTTGAAATGGGGGGCGTTTTGCCGATCACTTTGCCAGCGGGCGTGACCTCTTTACCTGCTGTTTATACGAGCCCTGTTGTTGACGAGCGTATTCAAAAAGAAACGGCAGCCCATGCTAATTTCAATGTACCCGGTGACACAGAGATAGTGGTGACACACGACTGGGAGTCGGAGCTTGCAAACGAAGCCTTGAGCCTGTTGGCCACAGAACGGAATGACGTCTGGGACGTGCTGACTCAACGTTTCGAGTCGTGCCTGATTCAGGCTGCATTGTCCACAACCCGGGGGCGGCGCATTGAGGCCGCTCTCAAGTTGGGCATTGGACGCAACACCATCACCCGCAAGATCCAAGAGTTGGGAATCGGGGATTGATTCATACCAGAGACTTTGAACAGCATTAATGAAAATTAATCTCTATAAATCAATAGTTTTAAGCGAAATACAGAGGTGTGAAAGCAGTGTTTATTCACTTCTAACAAGCTGCGGACTGTTAATCCACAATAAAGCCTTTTCAAGATTTTTGAAGAGGCTTTTTTTCGTTTAAAAAAAACGAGTTACGTCCAACGATTGAGGCTTTTAGTCAATTACACATATATTACACAGTTTTATTTACAGGCCTCCCAAGTTAATCATTAATTTACTCTGGACGCTTTGATTTTTAATAATGCAAATTGATTATTTAATTAATTAAAAAATATCAATTCATATAATATTTTTTAAATGCAAATTAATCTATAGGCATTTAAAATATCAGCCTATTAATATTAATAGCGGCTAGTACTCTGGACAGAAAACTACCGTCCAGACTGTGCGACATGATCACTCTTGGGGCTGTAATAACGCTATATCTGTTGACACAGGTCAAGTGGTTCCTATAATTTTAACGAGAGTGCTCGATAAATCAAACGAATTACTAATTAAAGCTCTTGTAGGAGACATGATGCGCCAACTTTTCGTTTTGCCCTGCCTGGCTGCGGCCCTGCTGCTGGCGAGCCCCGCCACACAGGCCCGAGTGGCCCGCATCGTGATTGACAAGATCGACCGTCTGGCCGACGGCAGTGGCTACGAGGTGCTGCGCGGCCGGGCCTTCGGCGTGCTGGACCCCGCCGCACCAGGCAATGCCGTGATCACCGACCTGCAGCTAGCGCCTCGCAACGCGGCGGGCCTGGTAGAGTACACCAGCACCTTCCAGCTGTCCAAGCCGGTGGACATGGCCCAGGCCAGCGGCGTGCTGTGGTACGAGCTGGTCAACCGCGCCGGCCTCCTTAGCACCTTTCCTTCCATGGCGACTCAGGGCCATGTGACTCTGGTGAACGGCTGGCAGGGCGATATCGCTCCCACGGCCAGCAACTTCACGGTGCAGGTGCCGGTGGCGCGCAACGCAGATGGCTCAACCATCACCGGCACAGTGATGGCTCGCCTGGCCGACGTGCCAGCCGGCACCACCTCGCGCACACTGGCCATGCTGGCCAACGCCATTCCCTATGACGCTGCGTCACTGGAGACCACACAGGCTCGGCTTATCACAAAGAAGGCCGAAAAGCGTTCGGGCGAAACAACGGGCGTTCAAACTGTGCCATCCAGCGAGTGGGCCTTTGCCGACTGCAGCAAGACGCCCTTTCCCGGCACGCCGAACCCGCGCATGCTTTGCCTGAAAGCCGGCTTTGACCCGGCCCTGCTATACGAGCTGACCTACCGCGTCAAAGACCCGCTGGTGCTGGGCATCGGGCTGGCCGCCATTCGCGACGTGGCCTCGTTCTTCCGATATGCAGCGGCTGACGACGCCGGCACCGCCAACCCGGTGGCAGGGCGTATGAAGCACGCGCTGGGCCACGGAACATCGCAGTCGGGCAATGCGCTCAAGACTTTTCTGCTGCAGGGCTTTAACCAGGACGAGGCTAAGCGCATCGTGTTTGACGGCGCCAACCCGCACATCGCGGGCCGGCTTACCGCCGTGAATGTGCGTTTTGGCATGCCCAGCGGCTCCGGCACACTTTACGAGCCCGGCGGAGAAGGCGTGCTGTGGTGGACGCCCTACCAGGATGCCGCGCGGGGCCGAGCCACAGCCAGCATGCTGGACCGCTGCCGCGCCAGCAACACCTGCCCAAAGATCTTCGAGACCTTTGGTGCCGCCGAATTCAACGCACGCCTTATGACGGTTGCTCTTACCGGCACCGACGGCAAGGCCGACCTGCCGCTGCCGCCCGACGTGCGGCGCTACTACTTCCCCGGCACCACCCACGGCGGTGACGACGTGGGCGGCTTCAGCCCCTCGCCAGTTGCCATTTCCAGCTGCTTGCTGGCGAAGAACCCCAACCCTGAAAAGGAAACCATGGCCGCGCTGCAGCAGGCCCTGCTGCAGTGGGTGATCCATGGCACTGAGCCCCCACCGAGCAGCTACCCGCGGCTGGCCGCGGGAGACCTAGCACCCAACAACGCCGCCGCCATGGGCTGGCCCGCCATTCCCAAGGTGCCGCCACCCGACGGGATGGCTGTGGGCCTGATGGACTATGACTACGGCAGCACGCTCAATGCCAATGACTTCACTGGTGTGCTCAGCCAGTGGCCGCCCGCGATCCGCCAGACCCTGCCCGCGCTGATGCCCAAACTGAACGCCGATGGCAACGAAACCGCTGGTATT
>Ga0214919_10004493_pt1 | contig 20383 bp, 19 predicted proteins | sample LL1503_MetaG_FD_177994 | JGI IMG/M metagenome (GOLD analysis project Ga0214919, IMG submission 177994) | Freshwater microbial communities from Lake Lanier, Atlanta, Georgia, United States - LL-1503 | ecosystem: Environmental > Aquatic > Freshwater > Lake | place: USA: Georgia | collected... | reverse complement strand
AAGATCCGCAGACCGGCAACACGGTGGACTTTTCTGGGCGGGAAGATAGCCTCGATTTCATCAGCAAGGCACCGGAAAATGCTAGCCCAGATGCCTTGCAGCGTTATCGGCTGAAACTGAGCGGCGACGGCACGCTCACCCTCTACAAGATCAGCACCCTCACAACTGCAATCGACCCCCGCCAAACGTCTACCGAAGGCTGGATTGCAACGCCGCTGATCGCTGGCGTGCGGAACCTTAACATACGCTATTTCGGACCAATGCCGGACAATTCTGGTAATGGTTGGCAAGGCTATTGGAACCACCGTCCAGCCTTGCCTAAACTGGTCCGATTGAAGGTGGATTTCCCTGAAGGCGACAATCGTGGCTGGCCCGATCTGGTTGTCCGCCTGCATTCGGCCAATGGCGATAGCTGTGAACGCGATCTGCGTACCGAAGAATGCAAAGGCGAGGGCGAGATATGAGCAACCCGGGCATTCTTGATGCTGACATGCGCACCATCGGTCGCTGGATCGACAACGGGCTGCGCTGGTGGCTGGCCGAACTTGGTGGTCTGGTGCCGCAGCGGCTGCGCGACTGGACTTCGCCCCGCCGCCTTCTGGCCGACTATGAACCGACTTCCGGCGAGATACTGACCCGGCTAAAACCCAAGGTCGGCTATCCCAGCCACCGTGCGCCGATTGCCGTGGTGCTGCCTGCGGATCTATACCTGACGCGGGTGATTGAACGTCCCGTCATGACCCAACGAGATCTGGATGGGATGATACTGCTGGAATGTGATCGCATTATGCCGCTGGCGGCAGGTGATGCGATTCTGGTCGCGCAGATCCTGTCGCGCAGTGCTGACAATCGCCGGATGCAAGTTGAGGTGGCGGCAATCCCGCGCGCCGCCGCAGAGGCGCTTGGCGGGGCGGTGGCGCGCATGATGCGGCCATGCCTTTCCGTGTTGACGCAAACGCCAGAGCCACACAAGCCCAAACCAATCGATTTCCTGCCAGCCCTGCGTCGGGCAGGACTGATCGGGAATACGCACCAGGCTGCCACGGCCCTGTGGCTGTGCGCCGGCTTCCTGCTTGCGTTCAACATTGGCCTACTGGTCTGGCGGGACAGTGTATCGGTGCAAAATCTTGACGATATCATCAGCCAGCAGCAGCCAGCAGTCGATGCTGCGCACCGTATTCAGGCGCAGACCGGCCGAATTGACCGCATCATCCAGACCACGAATACCCAGAGACGCAATGCCGAGCCGATAGCGATGATGGCTGTGCTGCAATCATCTCTGCCGCCAGGGGCATGGCTTCAGCGGCTGGAATGGCGGGGCACCACGCTGCGTATCAGCGGATACCGCCCGGCCAATGCCGACATCTCAGCCGCCCTGCACCGCTCCGGTTTCGCCGTCACGCGCTATAGCGACACGACATCGACGGCACAGGACACGCTGGGTCAGCCATTTGAAATCACGTTGCGGATAAGGACACCCTGACCGTGCGACAACTCTCCCGACGGGAATCAAGGCTGATTGCCTTGCTAATACTGATCGCCACAATCGCGCTCGTCTATTTTGTGCTTGCAGTTCCGGTGATCTCTAGTTTTTCCGCCAGCGCGGAAAAACGCAAAGAGTTGGCCCTGCACTATGCTGCGAATAAGCGGATCATTGACTCGATACCCCGGCTGCGCGTGACCGCGCAAGAGCATAACCGCATGGCGTCAGACTATATCCTGACTGCCGCTGATGCTGGCAACGCAGGCGAAATTCTGCGTCAGCGCCTGCAAACTGCGGTTCTCGCCATAGGGGGAGAATTTCGCGGTGCTGAGGATATTGCTGCCCCGCCACACACCGCCGCCTCGCGGTTCACCGCCCGTATGTCATGGCCACAGCTGCTCTCGCTGTTGGCCAGTCTGCAAAACAGCCGCCCCTTCCTGACCCTCTCCTCGCTGACAGTCAGTGCCAATGACGCACTGGTTACTGGGCGAGCGACAACCCTGGATGTCCAGCTTGAAGCTTCGATACCCTTCCACCCCGCTGCTGCTCATTAGCAACGCACGCCTGCCGGCATTGATCGCGCTTGCCTTGGCAGGTGCGGTGATCCTGCAGCTTGCGATGCCCAATGAGGTCATCCTGCCTGACAGCAGCAAGCCCGGCCGCGCCGCATTACAGATGTCGCCACCCTCAACTGCGCGTGCTGTTGCAATACCGGCCGCATTGGGCAATCCCGGATTATTCGCGGCGACTGCCATTGGCAAGTCGAGCGATACTGCTGCCGATTTACTGAATGGCGCTGTCATTGCAGGGACGTTGCAACGGGGACGCAGCCGAGTGGCCGTTGTCCAGATGCCGCAAGGCACCATCCGCTATGTCGCGCCCGGTGGCAGCATTGCCGACTGGCGCATTGTCGCGCTTTTGCCAGGCAGTGTTCGCCTCGAACGCGGCGCTGAGTATCTCGTATTGAACTATGGCCAGCACGCCGCCTCTCAAGCCACCCAGCCTGACAACACCAATAAGGACAATTGACAATGAACCGTTCAAGCAATTGCATCATGTCAATCGCCGCCTTGGCGCTGACCAGTTCCCTGCCCGCTACGCCAGCAGGGGCCGCTTCACCAAACCAGATACCCATCCCCTCAACCCCAACAATCGTCCAGGCCGTTGATCCCGACGCGGCTGATCCCGGTGCATCTGGTGAATACGTCGTGCGATCAACCATCCTGCCGGGTACCGAACCTGCCCCAGTTATGCCGCAAGCAGCCAGCGTTCGGACCCAGTCCGGCAATTATTCGGTTAACTTTCCCAATGCCGATGTCCATGCCGTAGCGCAGGCTATATTGGGCGAAATCCTGCAACGCAATTACACATTTGCTCAAGGCGTCACCGGCACGGTCACGATGGTAACGCCCAGCCCGGTATCCCGCGACTCGCTGCTCGCCCTGTTTGAAAATGCTCTGCTACAGGGGAATTTTGCGCTGGTACAAGTGGCTGGCGGCTTTGAAATCCAGAATACTGCAAACGCGCGCGGGATAATTGCATCAAACGCCACCGGATTTGGCAGTGAAATCATCAGCTTGAAATTCATTAATGTTGACCAGGTGCGAAAAGTTCTGGACGCGGTGCTGCCGGGGGTCGTCACCGCGACAGATCCGGCCAGTCTGGCGATCACCATCTCCGGCACCACCGGACAGCGCAGCAGCGCACGCGACATCCTGCAGCAATTCGATGTCAACTGGCTACGCAATACCAGCTTTGCGCTCTATGTGCCCCAGCGCACTGATTCCCGCCTTATCACGCCCTCGCTGGAAAAGCTGATCAACGCGCCGGATTCCCCGGCTCAGGGTATGGTGCGACTTATCGCCATGGAGCAACTCAACGGTATCCTCGCTATCAGCACGCAGCCGCAATATCTGTTGGACATTCGGCGCTGGGTCGAGATCCTCGACCGCGAGGGCGAGAACAACGAGCGCCGCATCTTCGTTTATCGCGTTCAGAACGGGCGCGCGCGCGACCTGACCCGCACCATAAACGCGGCCTATGGCGGGGCTCCGGGTGGGTCTGGCGGGGGTAACAACAACGGGGATGCATTCGCCGACCGCGACCCCAACGCCAGCAATAATCAGTCCTCATCCAGCCCCCTCTCGCGCCCATCGGGAGCGACGCCCAACTCTGGAAAAGACAAACCGGACAATGCCGCAGGCGGCACAATGACAGTGCGCGTGACGGCCGACGAGGGCAACAATGCCGTCATCGTGCTCGGCACGCCGCGCGAATATGCGCTGATCGAGGACGCGCTGCGCAAACTAGACATCTCGCCGCAACAGGTGATGATCGAAGCGGCAATAACCGAAGTCGCTCTGACCGACGATCTGCGTTATGGTGTGCAGTGGAATTATCAGAGCGGCAACAGCAATTTCGGTTATGCTCAGGGTAACACCAGCGCCCCGACGAAAATTTTCCCCGGGTTTTCCTATTTTTACGGTGGTAGCAGCATTTCGGCCACACTTAATGCCCTGCAACAGCGCACCAATGTAAAGGTGGTCTCCGCGCCTAAGTTGCTGGTTCTCAACAACCAGACAGCGGCTTTGCAGGTGGGCGATCAGGTGCCTATTTCAACCGGATCGGCAACCAATCTGGCTGGCAGCACCAATTCCGTGGTCAGCACCATCGAATACAAGGACACCGGCGTGATCCTGAAAATCACGCCCCGCGTCAATGCCAGCGGCATGGTGCAGCTTGATGTCTCGCAAGAGGTCAGCCAGATCAGCACCTCGGCGCCGGCAGCGGCGACGCAACAACAGTCGCCGACCATTTCCACCCGGCGAATTTCCACGACTGTGGCGGTGCGTGATGGTGAGGTGATTGCGCTTGGCGGCTTGTTCAGCGACACGAAAACGCTTGGCAAGAACGGTATTCCGTTTCTGTCCCAAATTCCGGTGATCGGCGGGCTATTCGGCACGCACCGCAATACCAACACCCGCACCGAACTGATCGTCCTGCTAAAGCCGCATGTCATTTCCACGCCGGACGACGCACGCGCTGTTACCGATGAGTTCCGAGCCAAATTGCGTACGCTGGAACCGTTCAAAAGCACCGGCCAGATACCTTGACGTATGCCGTTGCCCGTTCTTTCCCGTACTCTGGTGAGCGCAGTGAAAGCGGCTATGCACTAATCGCTGCCGTTGCCTGCATAGCGATCTTCGCTGCCGTCGCGCTGGCGATCCTTTCGGCTACGCGGATCAGCATTGCATCGGGCAGTGGCGAGATGATCAATGCCCGCGCGCGCCTTGCCGCCGATGCGGGCGTGGAGATGGCGCTGCACGGTCTGACAAATGGCGATGAATTCTATGTGGCGCTATTGGGTGGCGGAGAGAAATCTGTGTTTTTCGAGAATGTGCGGCTGACCATCCGGCTGTTCGACGAACGTGGCAAGATTCCTATCAACCGCCTCGAACAAGCAACAGTAGCACGGATGCTCAGCATGGCCGGACTGGCGGGGCCACGGCTGGAGGTTGCCCGCGCATCGTTGATGGACTGGCAGGATCCCGACGAAGAGCCGCAACCCGATGGAGCCGAAGCCGCCTTCTATGCCCCTGACAAGATCTCCCCCCGCGACAGCGCGCTAATGAGTATCGAGGAACTCGGGAAAATCAGAGGCTTTTCGCCGCGATTGGTCGCCAGCCTGCGCCCGATCGTCACCGTCGATCCGGACGCCATACCGTTCGACAGCAGCTACGCTCTCCCACAAGCCATTGCGGTAATGAACGAAGGCGGAGAGGGTTCGCCAGAGGAAATACAGCGTCAACGCGAAGCCGACGGACAGCGCACGGCTTTGGGTTTTCTCGACCGCAAATCAATGATCGGGCGGCCCATCACCATTTCTGTTGATGCCGATACCGCCGATCATGGCCATTTTCAACGCAAGATAATTATCGTAATCACCGGACGACCTGTCCATCCCTATGTCGTCCATCGGGTCGACTGATAGCCCCTTACACATTCACTCCACCAAGCTCAGTATTATCTTAGTTCACCCTTTGAGCGAAATTCAATCAGCCTGACTAGCTTCTCGCATTGATCGAGCATCCTGTTGCTCTGGCGAGGAGCCGTCATGAATTTCGCAAGACAATTTTCCTTAGGGGCCGCAAGCATACCCAAATTGAGACGGAGCGCCTGACAATGGAAGTGCTGAAGCGCGCGCGACTGGCGCTGCGACATGGACCATCTAGCCCAGTCCGGCAGCCGGTTCCCGCACGGCGGTTCGCGAGCGTTCAACCGTTGCGAACCTCGCCGGAATCGCGCTAACTGCAATCGTTCCGCGAACACCCCGAACCCGCAATCATCTGTTTCTGCATGGCCATTTGCACGTTTGCACTGCTTTAGAACACCCTGCACTGACGATCATATTCTGATCGGCAACTTCGTTTCAGATCCACATTCCTGTCAGGCGTTCGCCACTCTAGCATGAAGTCTGCCATGCGCGCGGTTGGTCGCAGCGCGGATAGCGGTTGTAATGCGTTGCGACTGCGCTTCACTAAACTGACGCGAATGATCCTCATATAGGTTTTCAAGCATATCGCGAACCGCATTGAAATGGCCTAGTTCGCTCAGGAAGCGAACCTTGCCAAGATCGCAGATCAGGCGGCGATCAGGATCAACGCTGCAATCCCGCGCCTAGTTCAGCAGCACAAGTCGTTCGTCAAGCGATAAGACGTCCAGCGGATCACATGCAAACAGCGATGCGGGGACAGGTTTGAGCAACCAGAAAACAGCCGATGACTGGATTTCTCCAATATATTAAAATAATTCAGTGAGTTGCTCTTACGGAAATTTGACAAACAACCCCCTATCTATGAAATAGTCCGGCTGAATCAATATGCCGCGAGGCAGCAGAGACGGCAGAAACGTGCCCATCACAGCATGTTGGATGTCGCGGGATTTAAGCACATCGAGGAACTTAATCTCGATCTGCTGGCCAGACCAGCGCGCAGCGGAAATACCCTCCATAAGCAATTCGACCAGCGGCGCGACCGGAGCGATTTTTCCGCGCAGATAAGCCTCGAAACTTTAGGCCACTTTCCAGTCTTTCTTGACCCCGTGAAACTGGAAAAAGGGTATCATGCCGCGGTTGACAATACCATATTCATAAGTGTGAACTTGCTTTTTGCGCCTTGCGAAAGTGGCGCCGCCGTCAGGGTTGGCGATAATTTCACCGCCGAAACATAGAGTTGAAGAGCCGCAGATTACGCCGGCATCAATTATCATGCCTTCCCGCGATATTCGCTGCGCGCCAGCGCAATCAGCAAGGTTCGCTCTTCTCGTGACATCATCGAGGGAAACTACAGCATGACATCGGTCAGCGCCGCAAGAATTTGCTAAGCGAAGACAGGAATATGGGTCGTTTTCATACTGCAAATATCCCAATCAATCGGGGGTGCGTACAGGACGCGGCGGTGGCAGGCGGAACCGGCACTGCCCCTGATAGATGTGCTTCCTGTCAAAATGCGTTAATTCGGTTGCCCGCGTCATGAACAGATTGGCGGTGCCGTTGGCCAAATCAATCGGGTTGATGACAATCACATTAAGCAGCGCGCCGGAAATGGTTGATGCCAGTTCCACTCGGTCAGGCCAGAAATCAACCACGCGCTCAAAACGATGTCCTGGCTGAGGGGCGATTTTGTCGGGATCGGCAACGATCCGGGTCCGCGTATCCACTGGGTCGGGTTTTTCAAATGCTTCCGGGGGCGGACTGGCCCGCTTGGCAATGCCCGGCAGGAACAGGGTGAACGGATGCACCGAATCGAATTGCAATTCAGCCGCAGACTGTTCCTTGCTCGGATCGAAATTGGTGATGTGCCTGATTGCACAAAACATCATTCGGTCGGGCAGGCGATTTATCTGCTGCGCTGGATTCGCGCCGTAAGCCTGCAGCGGCAGAACCGCACAGCTAAGAATAACCGCGCTTTTTAGAGCACGTTTGCGGATTGGCATAGTTTCGTCATCTCCTTCCAAGTATGCCCACGGCCCTATGACTGCTTCAATCGCCGCGAATTGTGTCAATTAAATGAAACAAATTCACTTTAACCGCGCCATGTATAACAAAGTGTGAGGTCAATCTTTCAGTGCGAATGAATAGGTTTTTTCTGGCTCTTTGGAGATTTTTTGGGACGGTTACGCTGTTGTGTGGTGCATCAAGCGTCGCCTCGGCGCAGGAATACACCTCTGAGGGATTGAATGTTTGGCAAAAGCAGTCTGGCCAACAAATCCAGACTGGTCAAATTCAGACAATAGCTGCACCGGCAGGGCAGTTGCAGCAGAGCCGCGCGTCGATCAGACCTGCTGCTACGCCGCTTTTTGTCGCAGTTACACAGGGTATTTTGCGCGAAAACGACTATGGCGACAGCCCCGCCTCGGACCGGTTTGCGGCCAGTCCAAGCGCGCAGCAGGTTGGCACAACATCTTACGAACGTGCGCTCAATTGCATGACCATGGCCATCGCCTACGAGGCTGGCAACCAGCCGGTCGCGGGCAAGGAAGCGGTCGCGCAGGTGATCGTCAACCGAATGCGGACGTCGCGGCGGCCCAAATCGGTCTGCGGGGTTGTCTTTGAAGGATCACAGCGATCAACGGGCTGCCAGTTCACCTTCACTTGCGATGGCTCCTTGCGGCGGCGACTGCGGGATGAGACGATCACCAGCGCGCGCGACGTTGCCTACTCGGTCCTTTCAGGCCGTGCTCTGGATCGTGTGGCGGGGGCCACCAATTACCATGCCGATTATGTCTCGCCATACTGGGCGATAACCGGCACGCGCGTGACCAAGATCGGGGCGCATATCTTTTACCGCATGCCGGGCGACGCCGCATCAAGGTCGCTGGCAGACCTTGCCACCGACGAACCTGACATCGCGTTACTCCGATCAGCACAGCTGCAAACGCAACGACAGGCACCAAATCCGGCACGCACAGCGGCGATCGGAGAAACACGATCATTGTTTGCGCCATGGGGTCTGCCAATGTCGGCAGCCGGCGAGCGGTAAAACCGCATGCTGCGGTTACTGTCACCGACAGGTCAGCTCTGATTATTTTGCTGTCGTAAAGGTTACTGCATTAGGCGCTCAAGGAAGAAAGTCAGAAACGCATTTGCACGTTCATTCGGAAGTCTGACTGACTTTAGAATTTTTTTTGGATTTGAAAGGCGCGAACCTCGCCGCATCTGGACAAATCTCTAGCGTTTTTAGGTAGAAGGCGTTCTGGACTACCATCGCAAGCGTATCCTTAACCTTACCCACACTGTCTGGCCCGGAAACCGCGCGGTCAGCAGGCCGAGTATCCCCTGAAAACATGCCGCCGGTGCAACGCCAGACGATCGCTCCATCATCCTGCCCGACCGCTCGGCAGCGGGCGCCCCAGCCGGCCCAGAGGCGCTCAGTATCCAGATGGTTGGAGTTGTGGTCAAAGACATGACTGTAGCTTGTCCCCAAGGCGTGACACAGGTCATTGTAACCGCAACTGTGGAGCGCGGTGTAAAAATGACGGTGCATCGCATGGATCGTCGCAAAATCGCTAAGCAGAAACTTGCGCCTGGCAGATTGAGTGGAAGGCGACGGCTGGGCGCGCCGGGACGATAAGGGGCTGATCGTGGTCAATCCGGCCTCGGCCGCAACGCTGCGCGTGCCGCTGCCTGCAGGGGCGTGGCGTGACATCGATGGCAAGCCCGTCTCGGGCGAACTCGAACTGGCGCCCACCAGCGCAGACGTCCTGCTGGCGGACTGTGATCGGCAGGACCGTCAGCCGCCGAAGTCCTCGCCGCTCAGCACCGCCGCCATGACCGCGACGGCGTCGGCGGTCTCGACCGCCACGACGGTCGCGGTCAGGTCGGTGAGCACGCGGGGCAGCCGGGGCGTGCGGATCGCGAGGTGCGGGAACGCGGTTGCAAGATCACGGCACAGCACTTCGCCCGCAGCCTTGGCCATCGCATATTCGGTCATGCCCGCCGGCCGCTCGGTCACGAACACCGAGGACGGCCAGATCACCTCGATCGGCCCCGAGGATGGGAGTGCTGAGCAGAGCCGCGCAAAGGCGGCAAGATAGAACTCAGCATAACCAGCAAAAGCGGCGGGATCGAAGCCTCCCGCGATCCGGTTCCCGATCCGACCGGTGGCGGAATAGAAGACGTGGCTGGGCGCCTCTGCCAACCCGGTAAGCTGCGCCGCCGCATTGCCCGCAGTGTCGTAAGGCAGCACCGCAGCAGCATCCGGCCCGCAGGCCGCGCGGATATCGGCGGCCACCGCTTCGGCATCAGCCCGCCCGACGGCATAAGTGATCGTCACCTTGGCGCCTGCTGCGGCAAACAGTTTGGCCGTCGCCTCGCCTAGCCCGCGCGATCCGCCGATGACCAGCGCATGGCAGCCGGCAAGATCGCGGGCGAGGCGCCCCTTCAGCGCGGCGGTCTCGGGCATCGCTATCGGGGGTACGCGCACGAAGGCGGTGATCTCGGCGGTCATGCCCGCCGCGACGCAGGCCACGCTCGCCATGCGGAAGCGCGGATCGATGCGGGTGCAGTGATAGCCCAGACCAGGGCGCGCCACACCGAGCTCGCCGAACTGGAGCTTGAGCTCGGAATAGATCGAGTGGAGACCAGGGATCGCCATGCCGACGACAGTCGACGTGAGCGCCGCCGCCTCAACCCGCGCAGCGCCCCACTGCTCGGTGAGCGCGGGGAACAAAGCCGCAGCATCGGCCCCTAAAGGAACGGTGAGCCAGCCGCTGTGGCCTTCCATCGCCTCAATCGGCACATCGCGCGCCTCAGCCAGAGCTTCCGCCGGGGTATCCGTATAGTCCGCATAAGGATTGAGTCGCGCGGGGCCCGACTTTGCCGTGACCTTGAGCGCGGCGGTGCCGCCGCTGCGCACTTCGACCTTGAGCGTGCCGTCACCGAGTTCGAACACGACGTGGCACGGCATGCCGACCAGCACGAACTTGGCGAAATCGATCTTGAAGCTGGTGAATGCGATGAGATCGACCCTCGCCGCGGCGATCTGATCCATCGCCCATAGAAAGTTGTGCACGCCATGGACCGCAGCCGCGCCGGCCTGGGTGCGCCGGGCGGCGAGCGGATCGACGTGCATCACGTTGGAATCACCTGAAAACGCCGCAAAGGCGTGCTGATCGGCCAGCGTGTAGATGCGCTGCTCAAAAGACATCGAACCACTCCAACGGTTGCCAAGGCATATGGACAACATGGTTCGCGCCGTCCGCTGCGCGGTGCATGGGAAGCACGCCGGTGCGGCCAAGGCGGACCACGACCACTTCGGGTGCATCTGCCGGGATGACAAGCGCCAGCCCGTTCAGGTCGCGATCCTCGACCGGTCGTTCACCTTCGACGGGGCACGCGAACCCGGCCAGCGTCACCACCCAGCGCGTAGGTGTCCTTTCAACCGAGAGCCTCAGCGACGACCGCCGCCAGATCCAGTCGAGCAACCGGCCCTGCGTCGCCACGAACAGCGCACCGCTCTGATGACGCTCTGCAATCAGTTGCCAAGTCGCAACCGAATTCCGGTCGAGCGCTGGGATTGGTGAGCGCGCGCGATGGTGCCGCGAAATTGTTGGGGCTCGGCCGCGCGGGCCGAACACGCCGAAGTGCTGGTAAATCACAACCGCGCCGCCCTGTGCTTCCAGCCTTGCCAGCTTGGCCTCCGTCACCTGACTGGAAAAGATCGAACCGACCGGCTGATCGATACCGCGGTAACGCTTGAAGGCATGGATCAGCGTGCCGTCGCCCCCGCGTACCGGAAAAATCGCGCGGTTGTGCCAGGCCGCGAACATTGCCTCGATCTCCGCCTGATCATCGGGCAAATCGATAGCAATCGGGATGCCATCGGTATCCTTGCGGCGCAGCCAAGGCTCCCAGGCGAACTGTTCGATCGACCGCTTCAATTCGGCGGTGGAATCGAAACGCAATTCGTTCCCGAACTTCTCGATATCAGTGCAGGCATCGGGCCAGTAGAAGCGCAGACCAAAGGCCCGCAGCGCATCGAGCGCATAGAGCCTTTCCGCCGGGTTGTCGGCGCGTTGATAGCTTCCCCAGGGCCCGCCGACATTGCTGGGTGAGCCCGAGTGATTGACATAGACCGAGGGTTTGAGGCCTAGCGCATCGAGCCGGTCCAGCCCGCGCAGGATCGACTCGCGGGCGAACAATGTGGGATCGCCGACCCGATCTGCGGGCATCAACCGGGCGGTCCAGTTACCGAAGCTGTGCAACGTATCGAGAAACCCGGCCTGCGCGAGCGCCACGATCGCGCCGAGGGCATAGCCATCGGCATTGGCGGCATCGAAGGGATTGCCCTTCCACAATGCCGGCTCGACCCCGTTGCCATAGACCCAGAAGCTGTCGCCCACTTCCAGCCCCAGCCCGTCGCCATAGGTCGTGGCGCCCTTACCGTTGACGAAGCTGTGCCAATTGCGTAAGCAATCGACCGACTGGCTGTCACAATCGTTGGAAAGAGCGAGGCCGGCGCGATAGGGCCAAGGCCAGGCGCGCAAATGGACGTCGGCATCGCTGTGCCACGCCCCAGCGCGATCCAGCGCAAGGTTTGCGAGTGCGCGAGCAGGCAGCCCGCCGATTTCGCCAAGGGTCAGAGGCTGGGCCAAAGTCGCTTACTCCATTCGAGATAGAGGCAATCGCGCCCTGGAGAGGCCGGATCGGGCTGGCGCGCCATCGCCAGCGGGTTTGCCGTGCCTGCAACCGTGACATCGACGGGCGGTGCATCGGATCGCACGGTAAGTGCCAGACCCTCGCGCTCCAGCGATAGCGGGACGGCCACCTCCACACGCCAGCGATCAGGCTGCTTTTCGATCGTCAGCACTGCCCGGCGGCGCAATTCGAGCCAGCCGAGTACCCGCGCCGTCGCAGCGACGAGAATGCGATCACCCGCACGTTCGGCCAGATCATCGAGCGCCAGCGCTTCATGCAGCCCGAGTGCATCGAGCCCGGCAGGCCTGCGCCGCTCGCGCGAGGGGCCAAGGCCGATCAGAGCCTCGTCGCCGAGGCGTTGCTGGATGATCACCGCCCCGCCCAACGTTTCAAGCTGGGTGAGGAACTGCGAACGCAGCTGCAGCGACAGGGTCGAAAGAGACGGGCGCTGTGGCCCAGAAAATCTTTTGAAAACAGTATTTTCATCTGTAGTGGGCAGCAGCGTGAAGAGCGGGGCATCGAACAGATTAAGCAGAAACGCGCGCTGCGCCGTAGGGGCAATAGCCTCGAACACAGCGCGCAGATCGGTGGCCCCCTCCGCGCCAGCAAAGCCAAACTGACCGAAATCGAACTGCGCGAATTTGCGGCGCAACTCCCCTGTATGCCGGAAACTGAGCGCGTCGCCGAACTTGGTCCTCCCCGAAAGGCCGTCGTCGGTGAAAAACCGAATACCGGCGGCGGTCAGCGGCGCTGCCTCAGCCACGGAGGCGCCGCCTGCAAAGACGGGCGGGATCAGGCCCGCCGCCGCAAGCTGCGCCGCTGCCTCGTCCGCACCGCCGCAGGGCAGGCCAACGAGGCCGTCGAGCAGGCCTGCCGCCTTAAGCGCCCCAGCACGGGCGCTGCCGACAGCGCAGGGGTCATCTTCGGCAAAGCTGGTGCAAGCGCCGATTTCGAGCCCACGATACCCAAACGCGGCCCGCGTCGCCTCGAACACAGCAGGATCGGTACCGCGCGAATCATCGCAAATCGCCAGCATCGCGCGGAACGGAAACGGATAGGCGCGCAGCGCCACATCTTGGGCCGCATTGCCAGCCGGGGAAAGCTCGGAGATATCGAGCGGGCGGCGGCCAAGCCCAGCGCGAAACAGTAGGTCCTGCACGGTGGTCATTCCTTGGCCGATGATTGCGACGTTGCCGGAGCAGCAGCGGCAACTTCGGCTGCAAAGCGGGCAAACAACGTAGAGATCGTTGGAATGAATTCCTCGCGATAATGCCTAAGATCGGGCTTAAGCACCGGCCCGCCGCCATGCTCAAGCACAAGCCGCCACGGCTCGATATAAGGCATACCAAGCTGTGCTGCGGCCGTCTTGATCTGTTCCTGCAAGTCCGGTGGCCAGAACACCGGGCGGCCATCGGGAAGATACTGATACGCATAGGCGATCAGTCCGATGGGAATAGGAATGCGGCGGCGCAGCTGCGCGAGATCGTCGGCGACATCGCGCAGCATCCCCTCCGCCTCCGTCAGCACCGCTTCAATGAAGGCGCGGTCCGTAAAATCGTCGGGCATGGCCGCGATCAGTTCGGTGGCAATTTCCTTTTGCAGCGCATCGTTGCAGGCCAGCAGCCCCTGCGCATACCACCGGCTCGCTGCCTTGGCAGCGGGTCGGCTGATCTGCTTGAGCCGCGCGAGCAGCGCCTGGACCTGTGCACGATTGAGCTTGAGCCCGCGAAAATCGATATCGACCACACCATTGGGTTCGATCAGGCAGACATCAGCGCCGGTAAAACCGGACGCGCCCGGGCCGGGCGCATAGGTTTCCTTGTAGCCGCAAATGCTGCGATATTCGGCCGGAATATCGATCTTGCCTTCTAGGAAATCGAGCAGCTGGAACATTTCGCCAAAGCTGTAGGTGCCAGGCGTGGGTCCGCCACGACCAATCACGGCGCGCCCAATGAGATCTCTGCGAATCCCTTCGGACAGCGGACCCGACAGCAAACACGCGCCAAGGCCGAAAACGCGCATCGAAGCCTTCGATGCGGAAAGATCGGTCGCGCAGGGGTCTGAACCGGCGATCACCATTCGGCAGTTTCCATTGTTTCGAATTGCATCGGCAAAACCGTGGCTGGCAGCGCATCGATCGCGGCAGCATAGCTGCGCACACCTCCAGCGTCTTCACCGGTCAGCGCGAAGCCCAGCCGGTCGAACATCTCGCGCACCATCCCATTCTTGGCTGTGGGCAAATAGCGCGCGGTAATCCGCTTCGCTCCAAGCGCGCGGGCTGAGTCGCCCAGCCGCGCCAGCATGGCCTCCTCGACCTTGCGGCCGAGCACTCGGCAGCTCATTAGCCACGTATCGACATCGACCGCATCGCCCGCATGGCGCGCGATGACGATACCGATGATGCCCATGTCGCCGAACCGGTCGCGCAACCGCACCTGCAACGTCACCGCGGCAGGATCGCGCTCTGCAGCTTCGACTTGCGCTTCGGAATACCGCTGAGTGGTAAGATTGAACTGGTTGGTCTTGTTTATTAGCTGCGTGATGCGCGTGCGATTCCGCGCATCGAACGGGCAGGCTCCGATAATCATGCCGAGCGACTGGAGATAGTCCTCAAGGTTGCGGGCAGTCGCGCGGACATCCGCTCGCTGGGCCTCGGCCGCATAGGACTTGGCACGAATGCGATCGTCCTGCGAGAATGCCGCCGCTTCGAAATATCCGGCAGCGGCGATGATGCGCGCGAACTGAGCGGGATCGGCGGGAAGTTCCGGCACGGCGACTTGCGGCAACTCGGCACGGATCTGGCCCCGCTCGGCCGGATTGTCATCGAGCATAACCAGCGCATCGAGCCCGATGTTGAGCGTGCAAGCGATCGCCTCAAGATTGGCCGGCTTGTCGGTCCAGTTGGCCTGGAACACCGCGATGTGGTCCTCGCGCAGGAGCATGTCGTCGTGCCCGCTAAACGGCAGGCGCGCAACCGCATCGTCGTTCTTCGAGGCGACCGCGAGAATGATGCCGCGCTCGCGCAGGTCAAGTGCCATCTGCTGGACGGCAAGGTGCGCTTCGCCCAGCGGATGCCCCTGCCCGATATGGATGCCCTCGAGCCCGTCGTCACCAATCACTCCGCCCCAGCAGGTGTTGTCGAGATCGAGCACAAGGCACTTGCGCGCTGTGCCCCGGATCGCGCCGAGCAAGCGGCCCAGCCATTCGGCGTAGATCGGCCCGCAGCTCCCCCTGAAGGGCATCTTGTAGGCATGCCAAGCAGCGGCATCGAACCACACCTGCGTGCCGACCTGTTCGGCGATCGCGGCGACATCGAGCAGATAGGCGCCCTCGGCAGCCGCGATGCGCAGGACCGCCTCGTTCATGCGTGCTACGAGCCAGCGCAAGCTGCCTTCGGCGCGGGCATCATAGCTGCCGAACAAGGGTTCGGGCGGTTGCGCCAAGGTCTGCAGTATTACCGCCGCGCTGCTGCCTGAGCGGAAGGCTCGAACGGTGGCGGCAAGTTCATCTGCCTGTTGCTCGACAAACTCGGCGGCATCTTCGAAACGCGGACCGGTGAGGCGGAATGCACGGTGATCTAGCGCGAGCAGGATCGCATCGCAGCCCGCGCGGTTGAGCTGAGAACTCGGATCGAACGCTTCCTGCATGACCTGCCCGAATGGCGCGGTCAGAATCTCGACCGCAACCCGCTGGCGCAGCGCGGCGGCCGGAATCAGATCGGTGACCATGTCCATCGTGGCGTTCGATGCGATCCCGAGCCGGAACCCGGCCATGCCCAGCGGTATGCCCGCGCTGCGGCAGCGCCCCAAGGCGCGCGCTAGCCGGTTGGCCTGCCCGCGGCTGAGTTGCGCGGTGGCCAGCGCATGCAGTTCGGCTCCACTTGCGCCCTCGGCAAGCGGGAGAGCCTTGACCCGGTCATGGAAATCGGCCGGACATGGCGGCAGCCACGCAAAGTCGGTCAGCATGGCACGCAGTCCAGGCCGGCCAGCAAAGGGTGATCCGAGTAGTCATATCGCAAACTGCTTTTGCAGGGCGGCGCCATACTCGGCTTAAAGCTTCGCTGCGATCAGATCGACAAGACTGCGGACACCCTTGATGGACCCGACTTCATCCGCCTCGAAGCTAACATCGAACTCGCTTTCCACGGCAAGAATAATCTTGATGTGGTTGATGCTGTCCCAGTTGTCGACATCCTCGGCCACCGTGTTGAGTGTCAGTTTCGTTTCATCATCGCCGGTGATGTCCTGGACGATTTCTTGAAGCTTCGAAAGTGTGTCCTGCTTGTTCACTTAGACTCTCTTGCTCGTATAAGGTCATTTTAAACTACATAATACCGGAACGACATCGGATTAGGTCACGCCAAGGCCAACGTCAATCGCTAATCCAGCCGGCACCACCAGCGCCTCAGCGTGCTGGCCGCCAACGCGCTGCGCCGCTGGGCGGGTGCGGGCCAGAAACAACGCCAGATCATCGAATATCAGCGCTTGCAACACCGCAAGCTCGCCGCCTAATATCAACCCAACTAATGAGACCAATGCTCCGCTAATTTACGCAGCCATCAGTGCGAAATGTTCTGACGACGGACAGACAGCGTTACATCAAAACTACACATAGTGAATAAATAGTAGCGGCAAGAAGGCTTAAATTATTTTCAGCAACATCCTGATTTAATTCAGGAAAATGTAATGGTGGACAGGGCTGGATTCGAACCAGCGTACGGAAAACCGGGCAGATTTACAGTCTGCTGCCTTTAACCACTCGGCCACCTGTCCACATCTTCGTCGGGGCATCATGTTTTGGCATGAGGGCCGGTCCCGCAGAAGAAGCAGCCCAATGGCGAAAGGGCCCTTGCCTGTCAATGCCTCAAGTGGGAAAGGGAACCAGAACGTTCTCTTTTTAGTTAACAGGTAAATGAAATGTCTTCACATAAAAGCCACCGGCGCCGTGGTGCAGCGGTCATAAGCGGTAATCCCAAATTTTATGGGCGGCATGCCGTCTATGCCGCGCTCGACAATCCCGAGCGCCGCCTTATCAATTTATGGGGAACACGCGAGGAAATCGGCAAGATCGTCGTGCCTGACGGGCTGACCGTACAATATGCCGAGGTGAATGATTTGGCGCGCTTTGTGCCTAAGGATGCCCCGCATCAGGGCATTGTACTTGAAGTTGCGCCGCTTGAGGATGTGTGGCTGACGGATGCCCTTGCCGTCGCCAATGACGACAACAGGCCTTTACTGATCCTTGATCAAGTGACCGATCCGCACAATGTCGGCGCGATTTTCCGGACCGCGGCTGCCTTTGGTGCCGTTGCGGTTGTTACGCAAGACAGGCACTCCCCACCCGAATCAGGCGCCTTGGCCAAGGCAGCCTCCGGCGGACTTGAAGTTATGCCATGGGTGCGTGTGGTAAACCTTGCCCGCGCGCTCGAGGAAATTGCCGAGGCTGGCTATTGGAGAATCGGCCTGACAGGCCATGCGGAGGCAACGTTGGACCAAGCGCTCACACCCGGGCGCAACGCCCTTGTGCTGGGCGCCGAAGGCGACGGGATGCGCCACAATATCCAGGAACATTGTGACCAGTTGGCAAAGTTGCCGATGAGCGGACAGATGGAGTCACTGAACGTATCCAACGCGGCAGCGATTGCGCTATATGCGGCGACCGTAAGGCGCGGATGAAGGGCGCACGCTAATGGGTATTCGGGCACAGCAGCTTCATGCCGCGCTTGACGCACTGGCCGCGATTGAGCCAGGCATCGCCTCGGCCCTTGCCGTAACCGGCTATCCCGACGAACGGATAAGCGCACCGGGCTATGCCACGTTATTGCGCACAATAGTTGGGCAACAAGTGAGCGTCGCGTCAGCGGCGTCGGTCTGGAACAAGCTTGAGGCCTTGCTGGGCGCAGGATGCCCGCCGGAGCAGTTGCTGGGGCAGGATTTCGATGCGTTGCGCGGCTGTGGCCTTAGCCGGCAGAAACAGGGCTATGCCCAGTCGCTGGCGGAACTGTTGCTGTCGGGCGCATTGCCGCTCGACGCCTTGCCCACCGATGATGAGGAGGCGATTGCCTATCTCACGCAAGTGAAGGGCATTGGCCGCTGGTCGGCAGAAATCTATCTGCTGTTTGCCGAGGGCCGCGCCGACATCTGGCCCGCGGGCGACCTTGCGGTTCAGGAAGGCGTTGGCCGCTTGTTAAAGTTTGCGGCACGGCCGTCCGAAAAGGAAATCCGTGCCATCGCCGAACGCTGGCGCCCGCATCGCGGAGCTGCAGCGATTTTTACTTGGCATATTTACGCCAAGGACTTCCAAGCGATCTAGCTTTAGGCCTTTGTTCAGGCGCATGATTTGCGCCGGCGCAGCGGCTGAAAACTTCGTTGAAATCTTCATATTCAGCAATAACCAATATCAAACTATAAGCAGTCATCAGGCCCTTATGGTGCGTGTCGGCTGTGCAACAGCTGCAATAATCAGTTGACGTTTCAAGCAAATTAATGTCGCTGACAACCATGTGAGTAAGAGAGGAATCGTAATCATGTCGACAGCACAAAAAAGCATATTCATCACAGGCGCTGCGTCTGGCCTTGGCCGCGAAGTCGCACGCTATTTTGCAAATATGGGCTGGTTTGTGGGTCTGGCGGATATTGATGAAAAGGGTCTGGACGACACCGCGGCCTTGCTACCAAAAGGCGAATATTCGCGCCACAGGCTGGATGTCGCAGACCGTGCGCAATGGAAAAAGGCCGTTGCCGCATTTGCAAAGCACACCGATGGCCATATGACCGTGTTGTTCAACAATGCCGGAATTGGCGCCGGCGGTCCCATTCAGGACATGACCGACGAAGATATTGACCGCATGATCGCGATTAACCTGACCGGCGTGATCAGCGGCACGCGCGCGTGCTTCGACCTGCTCAAAAACACAGCCGACGCGTGTGTGCTATATACCAGCTCAGCCGCAGGCATTTACGGTTCAGCGGGCTTAAGCGTCTACAGCGCCACTAAATTCGCAGTGCGCGGGCTCGCTGAGGCGCATGATATTGAATGGCGCCCCTATAGCATTAAATCACGCAGCCTAATGCCTGGCTTCATCGACACCAACATCATCGGTAATGTCGACGCCAGCAGCAACATGACGGGCAAGGAAAGGCTCCAGTCCGCAGGCGTCGAGGTCAGCCCTGTCTCGATCATTGGTCCCGCCGCATGGGAAGCGATCCATGGGGAAAAGGTGCACACGCCAGTCAACAAAATGGCGAAACAACTTGCCTTTTCAGCGCGCTGGTTCCCCAACCGCTTACGCAAGCAATTGGGTCTATTGGGCAGCCTTGGGGATGTGGTGCAGCTTAAACCGTGATAGCATCAATGGCGGTGGCAAGATTAACGTCACGTTGTGACAATCCGCCTGCATCATGCGTTGTCAGCAAAATGTCGACGCGGTTGTATACGTTGAACCATTCAGGATGATGATCCGCTTTCTCGGCCAAGATGGCGACACGTGTCATGAAACCGAAGGCCTCAGCAAAGTCGCCGAAGCGCACGCTTCGGCGGATGCCTTTGGCGTCAGCATCATAGGTCCATTGCGGCAATTGTTGCATCGCTGCGTCGCGAGCGGTGTCATCCAGTCTTGAAACCTGCATCTGATAATCCTGCTTTTGCAATTGAACGAATTCACGCCTAAGTCGCGATATGTCGTCCCGTCAAGCATCCTTGCCGTCGCTTAGCCTTGAAAATGTCGCGGTCATTCGCGGTAATCGTCTTGTATTACGTGACCTGACGGTAACTGCGCGCGCAGGTGACATCATCTGGATAAGGGGCGCCAATGGATGTGGAAAATCCACTCTTCTGCGTCTCGTTGCAGGGTTGCTAACCATTACGTCCGGCGCGGTAAAAGCCGAAGGACGCATTGCCCTTGCCGATGAAAGCCTTGCGCTTGATGCGAATGTGACCGTTGAGCATGCGTTACAATTTTGGGCAGACATGGACGGCGCATCAGCGTCGGAACGCAGCGCAGCCTTGGCAGAAATGGATTTACAAGGCCTAGCTAAAATCCCGGTGCGCTTTCTTTCCACCGGGCAGCGCAAGCGTGCAAGCATTGCGCGGGTGTTGGCATCAAACGCAGATATCTGGTTGCTCGACGAACCCTATAATGGCCTCGACAGCGCAAGCTGCGCCCGCCTTGACCAAGCGATTACCAGTCGCGCAGCGTCGGACGG
>Ga0214919_10004492_pt1 | contig 20385 bp, 20 predicted proteins | sample LL1503_MetaG_FD_177994 | JGI IMG/M metagenome (GOLD analysis project Ga0214919, IMG submission 177994) | Freshwater microbial communities from Lake Lanier, Atlanta, Georgia, United States - LL-1503 | ecosystem: Environmental > Aquatic > Freshwater > Lake | place: USA: Georgia | collected... | reverse complement strand
ATCTGAAAATAAAAATCCAATTCAGAAAGACCCTGCCTAGATTTAGGGGTGGGGTGTACTTGGTGTGACGCTTACGCCAACTCTGGATTTTCAATTTCTTGAATACGCTCATAACCCACTTTTGCTAGCCAGCGTTTAAAAGGCTCGGCTTTAGGAGAAGGAATAGACTGGATAATTCGTAGTATACCCTCCGTGTTGGCACAGTTTATTTTTTGCTGACCACCGGGTGTTTCAACATGAATCAAGCTAGCCAATTTTTTCCATGCTTTATTTAATTCTAAATCCCGACCTCTCATATCTTTTAAATACTGCGCAGGCTTCGCAGAATCTGTCAGCGCTGCGACAACATCGATGACAGCAAACCACCAGCCATCCTCTCGCCAAACACGACGAATTTTCTGCTCATTAAATAAAACAATTGCTGTACCCTGACTCATTTTGCTCTCCATAAAATAAAAAAATCAATCATTATTTATTACTTAGTACATATCAAATAATCTCATAAAAATTCTCAATTTTAAAACAGGTCATTCAAAATTTTATCCAAGATTTCTAGACGCAATACAAATAAAAAAAAGGGGGGGGCAAATTGCCCCCCCCTTTGTTATTTACTTTACTGCGACAAAGGTTTTAAAAAATATCTTTAATTCACAAAAGCCCAAACCAGTGCAATACCCCATCCAATAAAGGTCCAACCAAATAGTAAATTTAAAATAAAAATAGCCATCTTTTGTTTGTGATTTTTTATAAAACAAATAATCGCCGGCAAAAAATAAATACAGACGAAAATTGCAAAAAGAAACACGCCAAAAGCGGTGTCTACAATATCCCAAACTAGATCCATCTAATTCTCCAAAAAAAATTTAACTTTAAAAACTATCTAAGGGATAGCCTTGATTTTCTAACAAGCTCATCAAATCAATCACACACAAGCCCTCTAGACTATTGGGATCTTGGCTAATGACAGATTCAATTAATCTAATCCCAGGGCCCTCGACTTTGAGACTGCCCGCGCACTCATAAGGCTGATATTTTTTCAAATAATTTTCAGCCATGGCTTTACTATAATTTCTAAACCTAGTTTCAATAATATTTAATCTGGTTTCGTATTCTTGAGTCTGTGAATTGAATAAGCAGAGGCCATTAAAAAAATTAATAGTTCTCCCGCGAAATCGCATCAAAAAATCTAAACCCTCTTCATAGCCACTGGGTTTACCAATAATCTCACCGTCTAAATCAGCAACCTGATCAGAGCCAATAATTAAAGCATTTGAGAATAAATTTTTTTTAAAAACCGCCCTCGCCTTTTCTATTGCTAGTCTAATCACGAGATCTTTCGCGGGTTCTTTATCTTTTGGGGTCTCATCAATATTTGACGGAATAATTTTAAAATCAAAACCCGCTTTTCGTAATATTTTTTCTCGGGCTTTAGAGCTCGAGGCTAAAATTATTTCTGGGCTATTTTTTAAATCACTCATGTTTTGATTTTTTAAATTTTTAATTTTTTAGTTATTTCAGCTAAGCGCTTCCCAGTCTCGAAACATAAAATTTTCTCATGTGCACTTAAGGGGTTATTACTCTGAGGCCCTGCTAAATGGGAAACCCCATAAGGCGTCCCACCTGTCGTAGTCTCTGAGAGCGCTGCTTGATTATACGGCGTGCCTAAAATCAACATGCCATGATGAATCAAAGGCATCATCATGGTTAATAAAGTAGTTTCTTGACCACCATGCAAACTCGCCGTTGAAGTAAAAACGGTCGCAGGTTTATTAATCAAAGCGCCTTTGGCCCAAAGACTGCCCGTGCTATCTAGAAAATATTTTAAAGGCGCAGCCATATTCCCAAATCTGGTGGGGCTACCCAAAGCTAAACCATCACAAGATTCCAAGTCTTCATGTGTGGCATACAAAGCCCCAGACTCTGGAATCTCAGACTCTAATTTTTCACAATGGGCAGATACTTTAGGAACGGTTCTTAATACAGCTTCACAGTTTTCTACGCTCTCAATACCACGAGCAAATTCATGGGCCATTTTTTCAACAGCGCCATAATTTGAATAATACAAAACAAGAATTTTCAGCATGCGTAACCTCTACTGTATGGTCTCAGGTGTTTTAGCCTGCTGTCTTTGCTGAACGCCTTGAGCATACAGCGCATCAAAATTAACTGGCGCTAATTGCAAATCTGGAAAACCTGCTCTGGTTACTAAACTAGATAACAGCTCTCTGGCATAGGGAAACAAAGTACTGGGACAAAAGCTTCCCAAAATATGCCCCATCTGAGCTTCTGGAAAATTCGCAATGGTAAATATTCCAACTTGTTTTAGCTGAATTAAAAAAGCTGTTTTCTGCGCTGTTTTGGCCGTCACTGTCAGGGTGAGAGATACTTTATGAGTATCAGGTGTATTGGGGACTAACTCAGATGCTGTGTTTAATTCAATATTCGCCTCAGGCTTCCAGTTTTCTTGAAACACCGCAGGACTACTGGGCGATTCAACAGAAATATCTTCCACATAGATTTTTTGAATATGAAACTGGCCTTGTGGAGCTTGTGTTTGATCTTGTGTATTTTGATTTTGAGCGGATTCAGCCATGGTTTTTTATATCTCCAAATAGTTATAAAAATTAAATTTTTAAAATTAAAAAAGCGCGCGAGGATATCAGACTTAAACCCCTGGAACCACCCCAACACTAGAGTCATTAGGAGCCAGAACAGTAGGTATCAAACCAGAGCTAGCACTTAAAATATGATGAGCTAAAACAGGCGTTGAACTACCGCCTACAGGCGCTGAAGCGGCTTGAGTGCCTTGCACTGAAAGCTCTTCCATATCTTTTAAAACAGCATCAACAGTTGCGTCACGATTTACATCTTCAGCAGAGAAAGAAAATCCTGGGTCAATATCTGGATCTTGCAGATCAGTAGTAAGGGCTGCAGCAGATGGGAGTCCCTCAAAAGAAAGTGGTGTAAAAGATTTCGTAGGCCCTGCAAATGCAAGTACTGGCCTTACACCGATGGGCGGCGGACCTGCTGCAATACGAGCAGCGCTAACAAAACCAAGAGAATCATGAAATCCATATCCACCCCAATGCGCATGACTTCTTGGCGCAGGTGGCGGCAAAAGAACAGACTCAGCCGTCGGGCTAGCGGACAGAGAGGCGGAAACGGCACCAGGAAAAATTTCAGGAGCGTCTTCATCAAAAGAATCATGCACCACTCGCGTACGTTGCCTTTTACCATCCGCCCCCCCCTCAGAAGTCTCTGCACCAAACTCGCCACTATCTCTCAAAGCAGCACCACCAGCCTCTGTTTTTTTATTTTGTCGGCAATAATTTCCAGCAACTTTCCGTGGTGGGATAAATGGGCTTGAACCTGACATTTTATTCTCTCTCCTGACTGTTTAAGTATTTTTTAAAAAATTAAATTTAAAAACTTATTTTAAGACTATAAATTGCGTCGCAAAGCTATTTAAAGGCGAACCAGGCGCACCGCCTGCTGTCGCATGAACAAAATAAATCGCCGTCGCACCCGCTTGTGCTGCTAGGTATTTGGCCTGATTTAAAGATTCTTGATAAAGCGCCGACGTCGCCTGATCAGAGAGATGATCCCAATGGATAGACGTCGCAATCACGCCGATATTTTTTAAAGCTTGCCCCTGAGGATATAAATTCAAAACCTGAACAGTGGAAGCATCTGGATTATTAAAATGAGGGATATAATTTTGGCTAGGTAAGAATATCCCATGAGCGCCATTAGGCCCCTCGGGATTAATTAAGACGCCTATTAAAATAATAATTAAAAGAATCAGTAAGGCAAAAATATTTTGGGTGAGATTAGAGAGCTGAGAAATTTTCATGAAGACCTAGACCTAATGAGTGAGTTATTTTTATATTTTTCAGGGGCCCGATCATAATGTTTTTTTTCTAAGAGGCAATCTGGATTTTTTTAAACTCTAAAAGCACTAAAAACATTGCAACACGCACTCTTTGACCTATATAATCGCGCGCTTTTAAAAACTCATGAATTCATGAACCAAAACAGGGAAAATCCATGGCACGCGTCACCGTTGAAGATTGCTTAGATTACGTCGATAACCGCTTCCAGTTAGTTTTACTTGCCAGCATGCGTGCTCGTGAGATCCTGCGCTCTGGACAAGATCCCATGGTTCCCTGGGATAATGACAAAGCAACCGTTGTGGCTTTGAGAGAAATTGCTAAGGGCTTAGTAGACAAGTCTATTTTGTTGCGTCGGATACCCAACGAAGAGTTTTAGGCTTCTGCCCCCTCTCTGTCCTGAATGGTTCCACCATTCAGTCCTGTCTCTCCCGCAAGGGGAGAGACGAGATCATTTCTCATTAAAATTTAATTTAAACCACTAAGATCCCTTCAATCTCTATATCCGCCCCTCTGGGCAACCCAGAAACTTGGACGGTGGATCTTGCCGGATACGGCTCTGTAAAAAACTCTTTCATGATTGAATTTAATTTTGAAAAATCAGATAAATCCGTCAAAAAAATACTTAACTTAACTATTTGATTTAAATCTTTAGCCCCCGCTGCTTGGCAGACGGCTTCCATATTTTTAAATACTTGCCTGGCTCGCGCTTCAAAATCGCCCGTGATTAATTCACTCGTTTTTGGATCTAAAGCTATTTGGCCTGATAGAAAAATTAGATTATTGATTTGATTAATCTCAAGACTAACGGCTTGAGAATACAGCCCAATCGCTGCTGGTGCTAAGTTAGTCTGAATGGCAGTCTGGATGGGTTTTTTAAAATTATTTAAATTATTTTTCATATTTTTGTAACTCTGAAATACTTTATATTTTATAAAAAAATTTATAACCAGGGATATAACACTCCCATGATGGTCCCGGTCATTAAAGTACAGATCGTCCCGGCCAATAAAGCCTTGCCGCCCAAAGCCATAAACTCTTTACGACGCTTAGGCATTAAAACATTGTAAGTCGAAAGCATAATGCCCAAACCAGAGATATTGGCAAAGCCACACATGGCATACACTAAAATCAATTGAGACTTGGCATCTAGAGCCCCTGCTTTGAGCACGGCTAATTGCTGATAGGACACCAGCTCGTTTAAGACTAATCTTGTGGCCATCAGATTTCCGGCAAGATGCGCTTGATCCCAAGGAATGCCCACTAGCCACATAATGGGCTGAAACAAAAATCCAATTAAATAAGATAAGCTCAAAACTTGTCCATCAATCGCCGGAATTAAACTTAAGCCCTTATCAATAAAAGACACAATGGCGACTAAGACAATTAACATTGCAACAATCGAAATAAATACTTGAGCCCCAATACTCACGCCTTTCGTCAAAGCATCAATGGCGCTTAATCTATTTTCGACATAAAGCTCTCGACCCTCTGTTAAGACATTCGTCTCTGGAACCATAATCCTAGAGATAAAAACAACTGCTGGGAGACTAATTAAGACAGAGGCAATCACATGACTCATCACATGAGGCATGATGGGGCTTAAGATAGCGACATAAAGGCCCATCACGGTCCCGGCAACACCGGCCATCCCGCAAGTCATCATCGTAAATAGTTCACTATGGGTAATGCGTTTCATATAGGGCCTAATCACTAAAGGCGACTCCGCCATGCCTAAAAATAAATTAGCGCTGACGCCTATGGCAATCGCCCCACCCAAACCCAAAACATGGGAGACCACCCAGGAAATATGGCGAATAATAAAAGGCATAATCCGGTAATAAAATAATAAAGATGAAATCGCACTGATAACAATCACCAAAGGCAAAGCTTGAAAAGCCAGCGAATAAGTCGAGGTATTATCTTGAACTTTAAAAGGCGTCTTTGCCCCGCCAACATAGCCGAACACAAAAGACGTTCCTTGCATCGTCGCATGCTCTAAGCAAATCACTGCTTTATTAATCCAGTTAAAAATATCGGTGAAAAAACTAATCTTAGATAAAGCAATGGCCAAAATAATTTGTATTAAAACACCAATCAAAATGGGCTTAACTCTCACTGCTTTTTTATTTTCGGAAAATAACCATGCTATAAAAATAAAAGCAAAAAGACCTAAGAGGCCATGTGCAAAGCTAGGGAGCTGAGAAGCAATAGGTGCCAGGGATACAGAAGAAGAAATAGAAGAAATAGAAGAAACAGTCGAACTAGACAAGATAAATTATCTCTGGGGGATTGAGGCGGCATATTACTCAAATAGATGCTTCTTATCCAGCACTGAACAGCATTAAAAATGCACTAGCTCAGGGGCATTGAATTAATGAAAAAAATCCATGAGCAATATTAGAGACAGCAGTGAGAAACGACACTAATCCAGTCACAACTAGCATATTACAAAATTGTGCACGGACTTGGTTTCAAGTTAAAATCAGAATCAGAATCAGAATCAGGAGGAAAGCTCGCCCCGCCAAAAGCAAAACTCGAAGTAGCTCGGCTTACTCTGATTCTCGCTGCAATATCAAATAAGCCGCGCCTTGATGCCGCCATTAATGGTGTTTCAAAAGTTCCTGAAATTTGGGGATCAGCGCCAGAGTCAAGGAGAAAACTTGCCAGATTTTCTTCTCCAGAGTTAAGAGCGAAATATAGAGCGGTTCGGCCTTCTGAATCACAAGAATTTATATAAGCAACTTTTTCATCCTCATCTGCAATACTTTCAAGGATTGTTTTTGCAATGTCAGCCCATGAATTTATTGATGCCGACATTAACGGCGTCATGCCAGATTTACTGCTAATTTTAACATCAGCGCCATGCTTAAGTAACAAAATTGTAAAGTCTTTTCTTGCTATCACAAGGGACCGACCCAGAGCGGTATAACCCTCTGAATCAGCAAGATCGATATTATTACCATCGCCCTCAAGAAACTTAAGGAGGACTGGCTCAGTAAGCCCACCACTTCTTTCATATGGATCCGTAAGATCAATAAAACCGCCTATGCCATCAGATTTCAAAAATCTATGCAAACCCCAAGATCTCATACCTGACATCACTCACACTCCAAATTTAATTAATTTTTTAAATATTAAACAAGACAAGGGCATACAAGACTCGCCCCCATACACTAAACCAAAGCGGACTGATGAAGATTTTTATACAGACCATTTCGCATCATTAATTCACTATGAGTTCCAGATTCTTTAATTTCACCCTGGTCTAACACAATAATTTGATCTGCAGATTCTATAGTTGATAAACGATGGGCAATTAACAAAGTCGTTCGGCCTTGTTTTAAATTTTCTATGGCGTCTTTCACCGCTCTTTCAGATTCATTGTCTAGGGCTGAGGTCGCTTCATCTAAAATTAAAATTGGCGCATTTTTTAATATGGCCCTCGCAATCGCAATGCGCTGACGCTGGCCCCCTGATAGCTTCAAACCATTCTCGCCAATCTGAGTTTTCAGGCCTTCAGGTAAGTCTTGAATAAACTCCCAAGCATTCGCGGCTTTCGCGGCTTGAATCACTAAGTCTTCCGTCGCACTGGATAAATTCCCAAAGGCAATATTATGAAAAATACTGTCGTTAAATAAATTCACATGCTGAGAAACAATAGACACTTGCGATCTTAAAGTTCTTAAAGATAAATCTTGAATATTATGCTGATCTAGAAAAATCTCCCCAGTACTGGGCTGATAAAACCCAGCAATCAAAGCAACTAACGTTGATTTACCACTGCCAGAGCGACCAACAAGCGCAATGGTTTGACCTGGAGAAATTTTAAAAGAAATATTTTTTAGTATTAAATTTTGTGAGCTCCCAGGATAAGAAAAACTTAAATTCTTAAGCTCGAGATGGCCATTAAATTCAAGTTTATTTTTTAAATTATTTTTTTCTAAATCTTTTTTATCTTCTAGTTCTTCTGGCTCGTCTAACAAACCATAAATACTTTCAGCCGCTGCGAGCCCTCGTTGAATCGTCGAATTCACTTTGGTTAAATTTTTAATCGGATTTAAAACCATGATCATGGCGGAAAACATCGCAATAAAACTACCGGGCGTTAAGCCATGAATGTAGCCATTAAACGCGACGTAGATCACCAAGGCCAAAGCCAAGGCGCCAAATAACTGAACTAAAGGCGTATTAATAGAAAATGCAAGATTCAACTTCATCTCTTGCAAGAAATTAAAATCTAGTAATTTCATGAAAGATTGTTGCTGATATTCCTGCGCTTCAAAAATTCGAATTTCTTTATAACCCGTAATATTTTCTTCAGCCGCCTGAGTAATACCACCCATGCCTCTTTGAATTCTTCGGCTTAATTTTCTAAATCTTTTAGAGGCAAAATGTATGAGCCCAATCACAAAGGGAAAGACCAGAAAAATTAACAAAGTAAGTTGCCAAGAAGCAAAGAACATCACAAAAAACAAACCAATCACTAAACAGCCTTGTCTGACAATCACTGTCAGCGTGTCATTATTACACTGGGCGACTTGATCGACATTATAAGTAATCTTGGCTAAAAGCTGACCTGAGCTGACCTGATCATAATAACTCGCAGGGAGCCTCATGAGCTTCGTAAAAATATCTTTTCGAAATAAATAAACTACCCGTTTAGATAGCCAACCCATGGTGTAATTAGAAATCACCCCACAGATTCCACGACCTAGAAATAAGCCAATAATAATTAAGGGCAGAATATGTAAGTAATGCGCATCTTTGCCAATAAAACCCTGATCTAAAACCGGCTTAAATAAATAAGCAGCATAAGAGTCAATGCCCGAATACAAGGCATTGCCAATAATAGTAATTAAAAACAAGGGCCAATAAGGCGCGATTTGTTTTAATAAACGCAGATACAACGCTTTTCCCGATTGCTTGCTTTCACTTTGAGCCATGGAATCTGAATGTTTATTTTTAATTTTATTTTTTTTAAAACTCATGAGCGCTGAATATCCCTACGACATAAAATTTAATTATTTAATTAGTTAATTATTTAAAGTCGGCGGCTTTAAATTCACATTAGATTTTTGTGCAGGATAGCTCGCAGGCCCTGGAGGAATAACAAAAACAGGCTGAGTTTTAATAGGCTCTAATCCCGCTGGCGTGACAGGCGCAGGTCTTGCCGAAATAGACTGACGCATATAATCATTTTCATGATTTTCAAACGTTGACGCACAACCCGATAAGCCAAGCCCCAAGCATAAAACCCCAGAAAAAGAAGCAAACGCTAATAAGTTTGCTTTGAGATTTTTTTTGAGATTTATTTTTAGATTTTTTTTCATAGTAATATTCATAGTAATAGTTTTGTTGATGCCTCAGTAAAGGTGTTAAAAAATTTTAAAAAAGTAAAGTTTAAAAAAACAGGACGGCATTTTTAATCATTCAAGCCCTAGATGCAATTACAGGATGCAATTACAGGATGCATTACAGGATGCATTACAGGATGCATTACAGGATGCATTACAGGATGGGTTACAGGATGGGTTACAGAATAAAATGTCAGCACTTGTTATTTATTTGAACAAATCATGAATCCCTATATTCTTACCCGTCTTTAATTTCTAACAGGACGGAAAAAATGAGTGAAATGAGCGAGAAAAACGATCAACGACACCGATTGATTTCTATGGCTGTAATGATTTTTGCGGCGGTTGGAGGGGTACTCTACGGCTATGATCTGGGGGTCTTTGCCGGCGCTTTCTTATTTTTGCAGAAAGATATTGCCATGTCTGTTCAGCAGATGTCCTTCTTAGTGGGTTCTGTTTTATTCGGCGGTTCTTTTGCCATTTTAATTAGCGGGCCTTTGGCCGATTGGCTAGGTCGCCGCTATTTAATCATGATCTCTTCAGCGATTTTCCTAGTTGGCGTCGTGATTATTATCATGTCCCATTCTTTTGCAGGGATTCTAACAGGACGAGTTACCCAAGGCATTGGCGTGGGTATTATCACCATTGTGGTGCCCCTATATTTAAGCGAATCCGTCCCCGCTGATTTACGCGGTCGAGGCGTCTGCATTTTTCAATTGTTACTCACAGCCGGCATTTTATTAGCGGGCTTAGTCGACGATCTATTCGTTCGCTCAGGATCCTGGCGTGCGATGTTCGCGATGTCAGCAATTCCCGGTATTGTTATGTTATTTGGCTGTATATTTTTAAGAGAATCTCCTCGCTGGTTAGTGATGAAAAATAAAGATCAACTCGCCTTAGCAGTCTTACAAAAAACCAGAGCCCCTGCGGAGGCGACTAAAGAATTAGCCGCCATGCAAAAACTCAGAAGCATGAAACTAGGAAAACATGCCCGTGGTCATCAAGAAAGCATTTGGCAAAAACGCTTTATTGTCCCGTTTCTGATTGTCTTAGGCGTAGCTTCTTTAAATCAACTCATTGCCGTGAACTCTATTTTGCAATTAGGACCCATGATTTTAAAAGGTGTGGGCTTAGTCTCAGATGCGGCGGCTATTTTTGGCTTTACAGGCATCTTCGCGATTAATTTCATAGTCACTCTTTTAGTGATTGGCTTCGTCGATAAAATTGAACGTCGCGTATTTTATAGAATCGGAACGGCAGGATTAGCTTTAGCTTTAATTTTCTGCGGCTGTATTGCTCATGCAAATGGACTACCTGGCATTGAAAGAGGCTATTTAATTTTGGCCGGCCTACTAGCTTTTATGTTATTTTATGCCATGGGACCCGGTCTTTTAGTTTGGGTGATTCTTGCTGAATTACTACCCTTGAGAATTAGATCTTCAGGCATGGCGATTGCCCTATTTGCAAATTCTATGATCTCAGCTGTTTGGGCGAGTTTATTTTTAGATGCAGCAGATCGATTTGGATATGATGGCGTATTCTGGATCTGCGGCGGATTTGGAGTTTTATATTTTCTCTTGGTCTTTTTGGGCCTCCCCAAAGTCAAAGGCAAATCTTTAGAAATGATTGAAACTGAATTTTCAAAATAAAAATATAAATTTAAAAAAAATTTAAAATAATAATAAGAAAAAGTAACTCATGAAAATTTTACTCATCCGAAGAGATAACATTGGTGATTTAATTCTCACCACGCCATTAATTAAAACCCTAGCAAAGCATCATCAGGTAGATGTATTAGTGAACTCTTATAATCAAGCAGTGCTAGACGGAAACCCAGATGTTCACACCATCTATCTCTACACAAAGCTCCACCACCGAAAAAAGGGACAGTCTGCGCTCAGCGTCCTTATTCAGCGGCTTAAAACCATCATCAAAATTCGCAAGGCGCATTATGATGTCGCTATTGTGCCCTGTGATCATTGGAATAAGAGAGCACTAAAATGGGCCCAATTATCTGGCGCTAAAAGAATTATTGCGATGGGTGATGATGCGCCTCACTCTGTCACAGATAAGTTGCCTAGTTTTTCTCAAGAGCGATTACATATTGTTGAAGTTCTGAGCAAATTCACTCAGCCTTTAGGTATTTTTGAAGAGCCAGGATCCGTCGCGCTTTATGTGTCTCAAGAAGAGATCCAGAAAGCTGCAAAAATTCATAAAATTGATCCAAGCAAGCTAAGAAATCCACATTTACCCATCTATGGCTTGCAAATTAGTTCGAGAAAAATCAGACAACGCTGGCCGACTGAAAATTTTATTCAGCTAGCCAAGCGATTAGATCATGCCGGCCCCTGCCAAATTTTATTATTTTGGTCGCCAGGAGATCTTCATAATAAAGAACACCCTGGTGATGACCAAAAAGCCCAAGAGATTATTCAAGCCTGCCAAGATTTAAATATCTCTATTAAACCTATTCCAACCAAAAATATCCGCGAACTCATGGTTGCCATGTCAGTATGTGATCAAATACTGACCAGTGATGGCGGTGCTTTGCATATCGCCGTTGGCGTTAAGACACCCGTCGTTGCTTTATTTGGCAGCGTTGATTCTTATCATTGGGCGCCCTGGAACATACCCCACAGATTAATTGATGGTGCAGATCAGGATGTTAAAAATATCAGCGTCGAGCTGGCTTATGAGAAATTTACAGAGCTGAGGGAAGAAATTTTAGAGCTTAAAAAAATCATAAAAAAATAAACAATTTTATTTTTGTGTTTTTTTGATTTATAAAAATAAAAATAGTCTCATTAAGATTATTAAAAATTATTTTCCCGGCTTACAAACATGCAATGACAATTTGCGAGAGATTCTATTAAAATACCTGCTCTTCATAATTGATTTTACTAAAGACGAGTTTTTAAATCTCGTTGAGAGCTGTTTACCTAAAGATGAGGGCGTAGCAATGACACTTGCGGAACGATTAGAAAAAAAAGGTTTTGAAAAAGGCCAGAAACAAGGCCTAGAAAAAGGTCTGGAACAAGGTTTAAAAGAAGTCGTTCGTCGTATGTTGCTAAGCGATAAAAGTCTCAATTTTATTCAAGAAGTCTCGGGCTTATCTTTAAGAGCAATTGCGAAAACAAGACAAGAAATGACCCACTGATGTCTTTTACAACACCCATACCAACTTATCTTTTCTACGATATTGAAACCTCTGGCCTCAGCAAACCTTTCGATCAAGTCTTTCAATTTGCAGCCATCCGAACTGACTTATCTCTCAATATTCTTGAGCGCCATGACATCACCATCCAATTAAGACCTGACTTAATCCCCTCCCCCCTAGCCTCTATCACCCATCGAATCAGTCTGAAAAACTTAGACTCCGGCATTTCTGAATACCAAGCTATGCGACAAATTCATGCTTTGTTAAACACACCCGGGACAATTTCTCTAGGCTATAACACCCTGACTTTCGATGATGAATTTTTACGATTTGGTTTTTATAGAAATTTATTAAGCCCCTACACCCATCAATATGCCAATCAATGCAGTCGCATGGACTTATACCCCATGACGGTCATGTTTTATTTATTTCATAAAGCCCAAGAAAACAATTCAAATAATTTAATTAACTTACAAATCCCTCAAAAAGACGGCTCGGCGTCTTTTAAACTAGAAAATATTTCAAAATTAAATCAATTAGCCGAAGGCCCAGCTCACAATGCCATGATTGACGTCGAAGCGACTTTAGAACTTGCTAAAAGATTAATAAAAGACCGGCCATTATTTGACTATTTATCAGGCTATTTTCATAAAAAAACAGATGAGGAACGACAACTCAAACTCCCCACTGTTTTATTCAATAATGGCCAAATAGCCCATCTAGGCTTACTAGTCTTACCCAAGATTGGCGCAAAATATTTATACCAAGCAGGCGTTATTGGCCTAGGTCAACATGCGCATTATAAAAATCAGTACGGCTGGCTCAGACTGGATCTTCCCGAACTTCAAGAATTAAAAAATCTAGATAAAAATAATCTAGATAAAAACAACCCAGAATTAATTAAAATCCTTCGAGATAAAACTTTTGTCATTCAAAAAAAATTAGGCGAGGTGGGATTTTTACTGCCCTATCAAGAGAAATATTTTTATAAAATCAAAAAAGAAAGATTAGAATTAATAAAAAATAATCTTGATTTTTTAACTCAACATCCAGAAATTTTTGAATTCATTAAAACCTATTGGACTGAGTTTAAATATCCCATCTGTCCAAACACAGATATTCATGCGGCGCTCTATCAATCTGATTTTTGGACCGCCCAAGAAACCAAACAAATCCAATCTTTCCATCAAACTCTAAATCAAGATTTAAATTTAAAAAATAATTTTGAATCTAGCTATGCCCAACTCTTAAAAATAACCAATCCTCAGATCTTAGAACTCGGCGAGAGAATCCTGGCTCGAGAGATTTTTCATTTAAATCCAGAAAATAATTTAGATTTAGATTTTAAAAATAAATTTAAAAAATACTTATCTTCTATTTATTCTCTTGATGCTGACACTCGGCCTTTAGATTTTACTGGGAAGCATCAATATGGCCTCCCAGACTTTCAGGCGGATTTTCAAGCCGCGCAAAAACGAGAACTAGACCAAGATCAGCAAGATTTACTAAAAGAACTTAAAGAAAAATTCCTAGGCTCTTAAAAGCTTTTAAAACCTACTCTCTAGCAATACCCCCAGGCATAATCTCTTTTTTTTTGATGGGATTAAATCAAACAGATGTCAGGTGTTGGGACAACGTCAGCAGGGTCTGCTGAGTTAAATACAAGAGAATTTACTGAGTTTCTACAGGCTGCTTGCTCAGTGCTTAATAACATTATTAATATGTTTGGCACCCCTAAAAATCTAAAATCACTCGAACCTCTAGCGGAAACCAAACTCTCTCAGTCCCTCGAGCAACTACTCCAATCGCCAATAATCCCCAAGTTACAAGACACACTGCAAGTTTCAGAAAATTTTACCCTCTGGCTCACGCCTTATAAAAATACGAATCAAGACTACTTTTCTTTGAATCCAGAAAGCCAGGAATACGCTAGAACGCTTATTTTAAATTTTTATCAAACCTTGCAAAATTTAAATACTAATTTATATGAAATCCAAGCCCACTTATTTAAATTCACGGGCTTACTTTATGCTGCAATGGATAAAACAGCAGTGCTGACGCCACTGAGTGGACACGCAGGTTCGCCCCTACACGATCGCTCTCTCGCACCAAATCAAATCAGTGACAGACCTTCTCCTCGAAGAAAGAGCAGCGCCCTCTTCCCTCAAAGATCTTTAATAGAATGTTTGGACATTTTAAAATCCACCATTCAACCCATTAAATTATTATTTGTTGAACATCTTTTTGAAACACCAGCGCTGCCTGATTATCACCCAAGCCAAGATTTAAGAAAAATAAAATATGCTGAATTTTATATTCGATTAGGCTCTTATTTTGATGGAAACTATCGTTATCTTTATCAAGCTTACCCCGATTTTTTCTTAGAGCCTCAAGATCTTATCCATGGCTTAATTATTTTAAGATCCTGGGATCTCTTGCATACCATGCTATTAAAAAACGCAAATCCAGAAAGCACTTTTTTCAATTTTGACCACTGGAATCAAATCTTAAACGCCCCGCTTTTCGAAGATGAAACACCTTCGCGTTTTTCATTATTGGCACGTTTACTCGTCATACATCCAGCACTGCAAGACTGGTCGAGACAAGAAATGTCGAACCCAAAACTTTTAGATAAAAAAGACCTAGAAAGAAAAGAATTATTAAGACAGCTCTTCATGATTCAAAATTTTTATTTAAAATTAAAAAATCAAGAAAAATCTGGCCATACACTCTTACCCTCTTTAATCCCGAATATTCAAGGGTTAAAAAAAATAACTCACAGCACGACGTTTCAACTACGTGAAGATTTACTCAGCGCTGGCGAAGATCTCTCTCTGCAAATCGATCTGTGTCTTGCAGCACTGGATACAATAAAAAAATCTGAGAGGACTCTGGAAGAAACTCAAGGTGAAATTTATTCACGAGTCGCTTTTCTTTCAAAATTATTTGACTGCCTCAAAGACACCCAAGAGCCTCAAACACTGGTCACTGCAAGCCCGCTACAAACCAATATTTCAGAGACAGAGGCAGAGGCAAATCCAAACCCAGAAGCCACTCAAAAAATGACTCAAGAGAACATTCGACTAAAAAGCCATATTCCTTGGGCTCAAATTATGTTTCGGAGCACTCACAATTTACTAAAACTAGAACAAGAAGCATCAGAAAATATAGAAACCCGGGCTTTGCAAGCCAAAGCTGCTTTAGAAAGCTTTAGAGAAAATAAAGAGACTCTCTTATTTCTTAAACCTAATGCTTTAATTACCTCTACCCAGCCACTCTCAGACTCTCAATTTTTTCAAGTACATGCTTTTTTAATCAGACAATGGGCACGCTTTAATCCCAATGATTATGCTTCAGATTTTTCGAGACGAAACGCTATTTTAGATTTAGGCGATGCGTTGACCGATACTTTTCAAGATTTAAATTTTGATCAAATCACTGCCTTAGGGAGGCATTTAGGCCTGCAAGTTTTAAGAACTCAAGAAGCTACAATTGCCCAGGGATTACTAGAACAGATCTTTGATGCCCTTCATGATCAAGCGAACATTTATCATGAGCTACCGCTTCAAAAAGTACTGCTTCAAAAAGTACTGCTTCAACTCACGATTCAGGCAGGGGAATTTTCTGCTGATCTTGCAGAAAAATTATCAAAAAATATTAATATATATATTCAAAAAAAAGTCGCTTTTGGATACATGACCTTCAATAAAATGGCGATTTTACTAGGACTGCCTCAGCCAGTTTCTCAAGAGATGCTCTCACAAATTTTTCTTTCGAAAACCTTGATGGGCAGCCCTCTCCTGGGCAGTAAACAATCTTCTAAAACCGGTATGAACTTAAGGTTCTCCACCCCAGCATCAAGACGCCAAACCAGCATCGCTGATCTTGAGCAGGCTATTTCAGATTTTTCTATCAACAGATTTTCTCTTGATCCATTTTTTAGTCCATCAGACAGCCCCGCAAGCTCAGTAGATCCATTAGAGAATTTTAAAAAATTAGAAACTTTAATTTTATCTTACGCTCTGCCCCTGAAAAAATTCCTAGAAGACGCAAAATGCTCTTCTGATTTAAGCCCTATTTTCCAGACTGTTTTTCATGGCGAAGAACTGTCATTCTATACTCAAGACCTCTATCTTCATCTTGATTTTCAAGATTTTTTTGATTCTCTGAAAATACCAGCGAGCTTATTAAGCCTAGGGGCAGCTTATCAAAACACTGAGCACACTGAGCACACTGAGCACACTGATCACACTGATCACACTGATCTCTCTGACTCCCCCAATCCAGTCTCGCAAAAACTTTTAAATCTCTTGGTTTTTTTAATTAAAAATCATCTCATCAATTTTAATCAGTTCATGCGGCAATCTGCTGAGCTAATAGACCGTTTTCCTAAAGTCTCTCTTCAAAGTCTTCACTATGGCTTGGCGCTTTTAGAATTAGCCACCAGCCCAGAAGAGATTTTATTATATCTTAAAGACCAAGTCAGATCGGAAAATTTTGATCTGCTTTTTTTAATTTTTAAAATTAAACCCCAATGGATTTTTCACACCCCTTTATTCATTAATCATCTAGAGCACCTAGTTCTAGAAACTTTAAATACCCAAATAAATACCCAAAAATTTACCCAAAAACTAGCGTCTCTACTTTTACTCAATCAAATTTTAAATATCTCCATCAGGCCCTCAAAAAATCTAAGACTGGCCCACTATGCAAACTTAATCTCTGTACTTTCAGAAGGCCTCTCTAATCCCGCTCACCCCAGTGCCTGGTTTCTTTGTCTACAAGACATGCTGCCAGAGATTTCAAAACGACGAAGACATAAGAACTATTTTAAACTTAAAGACGCCATTGAGAGCTCCCCGACGAGTATTGAAGCCCTCACAGAGATTATTAATCATCTTGAAAACCCTAGTTTCAATTTCAAAATCAATAACCGCCGCTATCAAGAAATCATTCAATTTTTCGCCAGGTGCTTAAATATTAGTCCTGAAAAACCATTTCAAGAAACTCTTCAAGAACTCTTTCCAACCCCCCCATCCACTCAAATTTTATTGGGTATTTTCAAAGCCCTTCTTAAAAATTTAATTTTTAATTTGCCAAAAGATTTACAAGCACGTTTAGAAATTCACACGCCCAGACAGCTTATAAAAGCTTCCGAACCATTTGAGACTTCAAGCACACCAAGATCAAACACTTTCTTACTGACAAAAGAACAAAAATCACACTTTATAAAACTTCAAGACGCACTAAAAAAAGAACAGCGCCTTTATCAAACGCCAGAAGGTTTAATTTCTCTCTGGCTGATTCAAGCCAATCTGAGATTTTCATCTCTGCTATCGCTGGTATCTCTGCCTAGTACAAAAATATTGGCAATCCAGAGTGAAATAGAAAAAATTGAAATAGAAAAAATAGTAAGTTTGATTCAAGCACATTCTAAATTTCATTTTGCCCATGCAGCTATCATTCCAAAAGAAGTGTTGTTTAGAGACGACGGGGACGAAATACCCATAAGCCCAGTCAATCCCAGATTACTGGCTTTGCTTTATCGCTTACATCAAGAACACCCTTTGGATCTTGGCGCTTCCAACCCCTATATAATTTATGCCCTCCTAATCTCTCAGCTGCTCATTCTTGAACCGAAACTGAGAGGCAACGCCGCTTCTGTGACTGATTTATTAGATCTACTCCAGGCTTATAAACCAAAAAATTACTTAGACCTGGCCCATGAAGACACCGTGTCTTTTCGAACAGAATTAGAATGCATTAAAACAAGAGCTGCTTTAAGCGCTGAAAACCAACTTGATCTTCAAGAAAGTCTTATAACTTTATTACAAGCCACCGCAGCTCAAGCACGAACAGGGGAGTTACGACATCGCTGGCTGGCAAAATTATTTTATAGACTCTTAGAAAATCAGGACCCGCTATTAAGTCCTGAAAAAGATCTTGCCCGACAATATCCCATCGAACTCATTCAAATTTTTTTAGACGCGCTTCTTGATCTTAATCCCAATACCACTCACTTAGAAAAACAAACTCAAGCTCAGCTTTTTTCTCAAGCGCCTGCAGATCATCAAGACCCTCTTATCTATTGCTCTCCTAAAAAAATCTTACAAAAAATAAAATTGATATTTTGCGATTTTGCAATTGAACTACGCTCTTCTGAGCTGTCTCTCGCTTTCTTATCCAATCTTTCTCAAGTCTTTTGGCATCTTCATGGGCAGACTAAAAACTTTACTCAAGCGCTCGCAACCCCTGATATTCAAACATTTTGGCAAGACTTAAGAGCGCATCTATTTTTTAAAGACATGCCCATTGAAAACTTAAGCCCTAAAAATAAATTTGATCTACTTGTCAGCCATATTCTTTGGCTAAGCCTGTTTCATAAAAAACAAAATTTATTAAAATTTTTATTTCAATTAATAAAACAGACCCTCCCTGATTTAAATCAGGGCGAGCAATTTTTTAGTCATATCTTGCGCTCAAGCCATCCCCTTAAATTTGACCAAGCTCAAATTTCTAAGCTTGTTGCGCTGGGTGAACAGTGGGCACTCGCAATAAATCAAAGCGCATTACCCGTATCAAGCACAGCCCCAGAACCAGAAACGACAGGTGCAGGCGCTGCGAGCTTCGCTCCTCCAGCTGTTTCAAAACCGACTTCACCCCCACCCAGCCCTTTTAGACCTCCTGAAACAGACACCCCAAAAGACATCCCTGACTGGGCATTTTTACAAGCGCTCCATGCAGCGGCATTAGCAGAGCAAGCCAGTGATGAAGAAGACAATGCAGACGGCGCAGAGGAAAGCAAAGACGGCCGATCTTCTCCTTCGTCACTGACACCAAAAACAGTCGCCGCTATTGCTTTCACATTAGCCCACCAATCAGAAACTCATCGACATAATGGCCATGCCAAAAGCCATGAAAGCCATGGGGGCGCTGGCGCTGGAGATAGCAATGGGAATGGGCATCACTGGGGATAATATTTTTCCAAACTCAAAGTCACTAATACTTTAGGCGCCAATTTTGGCTGACTGGGGTCTATCTCAACTTGCTCTGATTGAACTAATAAATATTGAACACTTGGCGCAAGCCAATAAATATCTAATTTAGTCCCATCCCCACTACTCACCCGCTCTATCTTTAAAGTATCTAAATCACCCAAAATAGTTTTGAGCTTTTCATGCTGGATAATTTCAAAATCATACGTTTGAATTTTATTTGATTTAATCAGATCAAATTTAAAAGATTTTTTAATGGGATTGTCTAAATTCGAAAAATAATTTAATAATTTTTGCCTTAAAGCTATTTGTATGGATAACACATCGCCTAATCCAGGGCTTATTTCAGGGCCTATTTTTAAACTCTTATCGTCTTGTTCCAATTTTTTATTATTAATCTTACTGGTTTCAGAACTGGCAAGATTCTTATCCCAGTCAAAATTAATACTTTCGTTTTGATCTTTATGATCTCTGTGAGAGTTATATTTATTGGGAAGTAAATTATTATTTTTATCTATGAATCCAGAGCTGGTCTGAGTCATATGATCGCTATAAAACAAAGCACTCGTATTAGTCTCTATGGAAAAAATATAATTATTTTTAAAAATTTTAAAATTTTGCACACTCTGACCCAAATTTATTCCATAAGCCTGAATAGAGTAAGTCGCAGTGTAATTAGGAATAGGAAATTTGGAATTATTTTCTAGCGCCCAAGAAGATTTAAAAAATAAAATAAATAATAAAAACAAAACTAAAAATTTAAAATTTTTAAACACCTTTCTCACAGCGACTGCCCGTCTAATTATTTATATAAAAAAACAGTATGGGAGAAGCGACTAGATCTTGTCCATAAAGCAAGAACTCGATGATCCAAATTGCAGACTTTACTTCGAACATTTACCAAGCAAGAAAAACTCAGGAGCCACAAGATGAACAGCCTCAGGGGTCTTGGATTTTTCAGCATCTATATGCATCGTGCACAAAGT
>Ga0214919_10004491_pt1 | contig 20389 bp, 17 predicted proteins | sample LL1503_MetaG_FD_177994 | JGI IMG/M metagenome (GOLD analysis project Ga0214919, IMG submission 177994) | Freshwater microbial communities from Lake Lanier, Atlanta, Georgia, United States - LL-1503 | ecosystem: Environmental > Aquatic > Freshwater > Lake | place: USA: Georgia | collected... | reverse complement strand
TATATCCCTTCAAAATCGAGTAAATGTCAGACCACATCCCTACTATGGGAGATAGTTCAAGATCGGTTACATCCATATGTGGACCATGTGAGTACATAACCCCTATTGGGGTTCGAGTCCCTCACAACCCACTTATGTAGGTATATCCGAGATCTTTATACAAACTATAGATGAATATTAACTTCGCGCAATTCCTAAAACTGGACGTACCTCTTCAAACATTGTGTAAAAATCAGTTAATTCAACCCCCGTTGCAGTCTTAAATGAATCTGCAAAGCTTTTCTTCTTACCCAAGTTGGTGTAAATGTCCATAAATTTCTCCATACCAACATTAGCTACTAAGAACTCAGTTGCAATGGCGCCAATTCCGTATGGATCGATACCGGTGGGGCTGCCAGTATTTTTTGTTGCTTCTGATAGTTGGTATGGTTTAGTTGAAGGATTATTAGAACGAACAACAGCCATTTCTCTACCTTCCGTAGTATAACTAGCCCATCCTAAGTAACTTGCGGTTTGTAATCCTATAAAAGTTGCCGGACCTTCCCAAAACCATTGCGGAGCTATTCCTAAGCCATCTGGACTTGGAACACCACCTGATATCCGCTCTTGAACAGTATGGAAAAACTCATGTCCAGGCATCTGCATCATTCCCAATTTATCATTCACTAGTAAGTTGTTTTTTGTTATTACACCCGAGTTATAAGTATTAGTTGTCGCACCACCGAATGCCGGTGCTCCTTCAGCAAAAGCTCTGCCGCGATCATTCTTTGCCTCATTTTCACTATAGCCATTTTCGACATAAGTTTTTTCCACCCATGCACGATCAATCCCAATTACCTCTAGAAATGGTTTACCTAATTTTGGATAATCAAATGCCTTTGAGACTAGATTCGCTCCATCTTTAACCCAGCCGACTAAGGTTTGATCAGCACCATCTTGGGCAGCAATTTTAATTACAGTGTCTTTAGTTCTAGTTACCGCCACATAGGCTTTAAATTTATCAGTTGCAGCAGAAGCAACAGAAGATGCAGAGGTTGGTTTAACCCAACTGTATTTTTCCCAAAGCGTTGCGTAATTAGCTGCGGTAGTTGGTGTAGCGGCAGGAGTGGGTGTTGGAGTGGGTGTTGGAGTGGGTGTTGGTTTAGCAACCGCCACACCCTTGCTCCACACTAATTTCTTGCCGGATTTAATGCATGTATAGGTCTTGCTAGAGGCAACTGATGTAATACCTGCCTGAGTACAAGTGCCTCCTGCTTTAACAGCAGCATGAGCAGGTATTAAAGGCAGGGACAGGAAAAGAGAAAGAATTGGTAAGAATGCAATTAGCCTCTTATTCATATATAGACCATAAACCTCATATTCAGTTAATACAACGGTTGGCAGCCCACAACTGACCTATATCCCTTCAAAATCGAGTAAATGTCAGACCACATCCCTACTATGGGAGATAGTTCAAGATCGGTTACATCCATATGTGGACCATGTGAGTACATAACCCCTATTGGGGTTCGAGTCCCTCACCACCCACTTACGAAAGTAAGCCCGAGAATACATACGGAGATTTCAATGTAGCCAAGCGAGATCCAATTCGCCCAAAACCTTCAAGCCTTATCTGCCCCTCAATGTCGATCCGAAGATACGCAGATCCAAGACATTATGGTCGGATCTGGGGCATCTATATCTCAATGTGGCTAGCCGGTCTCGCTCTGGGTGGACTAATTCTCGAATGGATTAGCGATACCTTCTCGATTAGAAGTTCAATTTACTTTGGAGCAATAGCAACTTTAATAATTGCGCTAATAATTCGCATCTACGATAAGCACTCTACGCCTAAAGCGGTGAAAGATTTGTTCTAAAATAGTTAATTGCTTGCTCTGCAACACCAATCTCGTTTAATCCGGCTCCAAGATTTGAGAGCTCTATCGCAATAGGGCCATCAAATCCCCGTTGAATTAGGCGATTTACTCGTTTGGCAATATCAATCTTTCCGGTTCCAAAGTTTACGGTTGGCCACCAACCGATCGGAACTCCTGGCACGTTATCTGCCATTTGATCGATCTCTCTAGCTTGAATCATAAAGATACGTGAAGTATCAATGCTTTCCATCAATTGATTTATATCATCTCCAACTCTAAAGGAATTCCCAAGATCTAGACAGAGGCCAAGGTATTGGTCATCAATTCCATTAATCATTTCCAAGAGGACTGGCACGTTAAAGTCAGCGTGATTTTCAACAGATAATCGAACCCCTAGCTGGCGAGCGCGCTGGACCAGAACTTCTAGTTGATCGCCGATTCGCTCCATCCGGATACCTGGGGCTTCATCGAAGTTAAAGGAATTCCCAAGGACGATCCGCATCTGTTCTAATTCAAAATCGGCAGATCGCTCCAGCCATTCAGCTGCGCTCTTAAAAGCGTTCTGGTTCTTGCCACCATCAAAACCATTTGGGTGTCCCCAAGTAAAGGCGAGGTAATTTCCTTCTTCACTCTTCCAACGCCTTAGCTCATCGTGGGTTTGGCTATCACTTAAATCTATATAGGCGGTCTGAAGTGTGATCAGGTCCAGATCGTGCCCGCGGGCAAAGTCGATGAAATCTTTGGTGCGCCACTCAGTTGTAGCCGGCACTTCCCACTTTGAATTCTCGCCAAAGAAGCGATGGAAAGAGAAACTATCGATTCCGAATCTCACATAGGTCATCGAGAAAGCCATCCACCATCGACCGGCAAGATTACGCCGTGCATATAGTCGGAGGCTTCCTGAACCGTGCTTTCGATTTCACTCATAGATAAGAATGTACTCGCTAAGTCGGTGCTTTCCAATGCCTCAAACAGGCCAGAAAACCTGGGAGTTGGGGCTAGTTCTCATCTGCCTGGTCATACCGAGTGGAGTTCTTTTAGAAGTAGCGGCACATTCTTTTCTCTTGATTTGTCAGACAAATTCCCTAACATTGGAGGTGAGTCAAGAACGGATCTATCCGCATAGTGGGTCAAAGGGAATGGTTTGAAGGTTTGATAACGAGTGCCTCACCACCCACACTAAAAGTGCTGGCCTGAGGCTCTAAGGAGAGCTAGCGTTTAGCATTCTTTCGAATGGGTATTACTCTCACAAAGTCCTCATTAGGGAGTGTTTCGATAATGTACGGTGCCACCGCTGGATGGTGAATACGACTAGAGGCCAACTCCTGCAATCTCTTGTGACCATCTTTCATGGCACGCGCCGCTGCTTTGGCATCACCTTGAACGATTCCCTGATACCTGCCGACGATGAGTTCCAATTCAATATCCCAGGCGTCAGAGAATTGATGCTGAAAAACGCGTGCGTACCGCCGACCAACGCGCCGAGTAATGGCGGTCACGAGTCCGATCAACTTGTCAGAGTGAACCACTGAGAACAGTGATGTATGTATGAGTGTGGTGAGTTCACCGAACAGTATGCTGTTCTCACTCTCACGAGCGCGCTTTGCACGATTTATGAGGTCTCCTACTCGCTTAATCTCAGCTTCCGGTAGCCGTTCAACCACAAGCTCTAGTGCCGGGCTTTCAACAGCATCCAACAGAAAATGTGTGTCGCGATATTCTTCGAGTGATAACCAAGTCACGGTTGCACCGTGATAGGGCTTCAACTCGACGAGCTTTTCTGCCTGCAGGAGAATCAATGCCTCACGAACCGGAGTCTTCGAAACCCCAAGTGTTTCCGCCAAATCCGCCTCGATTAATCGAGAACCCGGTGGAAAATCGAGTTCGGTAATCATCGTAGCGAGACTGTCAAAGACCGCAGACTTCTGAGTTAGTATTTCGGATGAACTCACGTACAACTCCAATCCTCATCAATAATAATGCATGTAATCATGTGCAGTAAGCGATAATCAATACCTTAATGGAAGTCAATGCACCGCAGCAAACATTATACTTTCTTCGGTTGCACCTTGGATTGGGAGTTCTGCGACGATTCGTCCAGCTTGAGCGACGAGAATACGATCAGATACAGCAAGAATTTCTGGAAGGTATGATGAAATCAAAATCACCGTTGCCCCAGATGTCGCTGCATCTCGAATCAATTTATGAATCTCCTCAATCGCGCCGACATCGACTCCACGAGTAGGTTCATCAAAAATTATTACCTTCGGACTCCCTGTAAGGGCTTTGGCCAAAACAACCTTCTGTTGGTTTCCACCTGACAGCTCAATGACTTTCACCGAAGTGGATGTCGCACGAATCTTGAAGCGCTCAACAAAGCGAGCAGCGATTGTGCGCTCCGAACGAGTTCGAGTCCAGACCGGGAGCCAACGTGAAGACGCCATTGCGCCAATAAAAATATTCCTGCTTACCGACATAGTGTCGAAGAAGCCATTTACCTTTCGATCTTCCGTTACATACACGATGCCATCATGCAAGGCTTGGCGAGGAACTCGATACCGAATGGGTCGTCCGTTGAGCAAAATTCGGCCGCCATTGATTCGGTTCCGTTTCACGAATCCTGCAATAATGTGTGCCGCTTCCGTTCGCCCTGAACCAACGAGCCCCGCAATTCCAACAACTTCGCCTGCATATGCCGAGAAGGACATTCCTCGAAGTAGAGTTCCAAATGTAATTCCCTCTACAACAAGTGTAGGTTCGTCGGCCACCTTGTGATCAGCAGGGGGGGCGTGACGGATATATTCCACGTTTCGACCCACCATGTGACGAACTAGGTCAGCCCTAGTCAAACGTCCTATTTCTTCAGTAATTTGGACGACCCCATCTCGGAGAACGGTAACGCGATCTCCTATTGCTAAGCATTCCTCCAAAGCGTGGGAAACAAAGACAACTGCTGTTCCAGATCTGGCTAGGCTCCGCATGGAAATAAATAGTTGCTCCTTCTCCTCAGGAGACAATGTCGCAGTCGGTTCATCGAAAATAACGATTTGTGCTTTGCGGTTAAGGGCCTTGGCGATCTCGACCATTTGTTTGTGCGCACTGCCGATAGCGGAGACATACGAGTTCACTGGCACATTGAAGTTGAGGCTCTGAAGCTGCTGTCTCGCGGCCGTATTGAGCCGCCTGAATTGAGTGAACATTGGTTCATGGCCAAGTCGCAGATTTTGCGCAACAGTCATGCTCGGAACAAGGCTTGTCTCTTGGTAGACCATCATTACGCCGTCCGAAAGTGCCTCGCTTGGATGCTGGTACATTCGTGATACTCCATTGAGAATGAACTCGCCGGTGTCTAGTTTCACAGCCCCTGACATTACCTTGCAAATGGTGGACTTCCCTGCCCCATTCTCTCCTACCAATGCATGTATCTCCCCGCCATAAAGCGCAATATTCACACCCTCAATCGCGTTGACCCCTGCATATGCCTTGGTGCCAGCAACGATCTGGGCAACTGGGTTAGAAAGTTGACTCTGGGTGTCTGGTCGATTTATGTTCATGAGGCAACCTCCTTGGACATGATCAAGGAGCCGCCACGCGAAACTACGTAAAGCACTCCATCTTTTTCTATCCCTGCCGTCGTGCCGTGGCGAATTGACCCAGCGCGTGCATGGAACGAAGTGTCGAATCGACCATTTTTGTTAAACCGAGCGCACAAGCCATACGAGCGAGGCGGTGACCAGGGCTTGACTTTATTATGATGTCTCATCCCTCCGATTTGCATCGGCTCCCACGGTTCATTCGTGCTGCGAATTGCAGGTCCGATCCAGAACTCCTGCGGAATAGTCTCTATCATTTCTTTCCTGAATTCGTCCTCGGTAAGGACAAACTCGACGAATCTGTTTCGGGCTGCCCAGAATGTCAACCAAAATCGACCGCCTGACGCGAGGTTGACGCGCGCTGGATAAGCGGCCAAGCCGGACTTGAGGACGGTGCGACTCCCCCTGCTAATGTCAAACATCGATATCTGGTGAGCCCAACTCTCTGCAAGAACTAATTGATCGGAGGAGGCAACACAAATTCCACTCGGCCACGCCAATTCCGACATAATCTCCGTACTCTTCCCACTGCTCAGGTCGAATTGGATCAGTCGGCCAGACGCCCCATTTGTCATGAGGTCACGCGGACGCTGATCCCAGCGATGCACCGTGCTGGCATCGGTTACAAACAACTGGCCCTCTGGAGTAATCGTCATCGATGACGGTACTCGCAAGGGCTGGCCACCAGAGGAGTTGAGTACAACTTCTTGACTACCATCGAAGCCGATTTGAACGACTCCCACATCTGCGATGCCTGCAAATATTTGATTATTCGGGCCAACGGCGATTGATATCACTTCATTAGAAGGTGTTACAAGAATCTCTTTTTTAGAACCGGCCAGAATATGTATTCCGCTCTTGCCAGCGATTAAAAGCTCTCCTCCTTTTAACATGGCAAGGTCTTCGGGTTCAGTTATTGCGTTTTCGACGATTTCGAAATCGTCAAGATCATCGTTTGGACTCATTGCTCCGTCGAACACTGGAATCGAACGCCGCTTGGAGGTGTTTGGCCGCAATAACTCCCCGACTAGTTGCAAGGTGCGATTCTTCATACATTTGCCTCCACTTTTTTATCTATAAAGGGATGCGGCTCAGGACCACTGCCGACCCACACTCTCCCAACTCGATTATTCGTGAGGCCGCCGAGGTAGAGGTACCCGTTGTGTTCACGCATGGATGTGAGTACCTGATGTGATTTTCGAGTGCCGTCCCAGAGACAATCGATAACCTCGCCTTCCTCAGTTACTTTTACAAGACACGAAGAATTAAGATTTTGTTCAAGCCATTCATCAATTGGAAGAGTTTTGATCATGCGGCGTCGGAATGCAGGATGGCGCAAAGTGAGTTCAAACGTTGGAGTCCTCATTCCCGCAAATGCGACCCAGTAGCCTCCATCTGAAGACCTGTTCAAGTTATCAACAAGACCGGGGAAGTCCTCCATAAAAGTCTCGATCTTTCCCTTCTTAGGGCCAGCAATCCAAATGCGATCGATGCGACATGGCACTGTACTAGCGAAGAGGACAGACTGCTGATCGTGACTTACGACAACTCCATTTGGAAAGAGGCAATTTTTAACCACCACAGTAGTTTTTTTAGTAGCAGGGTCGTAGCAGAGAAGCCGACCGTTGGGTCTTGTCTCCATTACCTCCAAGAAGAATTCGGTGCCACCGAAGCGTGTACTAGCATCACTGAAATAGACTTTTCCATCATTGGCAACATCGAGATCATCAGCCATTCGCACTGCTGAGTCATCGACAATTTTGTACCAGCTGCGCTTAACTTCAGTTGAAAGCGCTGAGATCTCACCCGAAGGGTTAATTTGATATAAACCCATTCCCGCGATTGCGACGTTTAGGTTTTGATCAGCATCAAACACCAATCCAAGCGGTTGACCACCGACGTGGGCAAACACCTCGCCGTGTTCGAATTCATCGCCAGAGAATCTCCAAATCATTCCGCGACGATCTCCGCAATAAAGACGACCTTCTCGATCAAGCGCAACATCCTCGGGCCCGTCTACGATTCCAAGCCCAATCGCTTTTGAATCAGATAACCGATTGTTAATTGCCCAGATACTTCCAGGTTCGCGCACGTCTGGGATCGGGGCCATTCTCAAGAAACCTGGAACCATAAAAATCTTCTGCAATGCCCGATTACGATTCTTTCCCCACTTGAGATCAATAGTGACGAAAAAAAGTAAAACGATTGCAAGAACAATTGGGTAGACGGAGGAGTTATAGTTCTTTAGGGCCAATCCCTGTCCAATTACTGCAACGATCAGTGTGCCAATCATGGCTCGTGCAGCAGTACCCCGCCCACCAGTCAAACTAACCCCACCAAGTACTGCCGCGGTCAAGACCGTGAACTCCAGACCTATGCCAGTTCCAGATGAATTCTGTTCAAGTCGAGCCGCCTGTAGCAATCCTGCCAAGCCAACCATTCCACCCGAAAGTAGGTACACCGAAAAAGTTGTCGATTTCAAGTTCATTCCAGCACGACGAGCAGCTGTTCGAGATGAACCTACTGCAGTAACGCGCCAGCCAAATCGCATCCTACTTAGCACCAGGTGAATTATTAGTCCAACAATCAGGTACATCCCGAACGCAGTCGGCATTCCGAGTACTTGCCCAGAACTTAAAAAACTCCAAGCCCCGTTGTCACGTATGCCAGTCGCCAATTTACTTGAATAAATCTGCTCAAGGTATTCTGTAATGCTCCTGAACAGCAGCAATGTGACTAGAGTTGTGATGAAGGGCCTAGTACGAAGGTATGCAATCATCAGGCCATTGAGAGCTCCGCAAATTAATCCCGTTCCAATCGCAATCACAGCCACAACGCTGACGGGAAGGCGAGCCTCGCGATACATAATGACGGCGACCATATTCACCAATCCATACATAGCGCCGATACTCACGTCTATGCCACCTGCAACAAGTACGACTGTTAGGCCGAGGCATAGCAATCCAATCTCAGCCATGGGTCGTGCCATCGAAAATAGACTCAAACTTGTCATGAAATCAGGGGTACTCAGAACCACGACCAATACAGAGATGAGCAGCAGAGAAACAGGTACCACTGCCTCGGACCACCGCTTGCCAAGTACTTCTGCGAGGGATCGCTGGAAGGAAAACTTGGTCCACCATGGGTTTCGAGTTATTGGATAGAAGTCAGCAGGCATATCAACCTTTCGAGGGATTTGAGTGCCGCCAAAAGGGGACGGCACTCAAACACTTTCTCCTCTTTGTGAGTGGTTAGGTTACTTAGGGGTAGCCGAATAGCAAGCGCTAGCAGCATTAGTCGAATCGACTAATTGTTGTGGCAGATAGATGGCTGTCCTTGCGAGACCGGGCTTGTGTCCGCTCTGCAAGAGATATTCACTGATTCCAGCAACAATGTAACCAAGTGCTTGTGCTCCTTGGCTAACGGTCGCCGTCATCTCACCTTTCATGATTAGATCACACGTAGGTTGACTGGAATCGATGGTGTACACGCCGACTTGCTTTGACTTGCCAGCCGCCACTACAGCAGCGGATGCACCACCGGTCATACCATCCCAGACGCCAAGTACGGCACATAGGTTTGGATATTGCTGGAGTGCAGTTGCTGTTAGTGCCTGCGCCTTATTGGCATCGAACGAAGCTATCTGGTTGAAAACAACTTTCAAACCATTCTTCTTGAAGACAGCTTCTGCAGCTGGCACAGTAACAACACCTTGCGAGTCGTTACCGAACCCACCGATAATCGCTATGTCTGTCTTTCCCTTTGCCTTGCAATCTTTTGCAATTCGCTCTCCAATCAAAGTCCCTGACACACCCCAATCGGGTCCGACAAATGCATCGGTCTGTTGGTTGGAGTTGAGGTTGATCGAGATTACGTAGATTCCGGCATTCTGTGCTTTTTTCATGAGGCTCGCCAATGACGATACGTCCGTGTTGTGGACGAGAAGAATGTCTGGCTTCTGGTTGATGAAGTTCTCGAGATCCACAGCAAGTTGCGGTGCCTTGTAGTTCGCGTCTTTCACCACGAAATCAGCTCCGACCTGCTTGAACATTACTTTCATTGAGTTGACCCAATTGTCACTGAGGGGATATCCGACCCCGTAAATGACCATACGCACTTTCTTGCCCTTGAGCATAGCCCTGGACAACTTGACGGCTGTTGCTGGGTCAGCGACATCGGGTAGTCCCCCCATTTTGAATGTTGACGAGGCGGCCTTGGCGGCCTTGACCGGTGACTTCGGACTTGCCCAACTTGTACTTCCCGTAAGTAAAACCGCAGCGATGACGCCGCAGGCTACAAGGGAGTACCTTTTTTGCTTTTTGTTCATTTCCATGTTTCCCCTCATTAGTTGTTAGTTTCTTCATGCTTGTAGCGCGTTATCGCTTTGTGATGCGGTTGAGTATTGGGTGGCTTGTTCATAATTCACCCGGTCGAGCAGTTTCCTCATCAGGGGGATGAAGAACACTTTCAATGACAAGTGCGATGAGAATAATCAACGCCTTGAGCCCGTTCTGTTCGATGTTGCTAAGTCTCATTAGTACCAAACCGTTAACAATCACGCCTATGAACACGGTGCCCGCAATGATTCCGTTGATCTTTCCTCGACCTCCGGCAAGGCTGACTCCCCCAACAACCACGACGGCAAAGACGTCATACAACTTGGTTCCGGCGCTAGCAATTGTGATGTCATACAAACCGGCGACTCCAATTGAGATCAACCCCGCGAGATAGGCGAGAGTTGCCGACACGATGTAGGTAAAAAAGGTCGCAGCCCGTACCGGCAACCCAGTCAGAACCGCGGCGGCTGGCTTGTCTCCGCTGGCATAGATAGTTAAACCCACGCCCGTATGATTCATAAAAGTGTGAATGAGGATTGCCAGGCAACTAAGAATGATGACAGGGGTTGGCACACCAAAGAATTGACTTCGCGATATATCAACCACAAACTGAGCGCCCTCGAGATTGCCCATTCGATTCTTGACGTAAAGCAATTGACTGCCTCCCACAAAAAGAAGGCTCGTAGCTAAAGTTACAAAAAGTGGCGGGATTTCGACATAAGCAACCAAGACTCCGTTAATCAAACCGAAGGCTATCGCTACACCGAGCCCCACTAAGAGGCCTGACGTCGCAGAGTGACCGGCATTGATATAGGTTGCCGAAATTGCAGGGGTGAAACCCCATGTGGCGACAACCGAGAGATCGATTCCGCGGCCAATTACCACAACTGCCATGCAAAGGGAAAGTATGCCTAGAACGGCCGACTCGCGGCCAATATTCTGTATATTGCTAAACGTAGCAAAGCCATTAAGGCTGATAGCGAACACTAAGGCTAGAGCAACCGTGACGATTGCCACTAAATAACCTTGATCCAGAACACGCAGAAAATTCCAACGGCTTTTGGCAGGCCTTACAACCGTTGTAGCCTCCCCAACCGAATTTGCCACCGTGCTGTGACTATCAGAAGACAAGTTGTTTGCCCTCGATCAGTTCTCTGGGGGAAGGAAAATAATCGCCCAATAACTCATTTGTACTCATTAGAGTCCTCCCCAAAAGGTGTCGTATTCCATAGTCATTAAACCCACAAAATGAATGTTACCGTCGGATTTCCTTATGTCAAGACTTCATATATTTTTTTTTTCTAAAAGGCGATTATTTTTCTTCGTAAAAATCCTGCAAAACAGGGCTCATTGACATTTATTCAATAATAGATATATGATTTTTTTCGTGAGAGAGATAAAATGAAAGAAGTCAAAATGCCCTCCATCGGAGTCGCAATGGAGGAAGGGGTGCTGCTTCGCTGGTTCAAAGCGCCTGGGGACCACTGCTCTGAAGGAGAGGACATCGCCGAAATCGAAACGGACAAAGTCACCCTTGCGTTAGAAAGCCCAACCGATGGATGGATACTCGAGCTCTGCTGCGCCGAGGGGGAGACTGTCCCGGTTGGCACTGTGATAGCCCGTATAAAGGATGCGATATGACATACGAGTCAAACGAATCGGTAACTGGCACCGCCCTTGATTCAATTGAAATTCGCAATCTCCCGCTCGAATCGCTTAAGGCATGGCTAAAGACGATGCAATTGATTCGAGTGTTCGAACTAAGTTGCGAATCGCTCGCGCTTAATTCTCGAGTCGTCAGCGCTGTCCACTCCTCTGCAGGCCAGGAAGCAGTTGCTGTTGGATCAATTGCCGCACTAGAACCACACGACCTTGTTATTGGACCCCATCGAACGCATCACCATGCAATGGCAAAAGGGATGACTGCAAGACAGCTAATGGCGGAATTATTCGGGCGATCCACCGGGTGTGCCGAAGGTAGAGGCGGCACAATGCATCTGCGAGATGTTGCACACGGATATCTCGGTGGCAACGGAATTGTTGGAGCTTCTGTCGGAATAGGTCTTGGAACAGCACTGGCATCAAAGATCCGCGGCAACGACCAAGTGACGATTGCATATGTAGGAGACGGTGGCTTGAACACTGGGCGCATATGGGAGGCCATTAACCTCGCGCAAGTTTGGCAAGTCCCTCTGATCGTTATTTGTGAAAACAATCTTTACGCAGTAGAAACTGCAACTGCGCAACTCACAGGCGGAAATTCAATCATCGGTCGAGCATTTGGGTTCGGGATCACCGCTGAATCGATTGATGGTCAAGACGTTGGCGCTGTTTACAGATCAACGCGAGCTGCGCGCCAGCGAGCTGTAAATGGTCAGGGGCCGACTTTCATTGAGGCAAGAACTTACAGATATGAAGGCCACCAAAGTGGGCAAAAAATCACCTACAGGAGCCAAGAGGAGCTGGAACTTTGGAAATCAACTAAGGATCCTATCGAGCGGCTAAAAGTTGCTTTAATCAGGGAGAACCTTTTGTCAGATGCAGAATTCGAGTCAATCGTAACCTCCGCTGCCGAAGAAGTGCGAGACGCGATCCAGTTCGCCGAAGAATCACCCTGGCCAGAGTTCGATACGGCCTACACGGATGTCACCAAAATCGACCTCAAGATGAGGCAAAACCCATGACGAACCCCACCTACTCTCAAGCATTCGCACAAGGTGTAAGTGAAGAGATGCGCCGCGACCCATCAATCTTTATCATGGGAACGGATATGACCGAGCGAGGCGGGAGCTTCGCGCAACTCGTTGGTGTTGGTCAGGAGTTCGGCTCCGAGCGTGTTAGGGATACGCCAATTTCTGAAGCGGCAATGGTCGCAGCAGGTGTCGGTGCAGCAATGAATGGTATGCGGCCGATCGTTGACATGAGTTTCGTCGACTTTTCACTCAGCGCAATGGACGAAATTGCGAATCAGTTGGCGAAAATGCGTTACATGTTGCGAGTTCCAATGCCAGTTGTAATCCGCGCAACTTCAGGCATCGCGCTCTACGGTATGCAACACAACAACTCATTAGAGACGTGGTTCGCACATATGCCAGGGTTGCTTGTTGCAATGCCGTCGAGTCCAGCCGATGTTAAGGGGATGATTAAGACTGCTCTGCGCGGTGATGATCCTGTCGTGTTCTTGATGCACAAGCGGCTTGGTGGACGTCGTGGAGAAGTTGGAGATGAAGAGACTCTCGTGCCGTTTGGGCGTGCCAATCTTGTACGATCAGGTCACGATGTAACCATAGTTGCTTACTCCGAAATGGTTGCACGTGCATTGGAGGCAGCCAAATTACTTGCCGAGGAAGGTATCGAGGTTGAAGTGATCGATCTCAGAACTCTAATGCCTCTCGATCTCGAAACCATTGAGACCTCTGTGCAAAGGACGCGCAGACTAGTGATAGTAGGTGAATCGCCAAGATTCTTAGGAATCGGTTCTGAAATCGCCGCTGCAATTCAAGAGACGTTGTTTAGAGAACTTGCCGCACCGATCCAGCGAGTTGGTGCGCCACATGTTCCGATTCCAGCAAGTCCCCCACTTTACCAAGCAATGTCCCCGCAAGTTGCTGACATTGCGCGCGCCGTACGAAAGGCAATGACGTCGTGAGTATCGAACCTTTTTCACAATGGAATCTTCAAACCCAAAGCAGCGGACTAGGATGAAACTTCAGGGGCGTGTGGTTGTGCTCACCGGCGGTGGTGGTGACATCGGCAGTGGGACCTCTCGTGCACTCGCCGCTGAAGGTGCGGTCGTAATTGTGACTGATATTCGACTAGATTCCGCAGAAAATACGGCGAAATTGATTCGGGATGCCGGAGGGCAAGCTAAGGCGCACGCGCTAAATGTCCTTGATGAAGCGGCAGTAATCTCAGCCTTCGAAAACATCGTCACAGAGTTTGGACGCCTTGATGTCCTGGTGAATCTTGCCGGTGATACGGTCATAGAAAGTTCAATAGATACATCCGTCGAAGAATTTGATCGAATCCTCCGACTAAACATTACGGCTCAATTTATTACGGCACGCACTTCGGCAAAATTTATGCTTGCTCACGGTGGTGGCTCAATAATCAACATATCGTCAATACTCGGATATGGCGGAACTCCAAGGCGGGCGGCCTACTCCGCAAGTCGTGCGGCAATTATTAATCTAACTCGTACTCTGGCCGTCGAATGGGCTCTTCAAGGTGTCCGAGTTAATTGCGTTGCGCCTGGTTGGACCATGACACGTGCGCTCAAATCTGCAATAGAGATCGGGTCCCTGGACATTGACGCAATGGTTGAACGAACTCCCATTGGTCGGCTTCCAAGTGTTGACGAGATTGCCGCAGTAATTGTGTTCCTCGCAAGTGACGATAGCCGTATGGTCACCGGACACACGATTCCGGTCGATGGCGGAGTGACTTCATACATCGGTCCCAGTGGCAAGCCAAGTTTGGCCTAATAAATGATCTCATCAATCAATTTGGTTAGAACATTTCAGGCGATATTTTAAAAGTTTAGAACTAATTTGCAAAAACCTAACGTAGAACTAACCGGCAAAAGGAGATTATTAAATGAGTAAAATTATTACTGCGGTTGAGGGATTTGCAATTCCTGATGCACTGAAAGGTTCGAAAATTGCTCAGATTGCAATTCTCGTCCCTGACCTAAAGGAGGCCGTTGCAAAATGGTCGCTCCTTCTCGGAAACTCTGAATGGGCCATTTATACCTATCACTCTGGCAACGTGAGCGACTTAACGTATCGCCAAACGCCAGGCAAGTTCAAGTTGCGTTTGGCTTTGTGTGGGAGTGGTCCACAAATTGAGCTGATTGAGTCTCTTGAGGGTCCAAGCATTTATGAAGATTTTATTCGCACTCACGGTTATGGTCTCCACCATCTGGGCATCTTTGTTGACTCCATTAAGGACACGGTTCAACAGATGACAGACCATGGGTTCAAGGTGACGCAGTCAGGTCGTGGATACGGCCTTGATGGTGATGGTGGATTCGCTTATTTTGATGAAGATTCCACAAATGGTGTCATTCTCGAAACGATAGAGGTGCCGCGCCGCCGCCGCCCATCGGAACAACTTTGACCAGCAGCCCATGAATTTTTCGACTCTCGGAGAAGAGGTCCGAGACAATCAATAGCTTGCGCCCCGAATCCAACTCTCAGTTATTCATGGTCCAGCACAAGTTGATTCTCGGGTCATAGACGGCCAAGGGTCGGAACAATCATAAGTCTTTAGTTTTTCAATGTATATCAGAGATTTTATTTTATCCGAGTTCAATTCAAGGAGAGTGAAAATGACAGAGCGTACATCATTGTTACCAAGTCAAGCTTGGATCGAGCTTCGCACGACTGCATCCGATTGGCAAGCGGCTGATCCACAGTTACTGGCGACGATATTGGGCCAACTCCACCTCATTCGTGCATTTGAAGAAGCGGTGCTTGAACTTGCAGCAGAGAATTTGGTTCACGGCCCGGCTCATAGCAGCATCGGTCAAGAGGGTGGTGCAGTCGGATCTATTGTCGGGTTAGCGTCCAAAGATGCAATTAACGGATCTCACAGAGGTCATCATCAATTTCTTGCAAAGGCGATCAACCATGTATCAAATGGAAAACTCGATCTCAAGAATTTAGTTACCGGCGAAATTCAAGCTGTTTTACAACGCACTCTTGCTGAAATACTAGGCCTGACACAAGGGTATTGCAGTGGTCGTGGAGGATCGATGCACTTGCAGTGGTTTGAAGCAGGAGCTCTAGGAACTAATGCAATCGTTGGAGGTGGAGTTCCGCTTGCTGCGGGCAATGCTTGGGCGCAAAAAAATGCCGAAACGAACAATGTCACCGTTTCCTATTTTGGAGATGGCGCAGTAAATATTGGATCAGTTCTTGAAACCATGAATCTTGCAGCTGCTTGGAAGCTTCCATTGTGCTTCTTTATCGAAAATAATTTGTATGCGGTGGCCACACATGTAAATGAAGTTACTGCTGAGCCACGACTTTCCGGTCGTGGACTTGGATTTGGGATTCCTTCTTGGCGAGTTGATGGAATGGATCCCCTTGCAGTTCATTTAGCAATGAAGGAAGCGGAAACACACATGCGCACCGGAGCCGGACCCACGATTATTGAAGTTGAGGTCTACCGCTATTTCCATCAGAACGGAGCATTCCCTGGCAGTGCTTTCGGATACCGCAGTAAGGAAGAGGAAGCACAATGGCGGGCGCGCGATCCGCTGCTTCGTGTGGCAAATGAAATGATCGCGCTTGGTCTACTCGATCAATCGGGCGCGGACGCAGTGCGCGAACAAGCAGTTTATGCCAGCAAGATTGCAATAGCCGCCCTCACCGAGCCAAATCCCGATATCCCTGGCAAGCGTCGCATCCGCCCAGAACTCTGGCCAGATGTGAACTTTGTTAACGTTGGTGTTCGTGGCGATGTCAGCGAATTGTCTGGTGCCCGAATATTAGAACCTTCTATTTTTACTGGGGCGACTAGGTCTTCAAAGTTTGTGGATGTGATCGCCGCCGTCCTTGATCGCCGAATGGAAACAGATGAACGAATTGTAATTTTAGGTGAGGATATCCACCGTCTTAAAGGAGGCACAAATGGTGCTACGAAGGGCCTGTCCGTAAAGTATCCTGATCGAATTCTTGGTACACCAATTAGCGAAAATGCTTTTGTTGGCCTCGGTGGCGGTATGGCATTGGATGGGCGATATCGCCCTGTCGTCGAATTCATGTACCCCGACTTCATGTGGGTTGCAGCAGATCAAGTGTTTAATCAAATCGGCAAGGCGCGGCACATGTTCGGCGGTAAGAACCCGCTTCCACTCGTACTCCGCACCAAAGTCGCGATGGGAAGTGGTTACGGATCACAGCACTCAATGGATCCGGCCGGAATTTTTGCAACTTCCCCAGGTTGGCGCATTGTCGCTGCATCTACACCAGCCGATTACATAGGGTTGATGAACGCCGCCCTAATGTTGGAGGATCCAGTTCTTGTTCTTGAACATGTGGATTTATATGGCGACATGGGGGAAATTCCAGAATCCGACTTGGACTACCAAATTCCATTCGGGAAAGCCAACATTCGTCGCGTAGGCAATGAAGTTACCGTTCTCACTTACCTTTCGATGGTTAAGCATTCACTCACTGCTGTTGAACAGTCGGGAATCGATGCGGAAGTTATAGACCTTCGGTGGCTCGATCGTGCGAGCTTTGATTGGGAGACTGTCGAAGCCAGCATTCGAAAGACCAACAACGTTCTAATCGTCGAGCAAGGTGCTCTCGGTACTTCATATGGAGGATGGGTGGCTGATGAAATTCAGCGAAGATTCTTCAACTGGTTGGATCAACCGATTCAGCGAGTTACCGGTGGAGAAGCGTCTCCTAGTATCTCCAAGGTACTAGACCGCGCCGCAATCGCTGGAGTAGAAGAAGTTGTCGCTGGACTAGAGATAGTCCGCAAAGGATTTGGCGGCACCGAATAAAGTGGCGAGCATCATGAGAATGCCAGAAGTACTTGCGAATGCCAGCGAAGCAATCATCTCGCGATGGCTTGTCGACGAGGGTGTCGCCATCAAGCCTGGTCAACCACTTGCTGAGGCAAAAATTGAAAGGAAATTAGTAGAAGTGCTCGCAGAAATTGAGGGAATTCTCGGCCGCAAGTTGATTAATGAAGGGGCATCTATTGCAATCGGAGCCCCGATTGCTGTGATGATGACAACGGGTGAGACAGCAGCAGATATCGAAGAAGTTCTTGCCAGTAATAATGTTCTTTCTCCAAATACTTTCTCTGTCACGTCAGTAAAGGAAGAGACAATTGCGGCAAACGCCGCTGAGGTTGTAACGAGCGAGAGAATCTTTTCAAGCCCACTCGCAGGTATTTTGGCAAGAGAAAACGGCATCAACCCAAAGACAATTCATGGCACTGGCCCAGGTGGTCGAATCGTAAAAAGGGATGTACAAGCATCTATTAGCGAAATCGAGCGCCCCATTCGGGTTGAAGTTACACCCGTGATTGTTTCACAAACGGATGGCTCATACTTGGCGATTCCACATACCAGAATGCGTCGCGCTATTGCTAGACGGCTCACTGAGAGTAAATCAACTACTCCCCATTTTTATCTCTCTGCACCATGCATTGTTGATGCTCTCTTGAGCACACGTAAACAACTTAATGAACGATCAGAAAGAAAGGTATCTGTTACGGACCTAATTCTTAAGACGGTCGCGGCTGCGTTCTCTGATGTCCCAAACGCAAATGTAATTTGGACTGCAGACGAACTTCACAAATTTAAGGATGTTGATATTTCTATTGCCGTTGCAACAGAGAAGGGCTTAATAACTCCAATTGTTCGGGCAGTTAACAAATTGAATCTAGATCAATTGAGTTCCGCTACCGAGGATCTCATTGCTCGAGCCCGCTCTGGAAAACTAACTTTGAGTGATATTGAGGGCGGATCGTTCTCAGTCACCAACCTTGGAATGTATGGCACTGATGAGTTTTTTGCGATTTTGAATCCTCCGCAATCGGTTATTTTGGCCGTTGGAGCAGCAAAGCAAAAGCCAGTCATAGTGAATGGCTCAATAGCCATTGCATCGGTCATTAACTTCACGCTCTCCGTGGATCATCGCGCGATCGATGGTGCTTTGGCGGCAGAGTGGCTCGCAGCTTTCGTTAAGCGGATTGAAAATCCCATGTGGCTAGTAAGGTGAAGAAATGATTGGCAAAAAGCAACGCTTAGGTATCTCTATTTCATTCCTTGCCTTCTTTGTTAGTTAAAAACGCCTAACAATCCCCTAACACTCTCCTAACAGCTATAGGTATGAGGAGGGACATCTAGAGACAATTCATGCTCAAACTTCAGGCACTAGACACATATGGACACGCGTAGGAACTTACTAGGCCAGACTCTTAATCACCGGGTCGGGGGTTCGAGTCCCTCACAACCCACTTATGTAGGTAAATCCGAGTTCTGCGTCCAAACCTTGGATGTAGTTCAAACCCTTGAATAATGGATATATCTGCCAAACCTTTATATCCAGTATTTGATCTCTTGACTCCTTTATTCATAAGGAGAAGATGATGTTAGTTAGTGAATATGCAACGGAAGTTCAACGGGCTCTCTTGGCTTTAATTAGTGTTACTTAAATGCATCCAGTATGTGCTGTGCCGCGCCTCTGTACATCTGCTCAACTGTAATTCCTAGTGACATCCTGATATTTTCTTCAAAAGAGTCTGCCAGATTTTGATTTTCAACAATTTTCCTGAATGCTTCAAAGCCAAATTCGGCGATAACCCATTCATACAAAAGTGAACCAAGTTGGTAGCCAGGAGAACCAGCCTGCGAATAGGAACTCCGTTTCTCCAACTTCCTAAGTGCCTCAACGACGCTATCTGAATCTTTTAATGTTGCATAAATTGGAGAACTATTTCTCTGAAATTCTATAAATCCCTTATGTAACTCTAGATATTTCTCAGGAGAAGGACTTACTAATGCAAGTGAAATTGTCTCAGCCGATCCTTCGCGGAAGGTTCTCGGCCACAAGATATCAAATGAATCTTCGGTGGGGGTTTTACCCCACTTGGACTGCCTATGGTAATCCTGAATCACATGGAAGTACTCGTGGATCATTAAGCGGTTTGATCCAAAGTACATAGATTTCAAATCTGACTTGCTTGAAGCAAGTACTCCAGTATGTCCTTCGGGTTTTCCACTATTATTGCTGAATTGAGCCACGAGAGCCATTGGTATTGAAGTGTTGATTCCATCCTTATAGCCACGAATCCAAGGTTCAAGTTCATTTAAATATGACTTGAGCACAACATTATTTACAATCTCATTCTCTTCAAATTCTGAATACATATATACATTCACCACTTCCTTCTTTTTGAAGAAAGTTCCAAAAATTTTTGATGCGACGAGAATTTGTTCTTGATAAATTCTGGCTGTTTCTGAAGGAAAGCCACGACCAATAAAATAGAGATGCTGGATATTGCTTGCTGAAACCTCATCCCCTACACTTAATATTAACGAGTATGCCTTTAATTTGGTTTGCTCATACTTTGAATAAGGTTTCACGGTCACTGTGGATGTAGATGTAGGTGTTGGTGTTGGTGTTGGTGTTGGTGTTGGTGTTGGTGTTGGAGTTGACTTAACGATCGCAACGCCCTTGTTCCAAACCAATTTCATACCTGATTTGATGCAGGTATAAGTTTTATTTTGATAAACAACTTTCTGGTTCAAAACTTTGCAGGTACTGCCAGGAGTTATCTTCTGAGCAGAAATTGCAGATACAGGGATCAGAGTTAAGGCCAGGGTAATTAACAAGCCTTTAGTAAGACTCCCCTTAATTCGCATTCCAAAAGGGTAATGGGAAGATCAAGCCAAGTGGGAATTTGAGCAGTCAATTTCTGCTCTTACCTCCCAAATTGGCTTGGATATCTTTCAATACCCTTGATTTGTCTTTGGCTATCCCTAATATTGGAGATGAGTCAAGAACGGATATATCCGCATAGTGGGTCAAAGGGAATGGTTTGAAGGTTTGATAACGAGTCCCTCACAACCCAC
>Ga0214919_10004490_pt1 | contig 20390 bp, 15 predicted proteins | sample LL1503_MetaG_FD_177994 | JGI IMG/M metagenome (GOLD analysis project Ga0214919, IMG submission 177994) | Freshwater microbial communities from Lake Lanier, Atlanta, Georgia, United States - LL-1503 | ecosystem: Environmental > Aquatic > Freshwater > Lake | place: USA: Georgia | collected... | reverse complement strand
TTTTCTTGCTTCCATTTTTTGTCTGAATTTACCTTCAGTTATATATTTATTATATAATGTTTCAAATGCATCGCCCCAAACATCAGTTAAACCAGGACATTCATCAGGGCACATTGTATACCATTCTCCATCTTCTTCAACCTTCTTCATAAATAAGTCGGGTATCCAAAGAGCTAAGAATAAATCACGAGCTCTTTCTGTTTCTGCGCCAAAGTTTTTTCTTAAATCTAAAAATGCAAGAATATCAGGGTGCCATGGTTCAAGATAAATTGCGATGCTACCCTTTCGTTTACCACCATTATGAACTAATCCAGATTGAGTTAAATAATTTGAATTATTCATTATTTCTAAATCATATACTGATTCATTTATATTTTCTTTAGTGACTTCTTTAATTCTAGTATATAACATACCTCTATGAGATACATATTTTAAATATTCGCCTTCCTTTAATCCTAATAAATCAGTAATTTCTTTTGCTTTAGGAATTCTAATCACATATGTAATTTTCTTAGTTTCTATATTTTTATAAGTGCTTATATTTCCTATTCTATTTCTAGAATATCCAGATACTAAAATACCCATTCTTAATAAAATATATTTAATTCCATCTATAACATTTTGACTAGTCATTTCTATTTGAATTTCTTTTCCAATTGTACCATCTGTTTCTAAAAGTCCTTTTATTATCCATTTTGCTTTTTCAATTGGTAAATTTAACATATTGTAATCAAATGTTTTTTCATCATTAGAATCATATAATTGTGCTCTTACAAATTTAAATTTACTAGATATTGCCCACCTTAATTGATTAGTTGAATCAGTTGTATTTATCAAATAGTTAATTCCATTTTGTGTCAAATATTTTTTAGTAAATTCAAAAGGATATTCTTTTTTGAAACCTAATGTTAATCCACACTCTTGTTTCTTTTCATTTTTATAAATATGACCATCACCAAGCATTAAACCGTACATATAACAATCAGCATCATCTAAACTTGGATTATCAACTGAATGTTTTGGTATAGGAATACCAATTAAATCATCTTTTGTAATATTTTTTGCATCTACCCAATCACCTTTTACTAATTCTTTTTCTAATCTATTTAAAATTAATTTAAAATTTGTACCAGGTGGTTGATTTTTAACAACCCAAAAAGGATGTTCTGGTGTTACTTTAATATTTTCATAATCATGAGTAATTCCAATATTTAATACTTCTTTATCATAATTATCACAATATACTTTTTTGACTTCTTGTAAAGTTCCATCTTTTGTATAAACTTTATCTTTTGGTTTTATATTTTCAATTGGAATTAATCCTTTTTCTGTATAAATTTTTACATTTCCTGTAAAACATTGGTTAATGTAGCGTGCTATTTCATTATACACTTTAAGCATCGGAATAATTCCTGAGCTTGGACCATTGGTCCCTCTAATTAAACTATCTTTAGCTCTTATATTTGAAACATGTAAACCAATTCCACCACCCCATTTTGATATTTTAGAAACTGATTCCCATGTATGAGTAATTCCTTCTATAGAATCATTAGAACCAAGCAAATAACAAGAGCTGCATTGCGCTCTTTTATTACCAGCATTAAAAAGTGTGGGTGTTGCATGCGTATACAACCCTTGACTCAATAAATCATATGTTTTTTTAGTATTTTCAATATTACCTTGATTTAAAAATGAAGCTACACGAAGGAACATATCTTGTGGTCTTTCTATAGTTTCATTTCCAATTTTAAGTAAATAAGCTCTTTCTAGAGTTTTATATCCAAAATAATCAAACATAAAATCTCTATCATAATTTATGATTGAATTAATCTCTTTTTTATTTTTTTTAATCCAAGCTAACCATTTTTCATCTAATATATTTAAAGTTTTTTGAATAGTAATCATTTTATCAACAAAATGATTGGTAGTTATCTTATGTAAATTACTTACTAGAATTCTTCCTGCTAAATTACTATAGAATGGATGAAGTGTAGACATATTAACACAGATCTCGGCAGATTGTAAATCTAATTCTAGTGTGTTAATTCCAGGATAAATAGTTGCAATAACTTTTTGGGTAATCAAAATAGCATTTACTTTTTCATTTTCATCATGGTCCATTAATTTTTTGATTCGATTAGTTATGTTATCGAATTTAACTACTTCTTGGGTACCATTTCTTTTCGTTACAAACATTGCAATATATGACATTAAATATATAATATCTTTTAAACAATTTTTTTGAAAATTAATAAAATTTTGATATTAAATATACCAATAAAAACAAAATTTTATAGAGTTTTTAGAGTTTTCAATATTAAATAATTTTAATTTCAGGTATATTTAAAAGAGCATCTTTAAATTGGTGACAATCTGTTGGGTATATTTTTAACCATGCTTTAAAATGGTCCTTATATGTAGTTTTTATCTGATTACTATTTCTTAAAAGTGATTTAACAGAATAAAAGAATTCTTCAAAATCACATTTAGCACCTATATCAGTAATATCACTAATAGATGTTAATTTACCAAAATCTATTAAACGTAATTTGTTATCATGTTCATTATAAATAATATTATCTAAATGTAAATCATTATGAAAATATAATACATTTAATTTATCTATAATTGGTATAGTTCTTTTAATTAATTGAATCAATAACGGTAGTTTATCTATATTTAGTACATTAGGAAATTCCTCATCCCAGTTAATAATTTTTTTCAAAGTGGATCCTCCAAATTTTGAAATTAATTGTGTTGGATATTCTTCATAATATTTTATATCATAATCTTTCTCTTGTGGTTGTTCTTTCATAAATGAAGATGTATGGACTACTGTTATACTCCATTCACCTTCTGGGTCTAAAGCTTTTACTTTATCAGAATTACTTAATTCTTCTAATGCATTTTTTTCTGTCATAATTTTTCCTACATATTCTGATATTTCATATTCTTCTTTTCTTACCTCGCATCTTAAAGGAGGTCTAAATACTATACCAAATAGACCAGTACCTATTTTTTCACCACCTTTGAGAATATTTACTAAATGTAAATATTTAGATTTATATTTTAAATATTTTGTATAATAACTTTCCATTATTATTCAATATATTTTAAATTTAGTTATGTATTTATTACATCTTTTTCAGTGAAAAGGCGTAATTGAATTGATTGTATTGGAATATAATCACCTTCATTAATACTATTTATTGTTAACATATTTTTAGCATTTTCAATAGCATTAGTAATGATTTTATATTCAATATTTGGTTTCAAATATAAAAGAGTAATATTTAACTTATTTTCTTCAGTAAATAATTTAATTTCTGGAACATTTTCTCTTAAATAAACATTTATTTCAGATAAAATAGAAAATTCAATAGATGCATAAATTTCAATTCGTTCTGGATTTTTATTAGAAAAATTAATATTAATAAATTTACCTATTAAATCTACTTCTCTATATCTATTTATAAAACCACCTAATATTTGATTTATTTTATCAGCATCATAAGATGTTATTCTAGGTATATAAGCTAAAATAATTTTTGGTTCAAATGTATTTTCTTTAAGATAATATTCGGAAAAATATATGTCTCTTAATAATTTTATTGCTTTAGTAAATCTAAATTTATATATATCATTTAATGTAGCAACTACTAAATAATTTGTCTTTTCTGAAATTATAGGAACAACTCTAATTGGATTATTAAATAAAATAGGGGATGGTGGTCTCGGACCAATTAAAACAGAAGGTCTCATTATTGGTACTGGTATTGATACTGGTACTGATACTTGTACTGGTACTGGATAAGGTTGTCTAAATAAAACAGGAGAAGGCCTTATTGGTTGAAATTCATATGGGTTTTGATAATTTGAAGCAAGAGTTTTTCTTTTTAGTTCTCTATATTTTTTTTTATATTCTTTATATTTTTTTTTGAAATCAGTCATATATTATATTTTATAAAATAAATTTTCTATACTTTTTCATAATATAATAATTAAAAATCATCAGTTGGTACAAAGCTATTATCTCTACCAGTATTTAGTACAGATGCTTTTTGATATTGTGTTGGTCTTGATTCAAAGAAATTAGTTTTACCTTCCATTGAAAGACTTTCCATAAAATCAAAAGGATTTGATTCATTCCATAATTTATTATAACCTAATGATAAAAGTAAACGGTCACTTACAAATTTAATATATTGTGACATTAATTCACTATTCATACCAAGCATAGAACAAGGTAAACTTTCACAAATAAATTCTCTTTCAATTTGATAAGCTTCGGTAAACATCTGATGAACATTTTCTTCATCTAATTTTTCATTAACCATTCCATATAATAAACAAGCAAATGAAGTATGCATACCTTCATCTCTAGAAATTAATTCATTTGAATCACATAATCCAGGCATTAAGTTTCTCTTTTTTAACCAAAAAATAGCACAAAATGCACCAGAAAAGAATACACCTTCTACAATTGCAAATGCAATTAATCTCTGCGCAAATGAATCACGAGAATTAATCCATTTATATGCCCACTCTGCTTTCTTTTGAATGCATGGATAATTTATTATAGCATTTAAAGCTTTATTTTTTTCATCAGGCTCGCGAATAATATTATCAATTTGCAATGAGTATACTTCGGAATGAATATTTTCTATAAACATTTGAAAATTATATGCGATGATAGCTTCTCTAATTTGAACTTCTTGACTAAATCTTTCTCCTAAATTTATATTAACTACAGTATCTGATGCAGCAAAGAAAGAAAGAATCATTTTAATAAAGTGTTGTTCATTATCATTCATCTTTTGAAAATCGTCATAATCACGTGAAAAATCTATTTCTTCAGCTGTCCAAAAAGCAGCTACTTGTTTTTTGTATGCATCCCATATAGTTGGGAACTTGATAGGATATACAGTCATGCGATTATTTTCGGGGGATAAAAGAGGTTCCATTAATATTACTAACTAATTTTAATTGTTAAATAAATTATAAATCAATTTTTTTAAATTTTTTATAATATTAATTTAATTTATACCTTAATATAATGAGTTTTATAGATGGTTCCATTAAACCAAAATTGGTTGAACAAAAAGTATTTGATAAAATTATGAAAGTAAAAGAAGAAACTAAACCATTTAAATTAAATTTTAATATTTGGCCTATTATTTATCCTGTATTAAAAAAACATATTTTATCTATTTCAATAATAATAGGTATAACATTACTTTTATTATATCGTTATTACGATGTAAAAGAACGTAAAAAGAAAACAAATCAAATTAGACAATATATAAAGCCTTCATCAGATGAAGATAATTTTGTCGATTCTGATTAATATTTTTTCTTTATATAATATAATAAAATTTTTATTAAATTATATTTAAAGAGTTTTATACTATTTTGTTTAATGGATATTGATTATCTTGTAAAAAGCTATATCGAAAATTATGATTTATTAATTGAGCAACTAGCATATTTATTTACTACTGAATCAGAAAAAGAAACATTATTAGAATTAAACAGTGAATCTAAAGATAAAAAATGGATAAGAGGTGTTAATTTTTGCAGCTTGTTAAATGATAGTTCTTTTGAATTATTTTTAGAGAGTAAAGTTAAATTATTTTCTCATAAAGAAGAACTTAATAAAAAAATATCAGAAGAATTATTTGGGGAAAAAATATCTTTGAAAAAAATATTTAATAATCGTGAAGAGAATGTCAAGTTTGTTCTTTGGTCGTATTTACATTCAATTGTATTAATGATTGAATTCGCACAAAAAAAGAAGAATAAGGACAAAATTAAACGATTATCAAAAGTTATGGAAGATTATGCACCAGAATTAGAAAAATGTAAAAAGAAAGTAGGAAGGGACCCTAAAAACATGATTAAAGATATGTTAGGCGTAGATGTAAATGACAAAACAAATGATATGGTAGCAGATATTGTTAAATCATTTGAAACAACATTACAAGGTGGCGCAAATGCAAATCCTTTAGCGGGAATTTTAGAAATAAGTAAAAAGATTTCAGAAAAATATCAAGATATGATTAACCAAGGAGACATTCAATTAGATAAATTAATGGAAGGTATTCAAAAAACTATTCCTGGAATGGATCAAGTATTAAAGGGCGATGGAAAAGGTGGTTTAGGTGGTTTAGATGCTATGATGGGTGGTGTAAATGGTTTAGGTGCTATGATGGGTGGTACAGGTGGTTTAGGTAGTATGATGGGTGGATTATTTGGTAAAGGGGAACAGAAAAAAGAAACTGTAATTATAGATGAAAACTTTTCAACTTCTAATGTTGAATTAGGCAAGATAAAAGAAAGTAGTAATTTAAATATTGGAAAATTATTAAATGTTGCTGATTCATTAGGCGTAATTCCTAATTTTGGAGGAGAACCAGCAAAAGAAGGCGATAGTTCGGGAATGCCACAATTATCTGAATTATTTAGTATGATGAATGGAATAGGTAAAATTAAAACACAAGAAGAAGCCGATGCATTGAAAACAAAAGTAGATAATTTTATGGAAAATAAATTAGGTATTGATATTAAAAATATGGGAAAAATGTTTAATACTATGCAAAAAGATGATAAACAGGAAGATAATAAACAAGAAGATAATAATAAAGAAATAGATGAATTAATGAAAGATATGGATTAAAATATGCATTACTCTAAATAAAGTAAATAGCAGCTACTACTATCAAAATATTAATCAAAATTCCTAGACGATAAGAATTTTGATAATTATAAGGACTCAGCTCTTTAAGCATATAGTTGGTTCCCAGATGATAACCACACTTATTCTTATAGTACTCGCGCGTACCAACACCAGCAATAACAGCAGTTTTTTTCCATCCAGACATTGATGAAATCTCTTCTGCTGTCTTTACAAGTAGCTTACCAAATCCACGATGCTGGCTACCAACTGCCTCAGTTCCAACTCCCAATGAAGAACCATACACATGAACTTCACGAATTAATGAACAATTATTAATTTCTTTAATAAAATCACCACCAGGGTTAGGGTCCAAGCGAAGACGAAGGAAACCGTAAAGACCAGTGTAAGTAGTAAGATTACCAGCCCAATGATTCCACTTGCCAGTGAAAAACCAGATAATATAACTGTATATGATAAACATGTAGTACATAAACTTGAAATAATAGGTGAAATCATGTGCCTCTACAGACAGATGATATTCGATACCTTCTGATGCATTATACTTACGAACTACTAGAATGGGTGTGAGGTCATCTAATTCCTTATCACCAATCTCCATACAATAAATACAATTACACTTTTTACCCTCTTTTTTCATCTTTTCCTGAAGGACTTGACGAAGATTAGATACCTTTTTATAACCACTTTCAATTGATTTATCAGGAATATCACGGATTAGACGTTGAATGCGAACCCATGGTGCAATATTTGTCTTGTAATACATAAGAATATCAATCAAGTCATTTAGATTTGTCTCGGCATAAGGTATATATTTACCTTGTTCATACCATTCTGCAATCTTACTATAAACAATACGGTCTTCATCAGGAGATTTACAAACAGCAGTGGGATAAATTTTTACATCATCAAACTGAAGGTCCGGATTAGTAAGAGCTTGCTCAAACATCCACTTGTCTTTCTCAGGAGAACTACCTGGTAGGTCAGGCATCATATGAATGACAACCTTAAACCCTGCTTGCTTGAGAAGTCGAATTGCGCGAATAGTATCTTTAGTATAACACTTGCGATTTACTTTTTTGAGAATTGCATCATCATAATGCTGAACACCAATCTGAATACGAGTAGCACCCCAACGACAATAATCTTGAATGCTCTCAGGAGTAATGTTATCAGGACGCGTCTCTAAAGTCAAACCAATAATACGATATTTGGTAGTCTCATTTTCAGTAATCTCTTCCTCAAGAGTCTTAATAAGTCGAGGATTAGAATGAAACATTGTATTTGCACCATAATAAAGCTCATGAATAACCTGCTCACGATATTCCTTAGGATAACTCTCCCAAGTACCACCCGAAAAAATAATCTCCATCTTGTGACTATTCTCATCATTCTTATTAATATTACCCATATGAATATAAGATTCAATGCGATTCTGAAATTGACTCTTTACATCGAACTCATAACTATTCTTATCAGTACGAGTGTTGAGAGCGCGCAACATTGCTGGCTCAGTTGACAAATAAGAGCGAGGTTGAGTGGGAACACCATTGCGATCAGTTTCCTGCGGACAATAGAAACAATCGTACTTACAACTGAACTTGTGAGGAGATAGTACAATAGTAGCTACCAAAACACCAGAAGTACTCCGCATTGACTTTTTAATCATCCACAACTTGAAAATTGGTTGAATTGGAATAGTTGAGAAAAATGTCTCATAAATACGACGAATGTCGGGCTTTGAAGGAGCAATCCGATACTTCTGCCTTAGCTTCTTGCTAAAATCATCAATAATATTTCTTGTCAGCTTAGGAGAATTTTTTATCATATTAAGAAGGTCTGAAACAAAAAGCTTCATACTAACATCACTAGGAGTAATATGAGGGTTGTGACGAACATCATGACTATTATTGCTAATAGTAACAATATTCTTACTAGTATTTTGAGCCAAAGACTCAATATCATTAATAGGTTGGTTACAGGACATAACTTATTAATGTTTGAATAGGTAGTAAAATTATCAATTTTTTTAGATAGTTGACTTAATCTATACTTTAATTTTATTATATAAATCATAACCATTGTCTGTTAAAAATATAACAACAATAATACCAGCTAGAACATATCCAAATATTCCTGTACCATTAATTTCCAATTTACCTGTGGTATTACTTAATGTTTTTCCATACCATACACATAATATTGCAACGATTAGAAATAGTAATAATATACCATAAGCTACAATTGTTAACAAATAATTTTAATTTAGACTTTATAACTAAAGGCGTATATGCGTAGCTATAAAATAAAAAAAAGTTAAAAATATTCCATATTAGTTTTCTTATTAAAAGTATGTTTCAAGAAGAGAGATGGAACATAGTCTTTAATTTCATTTTCAATTAATTCCCAATTTATATATTTTGTTTCTAAATTATATAGTGAATCTTTCATTTTAATATCAATTGGTTCTCTTGCTATAGGACATTTAGAATATATAATTTCTATATCACCAAACATTGTTCTTACATTTATTTTATCTTTTTTATGCATTAATTCTTTTGAACATTTTACCATTACTAAATCATCAACAGCATTATATTCTTTTGCCATATGACCAGGAATCCACCAATCATTTAATACTTTTCTTCTAAATTCAGGTTCAGTCATATTCATACGGTCAGCTTGCATTTTCTCCAAATTATTATCTACTGAGTGAATGAATGATAAATAATTATCTACATTTTCTAATGGTCCCTTTAAGCCTAAACTCATTTGGTGTTGCATTAAAATAGAAGATGGGAGAGCGAATCTTTGAGGACAACTTTGTAAAATTACAAATGCCATTGATGCAGCAAAATCAGCTATGCATACGACATCAATATCACTTAATTGAAGAGTTTTAATTTGATCTATTAATTTATTACCTTCTAATACAGAACCACCAGGTGAAGATAAATATATGTACATTGTATCAACATCAGGATCGCGGTCATTCATTGATGTTATCCAACTAGTTGAAGAAGAACCTTGAATAGGACCTCTAATAGTTATTAAATTACGAGAATTGAATTCTAAAACTTTATATGAAGAAAAAACAGATTCTTCATTCAAAGATTTTGATTTTGAACTTGTTGAGAAACTTTCAACAAAACCATTTGATAGAGTAATTCCACAAACAAGAGTAAATAATATTGATACAAAATTCATTAAATATATTAAATAAAATTTGTTTTAATCGCTTTCTTAAAATTAATTTACTTAAGGAAATATTATTATCATGTATTAATGGATAACTACGAATCTTATAAAATATCAGCAGATGATGATATGAAAAATAATATGTTTGAAGAAGCTATATTAAAATATTCTATAATATTGGATATGGATATTAATAATAAAAATTTAATTTTATTAAATAGATGTTTGGCATATTTACAAGTTAAAAAATACGATAAAGCTTTATCTGATGCAAAAGAATCAATTAAATTAAATCAAAATTATGCAAAAGCTTGGAGTCGATTAGGAAGTTGTTTATTAGCAACAAATCAAAAGGATGAAGCTAAAGTTGCTTTTTCACAAGCATTACAATTAAATCCAGATAATAAAGAATATAAAAAATTAGTTGAGGAAGAGGTAAAAGAAGAAGAAGAAGAAGAGGATGAAGAAATAAATAATATATTGGCTAATTTAAGTTTCATGAAGAAACTTAAGGAAGAAGATAAAGCTAAAGAAGTAAGAAAAACATCAATTCCTTTAGAAGCAATTTCTGAATTAGAAAAAATGATTCCATTAGATGGAGTAATGGGTAATATATTTAATAAAATGATGCAAAATAAAAATCTATTAGATTTAATGGGTAATAATGATTTTCAAAAAAAAATTACTAACTATCATAAAAATCCATTAGAAGCAATACAGGACCCTCAAATTTTAGAAATTATGAAGGATATAATAACAGAACTTAAATAAATTATTGTTCAACAATATCTAAATTAAATATATCTTTTTTTGTACTTTCAATATCAAAGATTGGTTTTGTTTTAGTATCTTTTAAAATTTGTCGAATATTTACATTAGTTGATTGTGGTGCATACAATCTTTCTTTTTTACTAGTTTTTTGTAATTTTTGAACTTCTATAGTAGAACAATATTTAATTGGAGGAAAACCACCATTTGCTTTAATCATTAAATAAAAATAGATTATTTTTATTTAAATATTTACTTTAAAATTCTACTATAATAGATTTTTTATTTTTAGATTCTTTTTTAGTATCATTTATTTCTAAATTTTTTTCAGATATAAGATTAGAAGTATCTGGAGCAACTTGATTACTATTCTTTTCATTTACTTTGATAAAATGTATAAGAGAACAACATTTACCTTTATTATCACAAGAAAATTTTAAATATTCATTTTCGTTTAAATCGTCAATAAAATTATAATATAATATTCTATGTAATGCTTGTTTTTTACCATTAAAGAAAAAATTTACAAATGAGGTTTCTGATTTTATAGAAGATTTAGAAACTGTTATATAACCATTCCAAAAACAACACTCATTTGTAAATATTGAAGAATTTAAATATGAAGCAATCCTTTTTAAATCTGATAATAATAACTTTTTATCCGAGACCAAATTTTTTCTTTGTTTTTTAATTAATTCTTGAAAAATGTTATTGTTCATATATTTACTTATAAATTATTTATAATAAATAGAATAAATATTTTTAGGAATTTTATTAAAACCATCGTAATCAAGTTTAATAAATATTGTTTTATTTAATTTATCTTCTTTCATATAATTTTTAATTGTCTCATCTGTAACTTTAATTTCACCTTGTAAGAAAATATATTTAATTACATAAAAATTATCATAAATTACTATAGGTATATCAATTAAATGACTAATTACATATAATTCTATTTTACAATCTGTATTAAATGAATATTTTTTAAATTTATTAATTGCTGATTCAAAAAAATTATCTTCATTTTTAAAATAATTTGATAAATATTTATTTACTGCTGGATTGTTTTTATTAGTTTGAATAAAGTCAATAATATTTGCTTTGAATAAATATGTTAATGATGTTTGTAAGTCAGATATATAACCTAAATTTCTAGAAACATCATCATATAATGGATTATTAATCCAATAAAAGCAATTAATAAATGCTCTAATAATACTATCATTATTAGAAACAATTGGTTGAATTAATTTTTTACCTAATTCTATTAATTCTGGAAAATCTTCTTCTACAAATTGTTCATCTTTAGTTACTATTTGTTTTCTTCCAATTATTGGTATTTTATCTTTACCAAATAATTCACTCATAATTTTATTAATAGTAAAATTAGAGGATTTAATAATTTTTTGATTTGGTCTATAAGAATATTGAGTATAATCAACTATGTCAGATACATAATAATTACTTTCTTGGATTATTTCCTTAAATTTAATACCATCTAATATCATTTCTTCTATAACTTTATTTACATAATCAACAGCCATATTTTCTGTTAATTGCATTTTACAAGAATCTTCTTTCCATAAACAATGAGTATTTGTATTACATTTATCTTTACTATTATTAATATCACAATAATCTCTTACATTATAAATTAAATAATCATCTAATTTAGGTAAATCTTTAATAATATGAGACATACTTAATTTTTTAGAGCCGCCTGTTAATCCATATTTACTAATTATCTTTTTATCTAAAATATTAAATAATATTTTTCTTAATTCATATTTCTTTTCTTTTGATGGTACTTTTTTATTTCTTACTATATTTATAATTTTATCTTTTAGGTCTTCATTATTTTCAAGAAAATAACTTAATTCTAATCTATAAATATTATAGGCTTCTGACCTAAAAATTCTATCTTTTACTCTATAACTTCTATCATCTATAATTACTTTATTTTCTCTAATTTCATTATCTATATCTTCTTCTAAAGCTTGAAAACGAATAGATAATCCTAATTTTTTAATATCTTTACTACTCATTATTTCATGTTTAATTGGAATAACTATTTCATTATGTAATAGTAAAGATACAATATTAAAATTATCATTTTTTAATGAATCATAAAAAACAGATTTACCTAAATAATTTTTATTTAATTTTTTATTTAAAAATTCTATATTTTTTATTGTATCTTTTAATTTATGTAATTTATTATTATTTATTTCATTAATAGAACTGTAAGGATATTTATAACTAATACCAGAATGTTTAACTGGTAATAAAGTTTTATTGTCAAGTTCAATGTATTTGCATTTATTTCTATTATCAATATATTGTTTTTTAATTTTAATATTATTTTTTTCTAAATCTAATATAATATTTTTACAACATATTTCATTTGATATTGATATTTGATTTAATAATTTATTTTGACAACTCTTATTATAATAATTAGCTAATTCATTTATAATCTTTTCGGTAGAATCATTTTTATTATAAAATTTTTGTAATTTAATTTTTTTATCTTTAGTTTCATCTTTTTGAACTCTATAAATAGGAAAATAATATTTACCATCTTTAATAAGAATAATTATATCTCTATCTTCATATTTCATAAAGTCATTTTCCAAATTTAAACAAATTAAATAATATTTTTCTTTTGTCATATCTTTTTCTAATGCTTTCTTGATTATAATAGTTTGTTTTTCAATTATATAATAATATACACCTTTCTTTGAAATCACACCAGGAACTGATATTATGTCACCAATAATATCATATTCTAAATAATTTGATGTTTGTAAATAATCAATATAGTTTTCTATTGTATTAAATGATTCACTAATATCACCATTATTTAAATAAGTAAAATATTTATTATCTTTATCATTTTTTAAAAATGAAATTATTAAATTTACTAAATCAGGAATAGTTTTATCATAAACATCTGCTATAGCTGCTAAAAAATTATATTTATCATTTCTAACAGTATATTTAAAAAAATATCCAGATTTAGATTCTAATAAATAATGATTTCTAATTTTTTGATCATGTTTCCAAATTTGATTAAAGAAAATATCTAACCACTTTGGCAGGTAAATAAATCTACCATCTTGAACTTTATTTGTTTCTTGAAGAATATATACTTTATCGCCTAATGTGGGAACTGATAATTTTTCTTCAACAGCATGAGCTTTCTCTCCAATACATTTTTTATAATAATTCATTTTAAATTTATTACCAGATGTTAATTGATCTTTCTTGAAACAACAGGGCATACATAAATCAGTTGGATTGTTACTTTTTGTTAAAAATCCAACATACATATGGTCTTGATTTTCGTCTGGATTACAAGCATAATAATTATATTTTCCACCTTCACCAGATAATTTAATTGCTCTTAGTGTAATCTTTTTTACTACACCTTTTGTCTTAACTTCAACTACCCTTTCATAGAAACCATTTTTATCATTTAATTTATATCCTTTCTTCACTAAATTTTCAATTTGGTCAGATGGGATACCATCAGGTCTTCTTTTTTTATCATCCCCACTATTTTGACAATTACGCGTCCATTGATTTTGTCCTTCTTCAGGTTTATAACCTAATCTTTTTTTATCTAATGAAGTAACAATTTTAACATTTTTAATTGTAGTATCATAATCAACTATATCCATTACTTTATTTCTTCTTTTTGCAATTTTATTCAAAGTTTTAAGAATCTCTTTTAATTTTTGGAATTCTTTCTTTTTATATAAATATGTTTCAACATACATATAAATTAAAACTTTCATAAAATTAATAATTTCATCTAATTGATTTTTATCACGAGCTCCTGTAATTCTAATTTTATATCTATCTCTATCTCTTCCTTGAATACTAATATCAATTCCAGGTGGTTTAGATCTAGGTAATGATTTTAAATGCTTTAATAATTTTTTTGATTTTTTAATTACTTTTATATATTTTTCTCTGACGTAATCCAATTCTTTTGCAGCAACATCTTGGGTTATATTAAATTGTTTTGCTACTTCATCTATTAATTCTCTATCAGATAATTCATAATTTCTTAAAAAATATAATATTCTTAAATGCATTTTAGTTCTGTTTTCATATTTAGAAATTCTTTTATATCTTAAATATGTACCATATTTAGATGTTTCAACATTTGTTTGTGATACTTGTTTGGACTCTCTTTTTTTAGGTTCAATAACTAAAGAAACATAAGGAAAGAAAAATCTTGCAAATTCTGATAAATCATCATGATTAATTCTAAATTTTTCAGGAATAGTAAATTTTTGAATAGTATTTATAAATGCAAATTTAAATCTATCATCTGGTGGTAATATAAATTTAATTTTTTTATTTTCACTATTAATTTTTTTTAATAAATTTCTAACTATATCATATGTTTTATAAATATCTTCAATTACTGCAGCATCATCTTCTTTAAATGTTATTTTATATTCAATACGACCTGTTTCATGAATATTTATAGAAATATATTTATCATCAGGTTGTCTTACTTTAACAGATATACCATAAGGAGCATTTTCAAACCATTTTGATAATATTTCTTTACTATCTATTTTTTCAGCTTTAGTATAAAATTTATACGTTATATTTGTATCTGGTGTTTGATATTGAATAAATGGATAGTCCTGACTTACTGCAAAATTATCAAAAATTCTATATAAATTAAATTTATTTTCAGATACTGTACCAGTTATATTTTTTGAATCATTTATATTAACATGAATAATTGATTGAATTATATTATTTTGGAAAAATAAATCATTATAATTACCAAGATTTAATTTAGCTCTTTCAATATTTTCATAAATTTCTGTTTCTAATTTAGTATCGTTTTTAATTGTACCAAAAACATTTTCTGTATAATCTAATTCTTTTGTATCTTTACCTTTTAATAAATTTAAAATTTGTTCTAATCTTTCAAATGTAATATGAGGAAAGTATATATTTACATATACTTCATATAAATTTCTTTTATCTTCTGATTCTGGCGAATAATTTAATCCTAATTCATCATAAATATCTAACATAAATATTTCATTATTTGTCATAAATTTATCATAATAATCAATTATATTTGTTTCATCATCTTCACGTTTAATTTTATAACCAAATGAATCTTTTAAATATGCTAAATTGTTTCTTAACTTTTCATAAACTTTTAAATTATCATTTGGTTTAATATCTATTCTTAAAAGTTCATTTCTACGAATCCATTTTTGACCTAACATAACTTGATCTATTTTTCCTTCAAATGAATACTCTGTCCAAAAATATTGCGTTTCTGGTAATAATTTTATTTTTTTACCAAATTTAGGATTTCCTGAAATTGAAACTGCTATTTTATTTCTCATTGTTTTAATTGTATCATCCATAAAAATATATTGATTAGTAATATAATATTTTTTATAAATATCCTCTATTTTTGAATCGAAAGTTAAACCATCTAATGATTCATCATAATCAGAACTTAATACATCTATAGTTTTATCCCATTTTTTATCATTTACAGCATCACTAATTAATTTCGAAGTTTCTTTTATTAATTTATCTGATTCTATATCAGCTGATGAGTATAATTTAGTTAATTCATCTAAATCAAAATCCTCTTCTACAACATCATCTAGTTCTTCTTCTGTAATAGGTTTTTCTTCTTCATCTTCATTTTTTTCATCTTCATTTTTTATAACTGTTTCTTGATCAGACAAATTTGTATCTTCTGTTTCATTATAGAAATCATTAATATCATCTTCTCCACCTATTTGTTGATGTTGAATACTTTTTGATTTTTCTAAAGCAATTTCATCTAAAAGTTTTTTACTATATTCAGTTTCATAAGTTGTAAAATTCATTTCTACTTTTTTAGCATTTTGTCCAATTTTATTTTTTGATAATAAATAGTTAAAGTAGGAACCAGCGTAAGAATAAGATAATTTTTTAATAATAGGTTCATCTAATAAAAATTTTACCCAATCTTTTCCCATTTTACTTTCTAATGATTTTTTTTTTGAATTATTATTTTTAATAATATATCTTTGTGAATTAATATGATAACTAGTAAAAAATTTATTATACCATTCTTTACCATAAAAATCGGTAATTTCTTTAACTTGTTTATCAGATAAGCTTAAAATTGATGATACAAAATCTTTATTTTCAATTATTTTTAATATTTTCATAATATTGTCTTCTAATTGAGACCCTATAAAAATAAAAATTTTATATTGTGTTCTTAAATTATTATTTTTAAATTTATGAATAATTTTTATTGGATTTTTCATATTATACATAATTATAAAATAATTTATAATTATGAATTATATTATATAAGACATTAATATGTCGTCGCTTAAATATTCTTTTAATCCTAAGCGAACATTTGTTACTTGAACAATATAATTATACAGTCGCATTAAGAGATATTCATATTCTTTAAGATAAAACTCATTTATTTCAGTTGAATAATCATATAAATATATATTTAAGTTATTAATAAAAGGAACAGATGCTATTCTTGTTAAATAAATAAAATGAAATTTATATGATTTTTTTATTTTAGTTTTTAAATATTCACAATCATTAATAAAATTTTTAATATTGTCTAAATTTAGTATGTCTGATTCAAATTTACATTTAATTAAAAATATGTCTTCATTTATCATAATTAAAAAATCAATATTTGATATATGTGAACCATATACTTCTTTTATTTTAATTTTATTAATAATTGAAAAAGCATGAGTATAAAAATATAAACAATCAAATATATATTTTTCTAGTTCCAATTTTGGATACATATTAAATATTATTATATATTTTTTTTAACCTAAACTATTGATGATGATAAAATCATACCACAATATTCTACTGGATTAGATGAATAGTCATCCTTAATATATAATCCCATTTTAATAGCTTGCAATGTTAAAAATCTAAAAACTTTTTTAAATAAATCCCCGTGTCCTATTTCTGGACAGCCCATATGCGCCATTTCATGAATAGCAACATATAATAGTAAATTAATTTCGTGTAGTTGACCTGTTCTTTTACTCTTTAAACAAAATGCTACTTCTTCTCCTTTATTAACTGAGAAAGAGGTTAATTCAGAATTAGGGTCATTTTCATAAATTTTTGTTCTTTCGTCATTAAAATTTTCTGCTAATAATTCTATATATTGTTTATATTCTGGGTATTTATTTTTATCTGCTATCAAGTTATTTCTTAATTTAAACATCTTAGTAATAATTTCTGAAAGTAAATCTGCTGATGCTTTCTTGTTCTTATCATTATATACCATCAATTTCATTCCAGTATCACTTGCTTCAACTACGGTTAATTTATTTCTTCTGATGGTATACATTGTATACATGAAAATTATTATTAAACTAAAAATAAATATTTCTGAAATATTTGTAATCATTTTAATATTTACTAGAAAAAACTTTAATATTTAAAAATTATTTCTAAATATTAATATATGGGAAACACATTTACAAGAGATACAAATGATACAATAAATTGGAATTCATTGAAAACAGAAAATTTAAGTAATGATAATAATTATAGTTCTATGTCAAATGATTCAAAATTATTATTAAATAGACTCGTATTAAATATTCCAAAAGGTGGAGGTAATTCTGAAGATATGAGTGATATAGATAATATTTTTTCCAAACCAATTTCTAATATAAAACCATTAGTTGGCGGCAGTTTAGTGAGTGAAAGTGAAAGTGAACGTGAAAAAAATAATATTTCAGATACATCTCTTTTTATTAGTTCTGAAATGTATAATTTATTAATGAAAAATAATGATATAAATCAAAACGGCGGCTCTATACAAAAAGGTGGTAAAATAGAAGGTGATGATAGTTCTACTTCTTCTACATCTAGTTCAAATGATAGTTCTGATAATTCTAGTTCTGATGAATTTGAAAAAAAAGAAAAGAAAAAAATAAAAAGTAAAAAGAATTTAAAAGGTAATAATAAGAATTTAAAAGGTGGTAAAAAAGTATTATTGAATTCTTCTAATTCAAATGAATTATCTTATATTTCATCATCTGCTCATACTGGTGAATCTGAATCTGAATCTAATTATTTATCTAAATCAGAAACTAATCAATCAGAAACTAATCAATCAGAATCTAGCAAATCAGAATCCAACCAATCAGAATCTAACCAATTAAAATCGATTAAATCAAAAGGTAACCAATTAAAATCGATTAAATCAAAAGCTACAGATAGTTATGAATCAAGTAGTGATAACTATGTAACAACTATAAAATCAAATGAGAATTCAACTATTCAAAATTTAAATAAAAATTTACCAAATTCTAGCATTAATACATCAGATATTAATATGATTACAGAATAAATTAAATTTTATTAAATAATATTATCTTCAATTAATTTTATCTTCTTTTCTTTTTTATTAGGTTGAGTTAAAAATACTTCTTTTAACTGATCACTATTAATTATTTTAATAATCTTCTTTATTTTTTTAGATTTTTCTATATGATCTTCAACTAATATAGGCTCTTTTATCTCTTCTTGTGGTTTAATAACTTTTTTAGATTTTTTTACTTTTTTAAGTTCCACAACATCTTTTATCTCTTCTGGAGGTTCTTCAACTAATATAGGCTCTTTAATTTCTTCTGGTTGTTCAATAACTTTTTTAGATTTCTTTATTTTTTTAGATTCTTTAATTTCTTCTGGTTGTTCAATAACTTTTTTAGATTTCTTTATTTTTTTAGGTTCTTCTACTAATATAGGCTCTTTAATTTCTTCTTGTTGTTCAATAACTTTTTTAGATTTCTTTATTTTTTTAGGTTCTTCTACTAATATAGGCTCTTTTATCTCTTCTGGTTGTTCAATAACTTTTTTAGGTTGTTCTATTACCTCTGTTGTCTCTTCTTGTTGTTCAATAACTTTTTTAGGGTCTTCTATAAGCTCTTCATATATTTTTGGCGTATCTACTTTAACTATTTTTTTTCTTGGAATTCTTGGTTTCTTTTCTTTGATTACTTTTGGAATTCCAAATTTATTTTTATAATCTTCAAATAATTCAGATATATTTTTATCAACTAATTCTAAAAATTGAGTAGCTGGATTTTGAATTTGATTAGTCATATAGAATAAATAATCTACTTCTAAATTATTCTGTTTAATAAATAGAGGAGTTTCTATTTTTTCACCTTGTAACATTTTTTTCTTTGGATCATCATTTTTAACTTTAATAACAGCAAATTCAATTCTATCACCAGATTGAGGTTTATTACCAGGGTCTCTTATTGCTATTTTCTCTCCTAAAAATACATGTGCTATTCTTTCCCAATCTTTATATGATTCTTTCATTTTTAAAGTTCTCGATTGTAAGAAATATTTAATATCATATTTTCCAGCAAACATATCATCTAAACATTTTTTTAGAAATGCTTTAGCTCCAATAGGGTCTCTTTTATTAATTAGAATATCAATAATACCACCACATACTTCTTTTACTATAGGCGCATTATCACGTCGCTTAAGTACAATACCCATAAAATCTTGTTTATATTTATTTGGATTATCTTCATATTTATTTCCGACATATTTTTTTTTACATAATATTAAAAAAGGCCAAAATGTTTTTTCATAAGCAAAGTTATGAGGGAATGCTAATCTACTTCTAATCAACTCACCAGAAAATTTA
>Ga0214919_10004489_pt1 | contig 20391 bp, 23 predicted proteins | sample LL1503_MetaG_FD_177994 | JGI IMG/M metagenome (GOLD analysis project Ga0214919, IMG submission 177994) | Freshwater microbial communities from Lake Lanier, Atlanta, Georgia, United States - LL-1503 | ecosystem: Environmental > Aquatic > Freshwater > Lake | place: USA: Georgia | collected... | reverse complement strand
GTAGGGCTTTGATGTGTGAATCTAATGATCCATACTGATCGACAAGGGCTTGCATTGTAGGATCAGTGGCAGCAGGTGCGAATGGTGCGAGTGCTGCAGCGATAAGAGGGTTTACGTTTTGCATATATTTACTTTCGGGCTTAGTTAACACCTGAACTACAGGCTTGCAGTAAATATAACGCTACAAAACACAAAAAACACTAGGGACAAACCCTAATAAACACAGCTTTAAACCCTTAAGGGAAAACCCTAATTCTTGTCAGTAGTCAATCACACTTGATTTTCAGGGATTATTCAAGGGATTTTAACTTATGACAATTAAGCACCTAATGGCCACAACATTACATCATTAAATGTCACAAGTTATTTGCTGCAGCTTGCAAGCACAAACCCAGCATTTACAGGGCTTTGCGCTGTGGTCTGCGTTATTTGCCCGTGATCTGAGAGTGACTAAGTGTCTGCTGCCCTGCCCTGTGCCTTATCCCTGCGCCCTGTGGCCGTCTTAAATACTCATACCCCTATGGGTATACTCTGCGCATCCCCCCATTGCAAGCACTCTCAGCCGGAGTTGGTGGGGGGGGGTAGGACTGGAAAGGGTTCCAAAAGGGGGGGCCCACTCACCCATCCCCGAAATTTTCCATAAACTTTTCTGTTGCAACAAAACAACAGTAGCTCATAAGATACAAAGAGGGATTGTGTGGGTCTTAGCTTGGTTAACAGTAGACGAACTATGGCATCCACTGTTTGTGCCTGTAAGAAAAATACTTATAAGCAGTAGCACCTTGTTTATCTAACTTAACCCTTGAGGGCTCTACCTGTATGTTCCCGTTCATTGCTTACTAGAGAGACTGATAGATTCAGTACGTTTATCTGGGTTGGTAAGCTACCTGCCTTCCCAAGGGCTGGATGATGGCCCCGTAATCATTCTATTAGGGTTTACCCCTATGTAAAGAGGATAGCCTGTGGATAACTCTGTATAAGAATCCTATATAAAAATTTTTACTCAAAACTTTTTCCTTGATTACAATATACTGGTCTTGGACACGCAGACACTAAAGCGAAGTGGGCGTAGGTGGAAGCCCTGCACTAACTAGGAATTGTATGGAATGGACATTGGCACACCCACTGCATGATGTGGATGATATTGTGGACATGGCAGACTCAGTCTTTGGGCATGAGGCTGATGGCATCCTTACTAGAGACAAGGCCGTGTTCCGTAAGAATGTCACTGTGGCCACAACTGTCCAGCTGTTTGACAAGAGCAAAGAGTTCATTGCCGTCTGCCGTGGACCTAAGGTAATTGACACTTTTCTAGGACAAGCAGAAGTTAATGATGCGCTGCTAGGGTACTGTTGGTTTGATCGTGGGGGGTATACCACCTATGCCAATGAAGAAATATCCAATGCCAAGTTCCACCATGTTGACCTAGAATTAAGTCCCCGCTTGCGTGTGCGCTTAATAAATGAGATGATTGACCAACATATACTGTGGGCAAATCAATGGTATATACCAGTGGTATGTTCCACTTCTATTCGTGCCGAGCATGATGGGTTTATGAAGATCCACAAGAAACGTGGGTTTCAAGTAAATGGATCTTATGCTTGGCTAAGAACTGAAAAGGGTATGGAATGTTTGACGAAATAAGACCCGAAGGCTCTACAGTTACTTCTGAAGAAATTAAGAAGAGAGCCCGTGAATACGCAAAAGCCAGACGAGCACAGAACAAAGCCATGAAACTAGCCACAGGTCAGATTGAACCTAAAAAAGCTCCCGTGGTGGATGAGTTTGACATGAGTACGTTTGTTCCTAGATCCCAGAAACAAGCTGGTCGTCCCAAATCCATAGTTAACAAGGTTACCGAGTACGGAGCTTTGTTTAATAAACTGAACGATGAGCGCACTTCAAAAGGTCTGCCACCCCTTAAAACTGCCATGGAAGTATTGATTGATGCCATGCAGTCAGATGAGCTAGATATCAAAGACAAAGCCAAGATTGCTGATAAACTGGCTCCGTTTGAGTCTAGCCGTGCCCCGATCATTTCCGTAGAACACATCCAGAATGTAACTAGGGAAGATGAGGGTGACGCAGAGGATGCGTTAAATGAGTTTCTTGATTCTCTAAGAAAGGTGTAATATATGCCCTTGAAAAAGTCAAAAAGTCCCAAAGCTTTTTCCTCTAACGTCAAGACCGAAATGAAAGCGGGTAAACCGCAGAAACAGGCCGTGGCAATTGCGTACCAAATGAAACGGGATGCGGAACATAAACGTAAAGGTTCAAAATGAGTGGATATACATCTGGCAACAATGCGCCTACATTGATGGCTCAAGCCCCCAATCGTAAAGGCAACGTATCTAAGCACACACCAGGCTCTGGTGGCGTTACTGCTGTTACTCGTGGTAGCGGTGGCACTAAGTTTAGTGGTCCTAGCCAAGGCGCACCTAGTACTGGTGGATCTGTAACTTCTGGCCGTGGTCAAAAAGTTATGGTCGCTCGTCCTAAAGAATATTGCGGTTATGCTGAAAACACTGGCTACCTCAATGCAGATCGTACCAACTATTTAAAGTGAGATTATTATGTCCTACGGAACAGTAATTAATGGTGGCGCACAAATGCGTAAGGGTGTCACTAAAGGCATCAACGACAAACTCTCTACACGTTCTGCTGAAGATGACCGCAGAGCTACAGTTGCAGGTGCAGTTAACAGTGCTTACAAGGTGAACACAATTTCATCTCAACACACTAACAACACCAAAGGCGGTGCTTTTACCAAACCTAGCAATCGTAGCAAAGACTACGCAGCTTGAGGACACTTATGATCATTGAAGAATTTGTCCGTGACGAAGCCAACGAGATTTATGCCGTTGTTGCTGGTGAAAAAATTCATCTGACTACTGAGTATGTGGTAGCCCACAAACCGCAAGTTGGTGATACTTTGGTTGAATCAACCATTGAACCTGTAGAAGAAGTTAAAACTGAATAAGGAAATGTATGGCAACGTATGATATTGATGCACTGAAGGTAGACTTACCATCAGCAAAAGAATTGGCTCAGTTTGTTTACGACAAGACCGATGGTGTTGTTTCTTTAGACCTTATTGGTAAGCCTAAAGAAGAACAATACATTGTCGCTAAGAATGCTCTTGAAGGTAAAAAAGTACCTGCTGAGTATTTAACTGGCTTTAATCCGTATGTGGAAAAGAAGGATGTTATTCCTGAAGATCCACTACGGAAAATGCCCAAACGAAGTATTGATTTGCCAGATGAAGAATCTCAAATCCATTACTTTGGCGCAACCAATATGCCCCATCCATTAGACCCACAGTCTGATAAAAAGGTATACATTGATTTCCGCAAATACGAAAATGGTTTGATTACCTATCAAATCACAGGTCCCGTAGAAAAAATTCCTGTTGGCGAAAAACTAAACAAGTATGGCCAAACAGTTCCTGAAAAGTATTCATGGATTGATCCCCGCACTGAAGAGCGTGTATTGCGTAATCCAGATGGCACTTTTAGCAAAGATGGCCGTGGCGTACATACATTCTTGGTTGGCGAAAAAGGCGGTGGTGTTTGGAATATGATTGATAAAGATATTGTTAGTATCTCTGCTAAAAATATTGCTGACCCGTGGGCGTAATGGAAGACCCATCAAACATCTTCCAAAATAAACTGTCATCCCAAGCTGAAGTTTGTGCCCGTAAAACTCTTGAATGGTTGCAAAAAGACCTTCAAGGAACACACAAGCTTGAGCCGGATGAGGTTTACTATCTTGCCTATGCTGCACAGATCTTGTTAGACATACGAGATAGTTATGGCAAAAAGTGAAGCAAGTGACTATATCCTTCCTCTGTATAAAGACAGGGCGATAAAGCATTTGATTAAACTGGCTGGTGGCAAAGAAAAAGTTAAAACCTTAGACTCTGAGCAACTCAAAGCAATGAAAATTGCTAGAGACAAGATTGCCCAAGATATGCAGTTCAATACTTTAAAATGGTTTAGGCCGTTTAAGTATCAGCAAAAATTCTTTGACATGGGTGCTAAATTTTCCCGTAGGGGAATGATTGCCGCCAATCGTGCAGGAAAAACAATTGCATCTACTTATGAGACTGCCTATCATTTGACAGGTCGGTATCCCAAGGATTGGAAAGGCGTAAGATGGGACAAACCCATTATTGCCATGTGTTCAGGTGAATCTTGGGAACAGGTTGCTAAGACTTTACAATCTAAATTATTAGGTTGTGACGATATTAAGCAAAGTTACAAGCTTGGCACGGGTTCTATTCCAAGGGAGTCCATTGATGACAAATCAATCCGAACAGATGGAGCTAACGTCTTGGCCATCGAGATTTGGCATGAGTCTGGAGGAAAGTCTAAGCTTTACTTCTCCAACTACACCCAACAAGTCAGGCATTTGCAGGGTTTTGAATTGGACCTCGTGGTTCTTGACGAGCAGCCTCCCGATGAGACTTTCTCAGAACTTGTTGTTCGTACAGCGTCCAGAAACGGGCAAGTTATCTGTTCGTTCACTCCACTTAAAGGTCTATCGGGACTTGTCCGGAAGTTCTGGGACAACATTGATGGCTACTCCCATATTAGAGTTACTTGGGACGATATCCCATATGAAAACGAGTGGGGAGAATCTTTCTTCCCAAAAAAAGAACGTGAACAATTAGCCAGAGACTTTATGCCTTGGGAACGGGATTGCCGTATAAATGGCATTCCATTGGTTGGCAAAGGCGTGGTATTCCCAATGCTTGAATGGCCAACCTATAAGTCTGAAGACGTTGACCTTAGAGTTAATGAAAAGCTTGAAAGGCTTATTAGCTTTGACTTGGGTATTAAAAATGACCCTACTGTCATTTCTTTCTTTTTCCGTAATCCAGTAGAAGAAATTATCTATCTCCACAAGCAAATTACCATTCCTAGCGGAGAAACTCCTGATGAGTATGTCCATTATTTGCTAGACAGGGAAACAAGAGATGTGCCAATTGCCCTACCGCATGATGCGGGGTTAGCAGGTCGATATACGCTTACAGAACAATCTGTTAGGGAAGTCTTTGAAGATTCCTATGGACTAAACTGTATTTCTGGTGCTATATTAAACCCACCTAACGATCAAGGCAAAGTAACTAACCACAAAGCCTATGGAATCAATATAATGCGGATGGGCATGGAGCGTAAAACTTTAATGATTAACGAGTCATGCAAGGCATTTCTTGATGAGGCTAGGAATTACGCTATTGACGATGCGGGTAAGTTTTCTGATCCTGACGATCACATTGACTCTGCCCGTATTGGCATATTAGCTTTGATTCAAGGCCATGGTGAATCCGTAGTGAGTAGGGCAAATAACTTTAGTTTTAGGCGAATTGATGTGCCTGAAGGTAAAGTCCAAAGGATATAAAGATGCTAGATAAACAAAACGTAATTGTAGAAAATCTTGCGAGTTCATCTGGCAATCGTGGACTTACCGAACAAGTATGCCATGAAGTGTATGTAAAAATGGTTGATTACTTGAGACTTACTCAGTCCAAGAATACATACAATCGTTTTACTGATTACCACTATCTTAATATTCCAGTATCAAATTCTACGGAACCTATCCGTGGCATTGACTACATTCAACCTATTGTTGCGCCTGGCATTGACTACGCTACTGCCGTTATCACCAAGTGCCTAATGCCCAACGGCAAAATTAATTTTGAGTTTGAACGATTCAGCGAAGCAGATGGCGACCAAGCCCGCCAAGCCACTGAAATGGTCAAATATATGCTCAACAGTAAGAATGATTCTTATCAAGTCATTCGTGATTGGGCGCAAGATTCATTGCTGCATAAAAACGGCATTGTCATGGTTTCCCCCGTCCGTAATCCTGTTACCCAATACAAAGAAGTAGAAGGAACCCGTGATCAACTGCGGGTATTTGAAACATTGGCAGGTGATAAAGGTTTAACTGCCAAACGCCAAAATATGCGTAAGGTTGACGTAGATCTACAGGGCGCAATGCAAGAAGCTATGGCTCCTGATGAGTCTGAAATGATGCAAGAACCTACGGGTGATGAGCTTCAAGAAGCTTTACGCAACAATACTATTTATCGTGCTAAGTACAAGTTAACTGGCTATGAAACTAGCATTCGAGTTAAGCACGTTGCCCAACATTACTTTGTTTGCAACCCAACTATTCCTACCATTCAAGATCAAGACTTTGTGGGTTTTTATGACCCAATGACTATCCATGAATGTAAGACTCAATTCCCGTTTGTGGATTTAGAGTTGTTGGCTGACCATGCGGCTTATGGTCCTGCAGGTGCTTACCAAGCTGGCGCATTAGAAAATGACTTAGCCCTTCATGCCCGTGACTCTACTCCCGTGCCAGGTCAAGGTGTTATCGCCTCCCAAGGTGCAGACCGCTATAGCCGAGTCATTATGTTGACCACTGCTTGGATTCGCAGGGACATTGATGGTGATGGAGAAGAAGAGATTGTGGAATGTTGCTTCTCAGGCTCATACATCTTGTATGCCAAAGAAGTGGACTTTATTCCTTTGGCCAATATGTGTCCAAAACCCATTACAGGTAACTTTTTTGGTTACTCTTTGGGTGAGCGTTTGGTTCCTCTCCAAGAATATGCAACGGCAATCCGCAGGGCTGAAATGTCCTTTGCCATGCAGTCCTCTACTCCTAGAATTGGCGTAAATCCTGAATTCTTGGATGCCGAAGAGATTCAGCGTGGCGTAAGTGCCATGTTTATCTTGGATCGTAAGTTTGATCCTACCAAGCACATTTTTGAATTCCAACCTATGCAAGGTAATTTGGCATATGTGGAATCAGCCATGAGTCGATTTGAATCGGACAAGATGGCCATGATTGGCATGACTAGCCCAAGCGATACGCTTAATCCTGAAGTAATGAAAGACGGAAACTCAGGATTTAAGCTTCAGTTGGCTATGGGTCCCAATCAGTTGATTCAAGATGAAATGGTTAAGAATTGCGCCATTGGTCTACGGGATGTTATTTACATTACTTGGAAGACGTTAATTCAATATTCAGACGATTTCAATATTCAACAATTGGCGGGTACTTGCCTAAAAGGACAAGAGTTTTTAGATGCTAAATCTGTTGAGAACTTTGAGTTTATTGACCGCAAGATGATCAATATTGACTTGGCTTTGGGATTCCTTTCAGAAGAAAACCGCCTGACACGCCAACAAATGATTCTTCAGGCTCAACAACAGTTTGCCCAAGCCATGATGCAAATTCCTCAGGAAGTTCCTGAAATGTTTATCAAGGTTCGTAGACCTTTTGAAGATACTTTGAGAGTTTTGGGTGTTAAAGACGTAGATGCGTACTTGCCTACAATGGAAGAGGCAGTAAAGATTATGCAAGCTCAAGCGGCCAAAGGTCCTTCTGCTGAACAACAAGAAACTCAATCTAAAGTGGCTTTGAATAATGCCAAGACGCAAGAAAGCGGATCAGTAACTGCTTTGAATATGAAAAAAGCAGAAGATATTGAGATGGATAACTATTTTGAAGGTCTGGCAGCTAAGAGGGGTAAACTTAGTGCCGTCCAAATAGATTAAGGATTGTAATGAAAAGCTTGGTATTGAATATCCGTGATTATTTTAATCGCAGGACAAAAGTTATAGATAGTCATAAGGAGGCCAATGTAAATCGTAAGGCTCTAGTTATAGAAAATGGAGAGTGCGCTAAAAGGCTCTTGCGGAATGATGATTTTGCGTTGTTATTTAACCTTTACAGGTTTTACTTGCTTGAAATGTTAGAAGAAAGCAAGGACGATGTAAATCGAATTGATAATGCACAGCGTGTTGCTGGAGTCCGAGACTTCATTGAGTTTATTGAACGAACTGAATATCTCGGTAAGGTAGCCAACAAAAATGTTGAAACTTTAACGAAATAAGGTAATATATGTCAGACGTAATCGCTAATGCGACCGCCACTGAGCAAACTGGTGTGAATCCTGTAGATGCTATTGCAGGGATGATTGCCGCCAACAGGCGTAACACTCCCCCAACCGAAGCAATTACACCACCAGCGGGACAAGAGGAAGCGCAAGCTAAATCCCCCGAGGCGACTCCTGAAGAGGGGCTCGAACCTGAAGATGGTATTGATGGGACTACGGAAACTGTAGATTCTGAAGATGCGGATGAGGCCACCGATGGTGTAACCGAACCAATTAACTTCTTAGAGTTTGCGGAGCAGAATCCTGACATGATGTGGAGAATTCCCAATAAGGAAGCCGAAGGCGGTTTTATTGAGATTCCTGTATCTAAGGCGGCTGCTATTCTTGGTCAAGGAAGTGCTATCCATGAGAATGCTCGTAAGCTTAAAGCCGAAAAAGCAGATTTTGAAGAATACGAAAGTAAGCGCAGGTCTGAATTAGATGGTTTGCAGATAGGGTTGGAATTAACTGTAGTACCTCAGTTGCAACAAGCGGCTGATGAACTGGTAAAAATTCAACAATATAACCAGCAATGGAAGCAAATCTACGACAACGCCACAGATGATATTAGACGAAGTGAAGCTGAAGCAGCAATGCGTCAGAACAACGAGTTAATTCAGGAAAAGTCACAATTCATTCAAGCGAATAGACCGAAAGTTCAACAGTTTTTTGATCACAGGAGTGAGGTTGTAAAGCAACAGCTTGAACAAGCTCGACAAAACTTCAGCGATAAAGAATTGGCGAACAAGGCAACATTTTCTGAATTACGGGAAAAGTTGTCTAAGGATTGGAAAGGTGCAAATGGATCTTTTGTTCCTGGTGTCCAAAACATTGATTTGGTATCCAGTGATGAATATCTATTAGGGCTTGTTCGGGATGGTATGAAATTCCGAGAAGGTCCTAAAGTGAAGAATGCAGGAGGTTCATTGGCTGCGGCTAGTAAACCAATGGCAAGAGGCAAAACAGCACCTGAAGATAAGTCGGTTGAACTTCAAAGGAAAGCACAAAGCGGTGATAAGGGTGCGGCTCGTGACCTTTTAGCAACCATGCTTGCACAAAATAAACGCAAGCGTTAATTCAGGAGAATTATTATGGCAACGATTACATCGACCTCTTTAGGTAATGGTAATGGCGCATACGCAACCGATATCGTGGTTAAAGACCTCGACATGACTGTTTCTAACTATGTTAAAGATCGTACACCGATCACTAACATGGCTATGAGCAAAAAACGCAAAATCAATTCGACTTTGCACATTTGGCCTAACGACTATTTCCGCACTCCCGTGCTGAACGCTAAGTTGGAAGGTGCTGCCGTTGATTCAACTGCTGCCGCTTCTAACACACGTTCTAACTTGGGCAACTACACACAGATCTTTACGACTGTGATTGGTGCTACAGGTACTGCTCGTGCCGTGGAACAAGCTGGTGGCGACCCACAAGCATATCAAGAAGTCAAGCAATTGACTGAGATTATGTTTGACGTTGAGTTGCAAATGCTCCGTGCTGATGGTGCTTCTATCAAGTACTCTGGCCAAGCTGCCACTCAAGGCGCAGCACCCAACAATGGCCGTAGATTCGGTTCTTTGTACTCTTTTGCTGGCACACGTTCAGGCAACCCAACTTCTGGTACTGCCGTTTTGAACTTGGCCGCATCTGATGGCACTGACACAACTACTGCCACTTCTACCAACACTCCTTTCAATGGCGTGTTGAGCAACTCTGGTTTGGGTTATTTCAGCTTCTCTACAGGTCAAACACTGCAAGCTTTCAGCCCCGTGCTGTACAAGCAGTTGGTGACTGTTGCTGAACAACGCTTCAATGCCAAGATTACCAACATGGTAGTTCCAACATCATTGCGTACATCCATCTCTGACAACATTCCTCAGAGCCGTTCTATCAATCGTTTTAACCCTGCTGACAAGGGCGACACAATTGGTACATACGAAGGTGACTTCAACTACACCTACCAGATCGATGACTCATGGGTCATGGATCAAACTGGTGCAGACAACACTTCCATCTTGTTCCTGAATCCTGACGTTGTTCAGTGGGGTTCTTTGCGTGAACTTGGTCCTAACAATGAAGTGTTCTCTAATGCTGATGCCTCTTTGGATCAGTACATCATGGAAGGCACATTGATTGTGCGTAATCCCGCTGGTGTTGCTGTGTTGGCAGGTATGACAACAGGCGCAGTGGTTACAACCGCTCGTTCTTCTACACAAGTACAGCGTTACTTGGCCTAACCCTAGGGTTTCTGAAGGGAATCTTATGGTTCCCTTTGGAAAATCATGGAGCATGGCATGGAATTGAATCTCAACAACGAAGAAGCTAAAGTAAACGAGGATTACTACACAGGTGGTGTTCTTGCCGGAGGCTTAGAAGGTGCGTTAATTAAAAACGACAAAATGTTCAACGAAGTTAAATCGGGAACTTGGTCGCAGACATTTAGCACACCCAATATGAACTACAAAGTTGGGGCTATTGATGGCGAGCGTTATGTTCAATATGAGCAAAAGAACGTGGAATCTGTCAAAGAGTATTGCAAAGAACGCAGAGAGTTTTACAAGATGATTGGCACAACGGATAACCCAATATTTGCGGGTACTTTTGAGGCTATGAACTTGCCTAAGTGTTTTGCCCATGAAATCAGTGGTAAGTGGTTTAACAACAGACCTTGGGATTTGATTAAACAGGACAAAAAGGACAAAATCCTTTTTTATGCCATTGTGAACCAGTTTTACAGTGATTTTGTTTGCCACCCTAGCGGAAAAATTCCACTACCTTATAATCCAATTGTTCCGACAAAGTAAGGACTTTTTATGGCTCTTTTTATCCAATCCGGTAACGCTCTAGTTAGCCGAGTAGCGCAATGGGTAGGAGCCATTCCAACCACAACAGGTATTAATGCCACGGCATTCAATACAACCACCAATGTTATTACAACATCTGCATCTGCTGTTGGAATTGTTATGGTTGGCGACTTTATTGGAACAAGCGTTCTAAAGTCTTACACCACAGTTTTGGCGGTTGATGCGACCACCATTACAGTAAGCGATATTGAGGGTGTTTGGGCTAATTCTACATATCCTGTAACTATTCTTAAGCTACCTACGCAATCAACATCTGAGATTTTGTCTTGTATTCAGTTATGTGAACTGAAAATGAGAACAATTGAGTTGCCAGCATTGCGTACAGACCCATATGGATCTACGCCCACAACATTGTTAACAGATGCAAATGGTTTTGCGCCTATCCCTGCGGATATGAACAAGCCTATTTTGTTTTTCCAAGAAACACCTAATAGTTCTGTTGCGCCAGGCACTCCTGCTGCCTCCATGGGTCCTTGGATTATTTATGACCGAGTTGGAGACAGAGAAATCATTCGCAGACGCATGATTGACCAACTTTATGTTCGTCCATTTGGTGTGCCTCGTGTTATCCGTGCTTCATTTTCTGAAGTTGGTCAGTATTATGTGTTTACGCCAAACCCTGGTGAAAACGTACAAATCAAAGCTTATTACCAACGCACATTTCCATTTTTGTTTGGACCAACAGGTGATACTTTAGAACCTCTTGTGCAAAACAACGCCACTCTTGCTTCATTCCCTGAAGGGTATATGTACGGCACGTTGTGGGCATATTACGATAAGAACAAAAACAATGAAGAAGCTCAAAAATGGAATGCACGATTTGAAGATGCGTATGGTTTAATTGAAGATCAGAACTTTAAGGGTAAATGGCTTGGTGGTGATCAACATTTGACATCAGAATTTCAGCCTCGTAATTACCGCTATTCGTTCAAGTAAGGAAAAATTATGGCTACAAGTATTTACGGAAGTTCAGAATCAATTGGTTTGTACGGCAACACTGTTAATTTTGGTGGAACGTATTTTGAGTGGTTTGTTTTTCAAGAATCGGCAACTGCGCCAGCTACACCAACAGGTGGATCTTGGAATTTCACTACAAATGTAGGCGTACCTCCAACAGGTTGGTCAACTACACCACCTACTAGCCCAACTAACATTGTTTGGGCATCGATTTCTTTTGTTAACTCTCGTTCTTCTTCAACATTGACATGGACCGCCCCCGCAACATGGGTTAGGGCAGGAACTGCTGGTGCTGCGGCTACAGTCAATGCGGGAACTACCACCACAGGAGCGGCAGGAACATCTGCAACAGTTGTTAACTCAGGAACAACAAGTGCGGCAGTATTTGATTTCACAATTCCCCGTGGCAATACGGGCGCAACTGGTGCAACAGGCGCAACAGGTACTGCGGCTACTGTAAACGCAGGAACCACAACAACTGGTGCGGCAGGTACTTCAGCGGCAGTTAGCAATTCAGGTACTACTAGTGCGGCAGTGTTTGATTTTACCATCCCTCGTGGAAATACTGGAGCCACAGGTGCTACGGGAGCTACGGGAGCCACAGGCACAGCGGCAACCATTGCGGCTGGCACTACTACTACGGGTGCGGCAGGAACGAGTGCATCGGTAACAAACTCAGGCACATCTGCTGCGGCTATTTTTGACTTTACTATTCCACGAGGCGATACAGGCGCAACTGGAGCCACAGGTGCTACGGGCGCACAGGGAGTGCCTGGTATTAATTGGCTTGGCACTTGGAGTAGCGGTACAACATACGCTATTCGTGATGCAGTTACTTATAATGGCACTTCTTATTACGCTACTGCCGCAAGTACAAATCAAGCACCACCTAACGCATCTTATTGGAATGTGTTGGCACAAAAAGGCGCAGATGGTGCGGGTGCTGTAAGTTCTGTTGGTTTATCTGCCCCTGCATTGTTTACTGTAAGCGGAAGTCCTGTTACTTCTAGCGGAACATTGGCTTTGACTTATAGTGGCACAGCATTGCCTGTTCTAAATGGTGGTACAGGTGTAACTGCATCAAGTGGTGCAAGTTCTGTAATGTTGCGTGATGCAAATCAAAATACTTTAATTAATTCAATTACTGAAGGATTTATTAATGTAGCGGCAGCGGGAACCACAACTGTTTTAACTGCGGCATCTGCCCCTAATTATTGCGTTACAGGTTCTGGTGGTCAAACTTACCAACTTCCTAGCGCAACAACGCTGACTGCGGGAGCAAATTACTTTTTTAACAATAATCAAACTAGCGGAACTATTGTTGTTCAAAACAATTCTGGAACTACGATTGCAACTATTCAATCGGGTGGGTATGTAGAGGTTTTGTTACTGGTAGCTACTCCTGCGGCAGGTACATGGGACGTTCACAATTACGCACCTTCCAACGTATCTTGGTCGACCAATACATTTGATTATGCGGGATCTATAACTTCTGCCACATGGAATGGTACAACTGTTGCTGTAAATCGTGGCGGTACAGGAACAACAACTTCAACTGGTACGGGCTCTGTGGTGTTGTCTACAAGTCCTACCCTTGTTACTCCTGCCCTTGGTACACCATCTGCTTTGGTAGGCACAAATATTACTGGAACTGCAACTGCATTTACAGCAAGTAATGTTACGACAAATGCTAATTTGACGGGTGCTATTACTTCTGTAGGAAATGCTACATCTCTTGGTTCATTTAGTTCTGCAAATCTTTTAGGTGCATTGACAGATGAAACTGGTACTGGATCGGCTGTATTTGCTACCTCACCTACTTTAGTAACTCCTATATTAGGAACACCTACAAGCGGCACTCTGACAAATGCAACTGGTTTGCCCTTAACAACAGGTGTAACTGGCACTTTGGGTGTTGCAAATGGCGGTACAGGTGCAACAACCTTAACCGCCAACAATGTTCTTTTAGGTAATGGTACAAGTGCGGTTCAAGTGGTAGCACCTGGCACTACAGGCAATGTGTTGACATCTAACGGCACAACTTGGTCATCTACTGCGCCAGCCGCTAGTGGTTTGACTAGAGCGCAAGTCACCGCAATTTCTCTTGTTTTTGGTTTTTAAGGACTAATCATGGCAGCACCAAATATTCTTGCGTCAACAACCGCAACACCCCACACGGCTTCTATCACCCCTGCGGATACAGCTCGTAACGCATTGGTAGCCGCACCCGCTACGGGAGCAGCACAAAAAATCAATGAAATCATTGTGTCCAACATTGATGGCACAAGCGCATACAACGCTACAGTTGAATTGCGTTTGGCTGATGGCACAACGTATAGAGCAATTGCTTCTACAATTTCTGTGCCGCCAAATGCTTCTTTGATTGTGTCCGATAAGACAACTATGTTTTATTTGCTCGACACATCAGTTACTGGTGAGGCCAGCACATTGTGGGCAACCAGTAGCACTGCAAGCAAGTTAACTTACACAGTAAGCTACGAAACTGTTTCTTAAAGGCGTATATGTCTTTACGATATACGGGAAACATTGTCTCTGCTGGGCGTAACGGCATTAACTACCCTGTCACATCGGTGGAATACCTTGTCGTGGCTGGCGGGGGTGGTGGAGGTGCTAGGTTTGCTGGCGGTGGTGGTGCTGGAGGTCTTTTGACCGCTACTGGATTGGCAGTAACTATTGGCTCATCACTAACCGTAACTGTGGGTGCTGGCGGTGCTGGTGGTAGTGGCGGTGGCAATGGAACCGCAGGTTCTAACTCAGTTTTTAGTTCTATAACTGCCACTGGTGGTGGCGGTGGAGTTGGTTCTGGTCAATCAGCTACTGGTAAAAATGGTGGCTCTGGCGGTGGCGGTAATGCTGGAACTGCTGGAACAAATGGTACTGGCACATCAGGTCAAGGAAATGATGGTAGTGTTGGAAATTCTGCAAACGCTAGTAATTATCAAGGTGGCGGTGGTGGAGGTGCTGGTTCTGCTGGCACGGCTGGCGCATATAACGTAGCGGGTAATGGTGGCACAGGCTTGGCATCATCTATATCTGGCTCACAAGTTTTCTATGCAGGTGGCGGTGGTGGCGGTTCTGAAAATACAAACTCTAAAAATGTTGGTTTAGGCGTTGCAGGTGGTGGCAATGGTTCTATAGGCGCTAATGCTCCTACCAGTGCTTTTGCAAATACTGGCGGCGGTGGCGGCGGGAGTGGAGATAACACATATTCAGGTGGTGCTGGAGGCTCAGGCATCGTAATACTCCGCTATCCCTCTTACTTAGCCCCCGCTACATCTACGACAGGCTCACCAGAAACTTATGTCACAGGCTTTTGGCGTGTGTACAAATTTGTTGCCAGTGGCACTATTACTTTCTAAGGGATAAAAATGGCAACGGGTCTTTTTACTCTCAGACAACAAAACCAAGCAATCAGACAGAAGGCATGGAGTGGTACGCAGAAAACTAACTTTGTTGAATACTTAGTTGTTGCTGGTGGTGGTGGCGGAGCTACGATTGCAGGCGGTGGCGGTGCGGGTGGTTTGTTAACAGGCATTGTTTCTGTTACCACAGGTACTTCATACACCGTTACTGTTGGCGGTGGCGGTGCTGGGTCTGGGGTAATAGGCACTAGCGGTACAAGTGGTAGTAATTCTGTTTTTGGCAGTCTTTCCTCTACAGGTGGAGGTGGCGGGGCTAGAGTAGCACCCGATACAGTTGGGGTTAGTGGTGGTTCTGGCGGTGGTGGTGGAGGAAATGCTCCAACAGTAGGCGGTTTTGGAGTTGCTGGTCAAGGAAATGCAGGCGGCACAAGTGCACCATCTGGAGCCGCTGGAGGCGGTGGAGGCGGAGCAGGAACAGTTGGATTAAATGCTTTTGCAACTAGGGTTGCTGGGAATGGCGGTGCAGGTGTTGCATCGGCTATTACTGGTACTGTTACTGCATATGCTGGAGGCGGAGGTGGAGGTGCTAATTTACCATCGCCATCTACAGCATCAATTGGAGGTGTTGGCGGTGGGGGTGGCGGAAGTTTGATTCAATCTGTTGCAGGGACATCGGGAACTGCCAACACAGGCGGTGGCGGAGGAGGTGGCGGTTCAAATAATGGTGCTGATTTTGGTTTATCTGGCTCTGGCGGCTCTGGCATCGTCATAATCCGCTACCCAAGCACATTTGCTGATGCGGCAAGCGTGACAAGCGGCACAAAGACAACTGCTAACGGCTACACGATTTACACATTTACAGCCTCTGGCTCAATAACTTTCTAAGGAACAAAATGTCTAGTCTCTTGGGCGGTTACCTCAGTGCAACATTTAACCCTTTATCTGGTGCACCTACGACTGTTGAATATCTAGTGGTTGCTGGTGGCGGTGGGGGTGGAAGCACAACTGGTGCGGGTTATGGTGGTGCTGGAAGCGGTGGTGGTGGCGGTTTACTTCAAGCGGCTAGTTTTACTGTGGCGGCTGGTACTGCATTAACGGTTACTGTGGGTGCAGGAGGCGCAGGGGCAACTTCCACTTCCAATGGTTCTAATGGTGCTGACTCCGTATTCTCATCAATTACATCCACGGGTGGTGGCGGTGGTTCTTCTAGTGCGGCTAGTGCGGCTGGTTCTAATGGCGGCTCTGGTGGCGGTGGAAATGGAAATGCAAATACAGCAGGCGGTACTGGTGTGTCTGGGCAAGGATTTGCTGGTGGTACTGGCGCAGATTCTGGTGCAGGAGGTGGTGGCGCAGGCTCCGTAGGACTTAATGGCAATGCAACTAGTCGCAATGGTGGTTCAGCAGGTACAGGCATTTGCTCATCCATAACTGGCGCAAGAGTGTTTTACGCTGGTGGTGGTGGCGGTGCTGGATATATTGCTGGACTTGGTTCTGTTGGCATTGCTGGTGGTGGTAAGGGTGGTGATGGCGGTTCAGTTACAACGCCCCCAACGGCAGGCACTGCTAACACTGGTGGCGGTGGTGGCGGCGCAGGTGGAGGAACTCCTGCGGGAGGTAGCGGTGCGGCAGGTGGTTCTGGCATCGTAATCATTCGTTACCCTGCTAACTGCGCTCCACCCACTTCTACAACAGGCAACCCTCAGATAAACTACGCAGATTCGTATCAGATTTACACCTTTACGTCCTCTGGGACAATCACTTTCTAAGGAGATATATTTTGGCCCACTTTGCAAAAATCGAGAACGGCATCGTCACACAAGTTATTGTGATTGACTGGGAAACATTGAACCAAGACGGACACCCTTGGGGCGATCCAGCATCTTTTGTTCAGACCAGCTATAACACGGCTGGCGGTCAGCATCCTGAAGGCAGACCCCTCCACAAAAATTTTGCAGGTTTGGGATATTCATGGGACGGCACAGGCTTTGCGCCTCCACAGCCTTTCCCATCTTGGACTAAGAATCCTGACACATATTTGTGGGAGTCTCCTGTGCCAATGCCTACAGATGGAAAAATGTATACATGGCAGGAGTCCACAACATCATGGGTTGAAGTAACTCAAGGAGCCTGACATGGCGCAACTCTCAGGGATGTGGACACTCTCGCAGGTGTCTCAAGCTGTGAAAGATAACAATTGGTCGGGAATCCCTGCCCAGAATGTGGAGTATTTGGTCGTTGCTGGCGGTGCGGCTGGAGGCTCTGTTGCTGGCGGTGGCGGTGGTGCTGGAGGCTTACTTGCAGGATTTTCTGGTGTTGCTGTTGGTTCTGCAATTACTGTAACTATTGGTGGTGGTGGTGCGGGAGCAACTACAGGTTTTGCGACTCCTGTAGATGGCGCAAATGGTTCAAATTCTGTATTTGGAAACATTACTGCAACAGGTGGTGGCGGTGGCGGTGCTTATAACTCTCGAGCAGGGAAAGCTGGTGGCTCTGGTGGCGGTGGTGGACAAGCTGCTGGCATAGGTGGAGCAGGTACTTCTGGGCAAGGAAATAGTGGGACTACAGCAACAACCAATTATGGCGCTGGTGGTGGCGGTGCGGGTACTGTTGGAGCAGGTCTTGCAAATGGTGGTGCTGGAATAGCAAGTGCCATAAGTGGCTCAGTCGTTACCTATAGTGGCGGTGGTGGCGGTGGTGGAGATGGTGCTGGAGGAGTTGGAGGAGTTGGAGGAGGCGCTACTGGTGGATCAGGAAATGGAGCAACTGGTGCAAATGGAACAGCAAATACTGGTGGCGGTGGGGGCGGTGCTGGAGGTACTGCGGCAACCTCTGGAAGTGGCGGTAGCGGCATCGTAATCCTGCGCTATCCAGACACATTCAGAGCCGCTACAAGCACAACAGGTTCACCAACGATTACTGTGGCTGGTGGGTTTAGAGTTTATAAATTCACTGCTAGTGGATCGATCACTTTTTAAATACAATGGGATAATATGAGCGACTATTCCAGACTCCGAACCCCATTTACATCAATGAGTTTTACTCCTGATGTGCCTAGTAACGCATTAGGCCCCAATGAGTACAACAGTGGGAAGAATATTGAAGCTGATGTGCGCTGCATAAAGAAAATATTTGGTGAGATTGCTATTGCTTCAACAATCACTGATATGCCCATCTTTATGGAAGGCGGGTTTAGATCAGAGACATCTTGGGTATATATCGTAGCAACCCGTAATTCATCTAGCCAAGGTAAATGGTGGATGATTACTGCTACGGGCATATCCAACATCACGCCAGGCGTGGGAGCCAATCCTTCCGTTTATATTTCTGGATATACAGAAGATGTAAATATCACCACTTCTTGGGTTGGAAATGTCTTTTTTATCAATGACACTGTCCAAAACCCTATGTATTTCTTGCCAACAAGCAATGAAATCACAGTCTATTCTGATGCCGCATGGAATTACGATGTTGGCGTAACGTCTACACGGGCGGGATTTGTCCGTAATTTCTGCTCACCCAATGTGGGAAACATCCTTATTTCAGGAAATTTGACCAAAGTTATTGGCGGTACGTCTTATAACTACCCCACAACTGTCAGATGGTCGCAAGCTTTTGCCAATCAAGGCTATCCCGCAACGTGGGAGCCAACCCTGTCTAACGTGGCCAACGAGCAAGAAGTTCCTGTTCGTGGTCCTTTGATTGACGGATTTTTTCTTGGTGGTAACTTTTATGTGTGTAGCTATTGGGATACAGTAGTTTTCTCACCTATTTCTTACCAAAACAGTACCGCTCCAATCTTTGGTGTACGTCTACTAAACCAAGGCCGTGGATTGTTTAACAATAACTGTTGGACAAATACGGATGCCAATGTTTACGGAATAGATGCCCGTGATATTTGGGTGTTTAATGGCTCAGAATTCTCATCTTTGGGCAACCAAAAGGTAAAAGATTACTTCTTTGCTAACCTAAATCCAACCTATGCGGGTCGGATGTTCATGGTTAACAATACCCAAAAGTATCAGATTGAGATTTATTACCCTGATCTAACCTCTTCAGGATGGTGCAATAAGATGCTATCTTGGAGATATGATTTACAGGTATGGAATGCTCCCAAAGACATCCAAAACGCTTGTATGGGCACTGAAGGTCCTCGTTGGATAGACTCATCACCTGATTACTTTAATTTGGCTTCTAGAGCCGTTGTGTACGCCCGTGGAGGTGTTTCTAGCTCTAGGTTGATAGAGACATCTATTGGCAACTCATTTGTGGGTTCTGCCATTGATTCTCAGTTTGAGCGTAACAACATTGCTTTGCAAACTGCAAATGGTCCAGTTCCTTATTCTTCAAAAGTTTACATTCACAGACTTTTGCCTGAAATAGCGGGTACTGGCGCAATCAACATTACTGTTGGTGGTGCTAATTCAACTGCTCAAGCTACCACTTATGGTGAGACAGGTATAACCAATATTGATACTGATACGCCTTGGGTTCCTACTCAACAGAATACTTTCCGTACTGTGGCGGTTAAATTTGGCTCGTATGATGCCACTGACACATGGAAAATGAGCGCATTGAATATGCAAGCAACTGTTACTGAGGATGCTTTTTAATGCCATTCGCACTAACCAATGACCCATCTCAATCTGAGATTTCAGAGGCCATCAATTATTTGTTAGCCAACTTTGGACCTAACCTTGCTGCTGATCCTAATAATGGTCAGATTAGCGGTCCATCTGGTGTCATTATTGCGTATTTGTATAAGTACATTGCGGTTAAATATGCCGACAGTTTTGATGGTTCTTTGAATTTTAGTAACAGTCCTACAGGCCGTTTGTATTACGGATTACGCAATACCAATGATTCAGTAGAGTCAACCAATCCCGCTGATTACATTTGGTATCAAGCAACAGGTGGATTTGGATCTACAAAGTTTTTGTTTTATCAAACAAATGGTGGTCGGCAGGTCAACTTCTTTGTTGGCACTGCGGCTCCTGATTCTACTTATTTGCAAGAATCGGGATCGTCTATTGATCTAGATGTGGTGACAACAACAACGGCATATAACACTGCCGCACCATCTATTTACTATTGGACAACAACATCTACACCGCCATCCCGTCCTAGTACAACATCAACATATACATGGGCTACAGGGGCTTATACGGCTCCTGCAGGATGGGCAACCACACCACCTATCAATACAACGCCAGGCAGTTATTTG
>Ga0214919_10004487_pt1 | contig 20391 bp, 28 predicted proteins | sample LL1503_MetaG_FD_177994 | JGI IMG/M metagenome (GOLD analysis project Ga0214919, IMG submission 177994) | Freshwater microbial communities from Lake Lanier, Atlanta, Georgia, United States - LL-1503 | ecosystem: Environmental > Aquatic > Freshwater > Lake | place: USA: Georgia | collected... | reverse complement strand
GCAAAGCGGGGATCAAATGCTGCCAATCGCAGTTCTTTATAAAAAATCAAAGTCAGCCCGAGGTTGAGAGCGAGTATTCCACCAGAGAGCCAAACGACTTGGGGCACGGGTCCCCCGTCAATCACGGCCAATTCGATTGCTCCATACAAAACACAGGAGGGATCCAAATCCACATGATCTGCCGCCACGCGGATGAGAACGAGCCCGAGAGCAAATAAACTGCAAAAGACCACGCCCAGCGCCGCGCCAGTATCCACCTTCCCATGACGATGAATGAGGTTGCTTAATAGTCCTGTGAACAAGCCCGCGAGTGCCGCCCCAATGAGCATGGGGAGGGGATCTTTTCTTCCAGAAAACAGAAACGCAATGGCGATACCGGGAAGAACCGCGTGGCTGATCGCATCGCCCAACATGCTCTGTTTGTTAAGTTGGAGATAAGCGCCCGGGATTGCGCAGGCCATAGAAATGAGCGCTCCGGTAATAATGATCCACGTGTCAATTTCGGTCCAATTCATGAAGGCATTTTCTCCGGATCGAGTGGTACAAAGCGCCGATGACTTTCCATTGCGAGGAGGACTTCCAATTCATCGACCAAACGAGGATCAAGGACATGCTCGATCATGTCAGCGTCGCGATCCACGCGTCCGGGGGCAACATCAGCATGGTTAAGGAGGTAGAGCTCCCATAGTCGGTGGTTGCGCACGAGACGGCGGGACTCAATCAGCCCAAGGTTGGTCAGTTGCACTTTCAATCCATCGGCAGCGAGGGTTAAAAGCTCGGCATTGGCCAGACGATGGATCTCACTCAGGACTTCCTTTTTTTGCCAGGGACGTTTGTTGAGAATAGCACTCAGTTCGACCGAGGGGCTCTCATTCTCAGCGCATTCAAAAACGGCGCGTAGCATGTGTTCGGATCGGAGGCGAGAAGCTGCTCGGCGTTCAGCCAAAAGTTGGATGACCACGCCGCGACGTGAACCAAAGAGAAGCCCAAAAGTAAATATCGTCGCCGCGACTAAGACGATGATGGCGCCAGTTGGCATTTTGGGAAGAACTGCACTCACGATGACACCGACTAAAGCGCTATCAGCGCCGATGATCGCAGCCAAAAAAGCCACAACACGGAGGTTATCGCTCCAAAATCGCGCTGCTACAGGAGGAATCACAAGGAGGGCGACGACGAGGAGTATCCCCACGCTTTGGAGTCCGATCACGGTCACTAATACAATGAGGGACATTAAGAAGAGATCGAGCGAGCGGACCGGCCAGCCTGTCGTCGCCGCAAACGCTTCATCAAAACACAGGATGCTGAATTCCTTAAAAAAGGCCACACAAGCGACCACGACCAAGAGCGAGGAGGCAAAGATAAATCCGGCATCCTGCGAGGTCATGGAGGCTGTGTTGCCGTAGATGAATCCTTCGATTCCGGCCGCCTGCCCGCCGGGCAGTTGCTGGATCGCACTTAAGAGCGCCACCCCTGTGCCGAAAAATACACTCAGTACGATCGCTAGAGCGGCATCATCTTTGATTCGGCTGAATCTTCGTATGCCGAGCACGGTGAGCATTCCCGCAATTCCAGATATCGCAGCGCCTATGGAAAGCCACAGGAAAGACCGCGCATTAGCCCCAATGGTGATGGCAATCAGGAATGCTCCGGCGATTCCGGGGAGGGTTGCGTGGCCCAGTGTGTCACCCATGAGCGAGCGTTTGCGCAAGAGTAGAAACGTTCCGACCAATCCCGCTGCCGCTCCGAAGACGCAACTCCCAGCGAGTACGACTCTTGTATTGTGATCCTGTAACAGAAGCACTCGCCAGAGAGTTTCAAACGTGGTGGCTGCGAGCATTGGGGTTTGAAAAGATTAGAACTTCTTAAGAGCGGTTGGCATCGAGAGATCCGTAACGGCTTCATCAAGGAGGGGAAGCCGTGCGCCATAGGTTTTGCGCAGATTTTCAGGCGTAAGAACGTCCCCCACGCTACCCTGAGCAACGACACGCATATTCAACAGAACGGCATCATCAAAATACTCGGAGACGGTTTGCAAATCATGATGAACACAAACGACCGTGCGGCCCTGTTTTTTCAAGCGATTCAGGACGGCGAGGATGGCTTGCTCGGTCGCGGCATCGACGCTGGCAAAGGGTTCATCCATCAAATAGAGATCCGCTTTTTGCGCCAAGGCTCTTGCGAGAAAGACGCGCTGCTGCTGCCCACCAGAGAGTTGATTGATCTGGCGGCGGGAAAAATCCGCCAAACCGACATCAGCGAGAGCTTCTTCTGCAAGGCGGCGATGACTGGATCGCACGGGGAGACACCATCCAATACTTCGATAAAGCCCCATCGCCACCACATCGCGGGCCGTCACAGGAAAATCCCAGTCCACACTCTCACGCTGCGGGACATAGGCAACGCGGTTGCGGTTCCTTTTTAAAGTATCTCCAAAAAACAAAACCTCCCCCGACGTGATGGGAATGAGTCCCAGTGCGGCTTTGAGAAGTGTGCTTTTGCCAGCCCCATTTGGCCCAGCGATGGCTGTGATCTTTCCTGGTCTGATCGCGACCTCGGCATCCCAGAGGACAAGTTTCCGATGATACGCGACATTGAGCGATCGGATTTGAAGGGGATTGGAACTCATGGTTTGGTCGCGTCTTTGCTCGAAACCCTTCCGCCAAGGGCTTGGGTGATCGTGCTCACATTGTGCTCGATCATTCCTGAATAGGTGCCTTCGGGGGTCCCCGCCTTGCCCATGGAATCCGCAAAAAGCATTCCGCCTAGCTTGACCTCGACTCCCCGTGAGGCCGCGCCCTCAATGACGGCTCGTATGTTTTTTTCGGACAACGTGGACTCCACAAAAATGGCGGGAATCCGACGAGTGACAATCGCGTCAACAAGTCGGTTGATATCAGAGACACCAGCTTCCGAAGCCGTGCTCAGGCCTTGAATGCTCATCACCGTCAACCCCGTGGCTTTGGCGAAGTATTGAAAAGCATCGTGGGCGGTGATGAGGACGCGCTGGTTCTCGGGAATGGACGCGATGGACAAGCGCATTTGGGATTCTATCGCTCGAAGTTGATTCGCGTAGCACGTCGCATTTTCGGCGAACAATGTTGCGCCTGCCGGATCTTTCTTAGTGAGGGTTTCACAAACTGTTTTTGTGCATTCCGCCCACAGGCCAGGATTCATCCAAACGTGCGGATCCACGACTGTGCCTTCCTTTAATAACGTCTGATCCGGTATCGCACTTGTGACTGGGAGAATCATTTTTCCCTTCGCGCGGAGTTTTTCAAAGGTGTCTTCCATTCTTCCTTCCAAATGAAGGCCACTATAAAAAACGAGATCCGCTTTGAGGATCTTAGCCACATCGTCGCGTGTGGGCTTAAAAAGATGCGGGTCCACCCCCTCGGCCATCAATACAGTGACCTTCACCCGTTCGCCGCCGACATTCCGAGCGAGATCGCCGACCATTCCCGTCGTGCACACCACGTCGATTTGGCCCCACGTTATTCCGCAAATCCCTAGCAAGAAAAACCCAGCTAGCATGAAATGTTTCATTGGGATAAGAATATTAGGCATGCCTAATATATTTGCAAACTAAATCTCTACAAATGACTTGATGCGGGTGGGGGGGCTAGTGCACGAATTGGCGCCAGAAGAAAATAGCAGAGAGACTGAATCCGATCACAATGATCAAGGTGCGTACCCGATCGGGTGAGATCCGTGTGCTCAATACCGCCCCCGAGTAGTAGCCTGCACCAGCGCCTAGTGTCATGATCAACGCTTCGGGCCAGATGACGATCCCGGACCAAACAAAATAGGCTGCCGCTACGAGATTGATCGAAGCACCAAGGACGGTCTTGAGAGTATTCATCTCGAGGATGTTGGTTTTTCCAATGAGCCCGAGTGTCGCGAGGGTGAGGATTCCGATGCCTGCGCCGAAATACCCCCCATAAATGGCAACGCCAAATTGTAAAAGACAGGCCGCTATTTTGTGGGCTGACTGAACATTGGCTTCAACGCCATCGAGTCCCACCATGCGGCGAACGGCATTGCTGCATAGAAAAAGGACGGTTGCGAAAAGAATGAGAAAAGGAACAAGGTGCGTAAACGCCTTCTCGCTCGTGTGAGTGAGCAACCAAGCGCCCAGCATGCCGCCCGCCATGCTCAAGGGGATGAAAAGTTTGAGCCAAGGTTTTACTGCGGGAAGGTTTGCTCGGTATCCATACAAGCTACCTCCGATCCCGACCAGCAGCGCCACCGTACTGGTTGCATTCGCTTGGATGGCAGGCATCCCGAAGGCGAGGAGGAGCGGAAAGGTAATGATCGTGCCGCCACCGGCGATGGAGTTTATGGCGCCTGCGAAATAAGCTCCGACGACGAGCACTAAGATTTCTGTGATGGGAGGCATGTTGGGTTAGTCCCTGCAGAAGTAGAGCAACACACAAAGAGCGAACCCGATCCCATACAATAAGACGGTTTCTTGAATGAAGTAGGGATAAGCACTCAGGCCAATGCCGATGAGAACGGCTTTGATATTACTCGTTTTTTTTCCATAGATCATGGCCCCCATACCGATGGCTCCGAAAAGGAGCCCGGCAAAGAGACTCGCCGTCGATGGCATGGAAAACTCCAAAGTAGATTAGCTCGAACGTTGGGAACTTTTACTTCGCAAAGCTGATGCGGTCGTCGTTTTCGAGAAAATCAAAGAGGGTGCTCGTGGCGGGATCGATGCCAGCTTCCGCACAAACTCCAACGAACCATTCTTTCATGTCTGGATTATCAAACGGGCGAGCGGCCTCGACTCCATCGGACCACTCTTGGACTTCGGTCGCCGACTTGGGGGTGCCGTTTTTGTCTAACCAAGATGCGATTTCGGTGTCAGTGGCTCCGGATTCGATGACCTTCTTCACATCCGCTCCAGTGACGCCCTTGAAAGCGAAAAGATAGTTATCCAAAGGACAATCGTAGTGGTATTCGCCATCTTTACCGGCGATTTCGGAACGGCCTTTGTCCGCAAGGCGAGCGAGGAGAGCGTAGCCTCCCGTGCGAATGCGTGGGCTGGCGGGAGCTTCTTTGGTGAGGTCTTTTGTCGTCATAATGTATAGGAGTCTTTGAATGTGTTTCCGTTAGCGGATTCCCTATCCAAGGCCCGATGCTGAGTTCCTGTAAAGGTATTAATTGAATTGCGTAAATCTCGGTCACTCGTTTCGGGTTGCTGCGCCTTTCGGGATTCTTCTTGGAAAGTGGCGTATGCTCATAGATTTTCAACTCATGAAAAAAGCTGGCAAAAAAGTGGGAGGGGGGATGTTGCGCGAGGAATTGCCGCTTTGGGCGGGGGCGAGTTTCTGGGGCTTGCTGGCTTTGGCGGGATCGGCTTGGTTTCAGGCCCCGTTCACTCCAGTAGTCGCAGCACTTCTCTTTGCGTCACTTTTTTCGGTGATGCTTTGGCTTTCTTTCTCCGTCGTTCACCATGCCGAGTGCTTAGCGGAAAAGCTGGGAGAGCCTTTCGGAACGCTCATTCTCACCCTATCTGTGATCTCCATCGAAGTGGTGATGATTTCGGCTCTGATGCTGACCGGAAAAGATGACCCGACACTCGCGCGGGACACGATGTTTTCCGTCCTGATGATCGTCCTCAATGGGATGCTCGGGGTCACGCTCTTGATCGGCGGACTGCGCCATCATCGTCAAGTCTTCAATCTCGAAGGGGCTCGCAGCTATCTGACTGTGATCTTGTGCCTAGCCTTTCTCTGCCTCATTTTGCCCCGCTTCACTCTTAATGCCGAGGGTGGCTCGGCGTCTCCGTTGCTGGCGGCATTTTTGGTTTGTGCCTCTCTTGTTCTCTATGGGGTTTTTCTTTTTCTTCAATCGACCACACTCAAGAGCTTCTTCCTCCATCCTGGTGCCGACTCATCGGAGAATCACCACTCTCACGGATCGCATGATTCCCGCTCCGCTCGGTATCACGCTGTATTTCTTGTGCTGACTTTGCTGCCGATCGTGCTGCTTTCGAAAAAAATTGCCATTATCTTGGACTATGGCACTAGCGTCATGAATGCCCCCCAAGCCTTAGCCGGTTTCGTTGTGGCCTTGCTCGTGCTTGCTCCCGAGGGCCTTGCCGCCTGCCGCGCCGCTTGGAATAATACTTTGCAGCGGACGGTCAATATCACTTTGGGATCGGCTCTCGCGACGATCGGTCTCACTGTGCCCGCAGTATTGGTTATCAGCAGCTGCACAGGCCAATTCATCGAAATGGGACTTCCACTGACGGAGATCGTTCTTCTTGTCGCTACGTTTTTTGTGTCCTCTACCGTGTTTGCCGGCAACCGCACGAACGTCTTGGCTGGAGCTGTTCACCTCGTGCTCTTCGCCGCCTATGTGGTGTTGATTTTTGATTAAATTCAACTCGGCGAGATAGTCGCAGATGTGGGGTGATTCCCTACAGCGAATCAAATGATTGGAGATTTTTTGCCTCTCGGATAGAATTTGGATCGTATGGAAGTCACCGCATGATAAAAAAAAGATCACGGGTTAAGCGCTTCGCTCGTTTTGTCCTCAGGGGAGGAAAGCGTCGGGTAGGAGCCGCAGGACTTTTGAAAAAAAAGCCCCATTTGGTGGTTTTTGATTTTGACGGTACACTCGCGGACACCTTTCATGCCGCTTTTGAGATTCTGAACATTCTCGCTGAGGAATTCGGTTTTCAAAAGTTGCCACCAGAGGGATTGGAGCACGCGCGCGATCTTTCGACACGTGGCTTGATGCGGCAACTCGGCATTCCACGCATGAAACTCCATCGGATTTCGAAACGCGGAACCGAGGAAATGTCCAAGCGCATGCCGGATATTCAGCCTTTTCACGATCTCCTGCTCGTCGTTCGGCAACTTCATGCGGCGGGCTTCCGCTTAGGCATTCTTACCTCGAATTCCGAAGCCAATGTCACGGCCTTCCTTCAACAATATGATCTCCAGATTTTTGAATTCATAAAAAGCTCATCGAAGCTTTTGGGAAAAGGCAGCGTGATCCGAAAGATGCTCAAGGAATTCCAACTCAAACCATCCGACGTCCTTTTTGTGGGCGATGAGATGAGGGATATTGAGGCCGCACAGGAAACCGGGATTCACATGGCTGCCGTTACTTGGGGCTACAACAGTCACTCTGCGATCCAAGCGCTAGCGCCTGATTACATGATCGAGTCACCATCGCAGATCATCGCACTTTTGGATGCATATTTGTATCCGACGAGCGCCACCACGGTATGATCGCACTTATATCGGCTATTTCGGCAACGTTTACGCTGGGTTTTTTTTATTTTGTAGGAGCGATTCCCGGAGGCATGGCCGCAGGTCTGAGTGTCCCAGTAGCCGCATTGGTTGCCTGGTGTGGGTATGCCGCTGGTGCTGGAGTGATGCTCCTCCTTGGTACTCCTGCGCGTGATTGGATCGCTAGAAAGTTGCGCATTCCCCTTGTTCGTGATCCGCAGAAGTGGATATGGCGTGCCTGGGATAAGTTTGGCCTGGTTGGTCTGGGATTGGTCGCTCCCATAACGATTGGCCCACAGGCCGGTTGTCTTCTCGCCCTTGCAGTAGGTGAGAAGCGCTTGGCGGCCTTTCTGAGCTTGTCACTCGGCGCGATCCCTTGGTGCATTGGCTTTTCGGTGCTCTTCGCCATGGGTTTTAAGCTTGCTGTTTGATTTTTCGTCATGTGTGCCATTCTGCGAAACGGTACCCGCACACTTAAGCCCGGAACCCCGATTTCTGCATCCGGTCCGAATGGGTTGGTGAAGGCTGTCTGGGCTGGATTTGCGCGGTCCGAGATTCTGAGTTGGTGGAAACGCCAAGGCGGCGAGGAGGTCGATGTTCCGGCGACGGAATTCGCCGAGCGCTCCGATGTCACCGGCAAGCTTCAGTGGGAGTTTGTGCCGTCTGATTGTGTGATTGGGGCCGTGCTAGACCACCGGACGACCACGCCGCTACTGAAAATTCTCACGCGCGCATCGACGGATGCCGAGCTTCAAAAATACGAACACCCTCGCATGCCGCTTTTACTTTCGCGGCGCTTTGCCATTTTGCCCGTTGAGGAACCCGAGCCGGATCTTTTTTTCTAGAATCTGCAGCTTCCTAGGAATGGCAGAGAGAACTCATTTGCAAAATCGGGGTGCTGTAATTCTGCCAGATGAGATCAAGGTCACCTTCATCGGTGAGAGCGAGAACTCGGCAGATCGGGCAGAGTTCTTTTGATTGATTCAAGTGTTTCTTGGCCTCGGCGATGTCGCCAAGTTGGCACTCGCAGCAGGCGAGTTGGAAAAGGACCAAGGCTTCATTTGGGAATCGCTTGGTTGCCGCAAGCAGAGTCGCGCGGGCGCTTTCCACGGAATCCAAGTGGTAACGTGCAAATGCGCAATCAAGCCACCTTTTTACATTCTGCTTATCCGTTTGGCAGAGAAGTTCGGCTGTCTTTTCCATGCGCTCCCATTCTCCCGTCTCGCGGAAGATTTCGACATAGACCGAGAGGCTTTCATTGCTCATCTGTTCTCTCTCGGGAAGAGATTCCAATTCACGCATAGCGTCTTCCACCATTCCGATTTCAAGGTATCCTTGCGCGGCAAGGATTTTCATTTTATTCTGGGGGGCGATCATAGTTTTGTTCTGGGTTTCGTGGGACAATTTGAATGCGGTCCCGATTTATTTTATCGACTGACATCTTTCGAACTTAAGGGGTCTTTTTTCTTCTCAGCTCCTTTTTTGCTTTTTTCTTCCAGCGTAAGGGGGATTCGGCTTTTGATTCGTCTGGCTGAGCCTCATTTGTCCCAAGAGGCGTAAAGGTGTGCTGGTGTATCAAATGTCTCAATATTCTCGTTCATGTCACTTTTTTCGAGCACGGAGGCGGTCAGCGTGTTGGGAATATGCAACTCTAAGGGGAACGTCTTTCTGATAGCGATCTGTCGGTAGAATAATCGAATTGCCTCAGTCGGGGTCATTCCCAAGGTGGGCAACACTTTCTCAGTGGCAGTTTTCGTTGCTTGATCAATTCTGGCGTGGACTACTGGGGATTGGGACATGGGGAAACAGCATCACAGAAACAACACGGGTCAATGCACGGTTAGTTACATTCCTCACCCTGACCGAGGATCAAAAATAGGTAGGGCGTGTCGCGATAGGTCGTTAAAATACGTTCCTGAGTTTGAGAATCATTTCAGCTGCGGCCCCCCCTGAGAGGGCCGCGCCCTCGACTTTTGGCCCAGCAAAGGCATCCCCGGCGATCACCAACGGTGGGGAAGTATGTGCGAGAATACAGGGGCTTTCATCGACGTAGAGGGGTTTGCTGTACCTCCATCCATGGACTTGGAATGTCTTTACGCTGGATTCTCCGATCCATTCTGCGGTAGCAGAGAGCAGGGAGCGCCCACTTTCCATTCGGTCGCAGTCCCATTGTTCCAAGCTGAATGCATGTGTGGCGTGGATGGTGAGAGCGGGTTCGCTGGAGATGCCCTTTTTCTGGTTGTCCGCAATCCAAGCGATCGGGCCCTCGTTCAGCGTAAGGGCACCGGGATGCGGGACGCGGGATGGAGCATCGAGTATGGCCATGACGGCAAGGCATCGCTCGTATTCGATTGTCGAAAGACGCTTGTGCATTTCTGGTGTGAGCACGACTCCGCCGGCGTCGAGCAATGCCAGCGACTGCGGTACGGGTGGCGTTAACAAAACGACCGCCGATATGTAGGTTTCGCCCGTGGCCGTTTGAGTATGCCAGCTTGATTTGCAAGCCTGCAGACCCGTGACAGGCATTTCTAGGCGCAGATCGAGTCCGGCGGCGAGATGTTTGGCCACGGCGGACATCCCTGGGATTCCGCACCATCGGGAGTGACCGTCCTCACGACCAGAAAAACCACGGCACCATTCCTTCAGGGCCCCAATTTGGCGAGTTTGCTCAAGCACGGTGGCGAATCGCGGATTCCGAGAGGTGATGAACTGGGCGCCGTGATCGAAGGTTGCCCCATCAATGCGCCGACTCGCCATCCGACCTCCTACAGCGCGGCTTTTGTCAATGATAAGCACACGTAAACCGGCGCGTTGCAATTCCGACGCAGCTATCAATCCGGCCATTCCGGCACCGATGACCAGTACGTCTGTATTTCGTTCCGTCGAATCCATGGGATTTTTCATGATCTTTGGAAATGGCAAGAGAAGCAATGCGGGGAATAAATTACTAGACGCTCTGGCAAGAGATTCTCTCGATTCACGAACAACTCATGTAGGCATCGGCTCAAAGATGCTCTATGGTAATGTGTCTTGAATACCGCCTTGATACTTTTCTCCGCTATCTCATTTTTCGTGTATGGGTCCGCTTGTTTTTTTTCACCCTACATGAAAGGGGAGTTCACCCGCTGGGGATTTGGAGCGCAGCGCGCACTGGTGGGCGGACTGCAATTATGCGCTGTGGTCGGATTGCTGGCGGGCTTTGAACAACCGCTTCTCGGACGTGCCGCATCGGTCGGTCTTGCTTTGATGATGCTTGTCGCGGTTGGAGTCCGGATACGAATCAAGGACTCGATAATGCAGACGATTCCGGCACTACTTTATCTAGTTCTTCAGGTTTACCTCAGCCTAGCAGCGTTCTGATATCAGGCTTTGCTAAAGAATCGCGATAGCCACGCACACCGCAAGTACGGTGAGGGACGGTAGGGCTTTTTTAATCGGGTCTTTCACTTTCAGGTGCATCACGAAGGCCCCCAGCATAAGTAACCCCATGCCCATGGCTGCCGGTTGGGTTATCGGGGGAAACCAGATGCCAGCAATGAGGGCGGTTGCTAGGCTGATTTTGAGAAATCCGATGACGCAGAAAAGCCAGAATGGAAGTCCGTACACCGCAAATTCCTCACGCATGTTTTTGGCACCCCCACCGCGATAGGCGGTTGCTTTGCCCGATCGAAGTAACCAGACATTCAGAATTCCGAGGGCGACAATTAACTGCAAGATAATGCGAGGGATTTCCATAGTTTTGAAATTACCATGGGCTTCGTAATCGGTTTTCGCAAGAGAATCAGATCAAGCTATGGGCGTAAGGCGCTATTGAGCGGGGTTCCGTTGAATCGAGGCACAAATATTTGTTGCCGCGTCCTAGCACGGTTCGTATCTCACGTGTCTTATTTTTCGTATGTACTTCAAAGTCGATTATCGCCCCCTACCCTCACCTTAATGACTCCTTCCGCCAGATCCCCGCATGCTGCAGGTGCAACGATGACCCGTGAGGATCAAGTGCGACCTAGGAGGGATGCACTGATGTATCAGCAATGGTACGACTTGCTTTTCCTTCACTGGGAGTATTCGGTTCAGGCCATTCAATCGACTTTGCCGGATGGGTTGTTTGTGGATACTTTTGAAGGCAGGGCCTACCTTGGCATTGTTCCATTCTTCATGCGGAAAATCCGTCCGCGATTTTTACCAGCAGTTCCAGGAATCTCGGATTTTTTGGAAATGAACTTGCGAACTTATGTCGTTGATCGGGCGGGTGTGGCTGGAGTGTGGTTCTACTCGCTCGATGCTAACCAATGGCTTGCGGTAAAAATCGCCAGACGTTTTTTTAATCTCCCTTACGAGCATGCAAGGATGAAATCCTCTCGAACTCCGGAAGGTCTCATCCAATTTGAATCCAAGCGCATTGGTCCTCAGGAAAACGATCTCGTGTGTGCCTTTGATTACGCCGCTGGTTCGGAATTGGCGAGGCCTGCGTACGGTTCACTGGAGTTCTTTCTCGTCGAACGTTACCGGCTTTATTCCAATACGACTAGTGGATTGCGCCGTGGTCAGGTTGCCCACGAACCGTATCCATTGTGTCATGCGGAAGTAACGAGGTGGGATGAAAATCTGTTGAGGTTGGACGGGTTCGCGCCCACGGGACGTAGGCCTGATCACGTTGTCATGTCGCGAGGGGTGGATGTTACCATTTATCCGCTCGAGCGCGTGAGCCCCTAGCAGTGTGGAACCGAGGCTATGGAACTTCAGCAAAAACTCGAAATCCTCGCCGATGCGGCAAAGTATGATGCCTCGTGTGCGAGCAGCGGAGCCGCGCGTAAGGACTCACGAGGTGGTAAAGGTGTTGGCTCCACGGGGGGGGCGGGTATATGCCATTCTTATGCGCCCGATGGTCGCTGTATTTCTCTGTTGAAGGTGCTCCTCACGAATGCGTGTCTCTACGACTGCCATTACTGCATCAATCGCCGCTCCAGCAATGTGCAGCGGGCCCGATTTACTCCGGATGAAGTCGTGCAGCTCACGCTCGATTTTTATAAGCGCAATTACATTGAAGGCCTTTTCCTCAGTAGCGGCATCATTCGCAGTGCGGACTACACGATGGAACTGGTCATCGATGTCGCGCGGAAGTTGCGCGAGGAACATCATTTTCGCGGTTACATCCATCTCAAGACCATTCCCGAGGCTTCACCATCTCTTATTGAGTTGGCGGGACGCTACGCGGACCGCATTAGCATCAATATCGAGTTGCCCACTCAGGAAGGCCTAACGAAGCTTGCGCCGGAAAAAAATCTCGCCCGCACTCAGGATGCCATGGGTCACATCCGCAACAAAATCGACGAACGCCATGCTGACAAGCGGAAGCCGGATGCGCCGAAACCTCCGCCCTTTGCCACCGGCCAGAGCACGCAAATGATCGTGGGGGCCGATGATTCCACCGATGCGGTGATCTTGCGGCGTGCCGATGTGCTTTATGGCGACTACCATTTGCGACGCGTGTATTACTCGGGATTCAGTCCGATTCCCGAGCCCTCATTGCTGCTCCCGATCAAGGCTCCGCCACTGGTCCGTGAGCACCGGCTTTATCAAGCGGATTGGTTACTGCGTTTTTATGGTTTCAGGGTTGATGAAATCACCACGGACGCCTCGCCCAATCTCGACCTGCACCTTGACCCCAAGCTCGCGTGGGCGCTTCGCAATCGTGCGGTTTTTCCCGCCGATGTGAACAAGGCTTCACGTGAAAGCCTGCTTCGTGTCCCTGGGCTTGGTGTGCGAAATGTGAACCGCATCCTAAGCGCGAGACGATATACGCGACTTCGGCTCGCCGATCTCCTGCGTCTGCGTGTGCCGATGAAAAAAGTGATGCCATTTATCATTGCCGCTGACCACAATCCTGCGCGACTCGGGTTGGATGATGAGGCGCTGCGCGCCCGATTTTTACCTCCACCCCGTCAGACGGAACTGGACTTCGACGCGTCGATGGCGGTCCCTAGTGATATCGACTCCGCTCGCACAGGTCAGATGTAGCGATGCGCACGGTCGTCATCCAACCCGTTTTTGAGGCATGGCGTGAGTCCGCTCGCGAACTTCTTGCCCTGCGTGTGCCTCCCTCCGAGGTTCTTTGGGCTGATGATGCCCAGGAGCCCGCTCTCTTTGGTCCCTCAAACGAGACCTTGCCTCGTGTTGCCGTGCCGAATGTGCCGTCCGCTTTTCTCGATATGGCACGAAGTGTTGCCGCGCACACCGATGCGCGGCGGTGGAGCGTGCTTTACCGCGTGCTCTGGAGACTCACGCATGGCGACGAACGACACCTCCTCGCCATCTCGACGGACCCCGATATGCGCCAAGTCCAGCAGTGGTGCAAGGCGATCGGTCGCGATATTCACAAGATGCATGCCTTTGTCCGATTTCGTCTCGTGGGCAACGACGCAATCACGGGTCGCGAGCAATTTGTCGCGTGGTTTGAGCCCGAATATCGCATTGTCCGCTTGGCTGCGGGCTTTTTTGAAAAGCGTTTTGCTGGCATGGATTGGTCGATTCTTACGCCACACGAGTGTGTGCATTGGGATGGATCTGCGATTCACTTTACTCTCGGAGTCTCGCGTAGCGCCGCCCCTGATGACGATGCCCTCGATGACCTGTGGCGGACCTATTACCGGAGTATTTTCAATCCTGCACGTCTGAAAGTGCGAGCGATGCAAGCCGAGATGCCGAAGAAATATTGGAAAAATCTTCCTGAGGCCTCGCTCATCACTGAACTGATCGCCGAGAGCGGCGGGCGCGTCGAAAAAATGCTGACCACCGATTTGAGGCCTGCCAAGCCTGCGCCTAAGAACGCCTATCTCGATTCGCTTCGAAAAATGAACGCACTCGATTCCCCATCGCTGCCCCCCACACAGGAACCATGAAAGGAATCAAAAAAACGAACCTGCCCGAGAAGACTTGTATCGTCTGTGGGCGACCCTTCACATGGCGAAAGAAATGGGAGAAAGTGTGGGAAGAGGTCAAATATTGCAGCGACCGGTGTCGGATGACGAAGCGGCGTCCAAGTGGATCTTCTTAAAAATCGGCACCTTTCTTGACTCGTTCCCATGACACCCCTTTTTCAGCGCTACTTGGGCATCGACTACTCGGGGGCGCAAACTCCTTCGAGCAGTCTCCCTGGTCTCCGCGTTTATTCCGCAACCCTGTCCGAATCTCCCACGGAAATTCATCCGCCTCCAAGTGCTCGAAAGTATTGGACCCGTCGAGGGCTTGCTGAGTGGCTCGCCGTAGCACTTCAAGAAGGACCACCCACGATCGTTGGCATCGACCACGCTTTTTCGTTTCCGTTGCGTTATTTCGAAATGCATCAACTTCCCTTGGATTGGGGCGCCTTCCTTGATGACTTCCATTTGCATTGGCCAACAGATGACGATGGTATGTATGTCGATTTCATTCGCGACGGATTGTATGGCAAAGGCTCCGCGCGGAGTGGCAATGCCCGATGGAGGCGACTCACGGAAGAACGCTGTCGCGCCAAGTCGGTGTTTCATTTTGACGTTCAAGGCAGCGTCGCCAAGTCTACCCATGCGGGACTTCCTTGGTTGCGTTTTCTTCGCCAGAAACTCGGCCGCCAACTTCACTTCTGGCCGTTTGAGGGGTGGATGCCACCGCTGGGCCGATCCGTCATTGTCGAGGTTTATCCTGCTTTATGGAGTCGCAGTTTTCCCGCAGAGCGAAGGAATAGTCACCAGCATGATGCCTATAGTGTCGCGCGGTGGATGCGAGAAAACGATGCCGTAGGGAGTTTGAGTTTCCATTTACATTCCGAATTGGGGGCGACTGATCGTGCCACTGCGATTACTGAGGGGTGGATATTTGGTGTAAGCTGACCATGTGCGCTTATCCGTATTGCCAGAGAATTTGGGCGCGGTTTCGCGGTAGATTTCCACATAGGAAGAGGGACTCCATTCCCTCGAAGCGTCTTCGCTTATCCTAATTTCAAGGTATCCCACTGCCGCGCGGAATCTTTTGATGAATATGGGAGAGAATTGAGTTCCAAAAAGAAACGAGAGACACCGTTGGGTATTTGCGCCTCATGGCGCCAGACTCGTGGGCTAGGAGTTGCCAGCCATGATGAGACAAAATCCCCGCAGGCTCCATGCGACTGTGCGCCACCAATTCGTGACTACGAGATGGTGGTGCGAGCGTGCATCAAAGCCTTTAGCGAGCTTTTCGTGCAGCGGGATTTGCACGCGCCATGTGGATAGCCAAATGAAGGTCAGAGGCACCAGACTCGCAAGGAACCATGGATCACGGCAATTCGCGATCAGTAGCAACCCAGCGGCGGTGGTGATTTCCGTGAGCATGAGTGGGGCCACGACCCAAGTGATCCGCTTTGTATAGCGGTTGTGATAATCTTGAAAGGCATCCTGCCCGACTTGCGCGAACAGCGGGTAATGGGCCAACTGAATTGTCCAGATCAGACCAATAAGCGCCCATGTAGCGTCATTATGAATCGTGAAGAGTAAACTCATTGGCCTTGGTCCACTCCCAATCCTTTGCCCTCGCCGATCACAAGCTGATCGTCAGTTTGGTTTAATGCGACGTTTACCGCAGAAAAATGGGTAGGGCTGCTCATTCCTCGTCGATGGGCCCTTTTAAATGTTGTTCGAGCAGTTTGCGATGTTTCGTGATCCTGCCGCCAACACGCTTGCGCCAAAGTCGAAAGCTGGATGGCTTCAGTTCACGCGACATCACGTCAATGACCTGTTTTTCTGTGAAACCGGTACGTTCTTCTATCTGCTCAAACGTGGTGCGATCCTCCCAAGCATAGCGAATAATCCGAGAAATCTGTTCGGGTGTGGCAGTCGATTTCATGATAGTTGAAGCACTTCGAGATGGTAGCTCACCTTCTCCCAAAAAGGAAAGAATCCTAAAATCCAAAAGCATGCTGCTTTTGGTATGAAACCTCTTGTATCAATATGTGGGTCCCCTAACTGACGGAATCCAGAGTGGTTGAAAATTTATGCAGTGCCAATTGACATTCTTCGATAATGTGAAACATTTCTGTGAAACAATGAAAACTGCCAGCGTCCGAGATATTCGACAAAATTTCCCCGCCATCATGCGCTGGATCGAGGAGGGGGAGAATGTGGCAATCACCATGCGGCGAAAGATCGTCGCCCGCCTCGTCCCCGAGAGACCTCCCATCAAGCGCAATGCAACCGCTCCCGACTTTGATTCCATCTCCCAGAGGATTTTTGGAGCCAAAAAATTCCATGGAAACCTCACCGATATGGAACGGGAGGGCTACGACTCTTGACCTATGCGGATTCTGGATTCGTCGTCTCCCTGTACCTGACCACGGAGGGAACTTCGGCGCAGGCGAGAAAAGAGGTGAAGCGGGCGGGGAAGCCGATCCTTCTCTCCCCATTGAGCCTATTGGAAATTCGGAATGCTCTCAATTTCGGCATCAATCGCGGCGAGATCACCAGCGAGCAGTGCGATGCCGTCCTCGCCGAAATCGACTCGCAGATCGAGACAGGCTTCTTCCGGTTGGTCGATGCCAGCCAATCCAGCATCTATGCGAAAGCGCAGGAGCTTTCCAACAAGCATACCCCGGCAGTTGCCACTCGGAGCTCCGATCTCATGCACCTGGCCGCCGCACTGTTATCCGGGGCACGCACATTTTTGACCTTCGACAAGCAGCAGGCAAAAGCCGGTTTCTCAGAGGGATTGCTTGTGAAGCCTTGATTTTAGGGTTGGCTAAATCTGAAAGCAGAATTAGCCGCTAAGAGAAAAAAATGAGTTTGTTGCAATGACGCGAGCATTCGATTTTTGGCGTCATATCCAACACGCCCTTCAGCATTCCTGTCATCCTGTCTAAAAGTCCGTTGTCAGGCTTAAAGAGGTCACAAAACGAAGTAAAAGCGGAAACTGAGACTCAAAAGGCTTGGTCGTCGCCTTTGTCCTCCTCGCGTTTCTCCAGCGCTGTGAAAGTGTCGAAATCGCTTTGGAGGCGGGTTCCAGCACTTCGGGCCATTCGATGGCGAGGAAATGGAAGTTGCTCGTCATCGGTTTAATGTCTCCTCGGCTTCAGTCAGCACGGACATCATCTCATCAAAAGAGATCGGCTCGGCGAGGAACATCGGGCGCATCGCGAGATAATCGCGCCGCAGTTCCGCTATGCGAAATTCCGGCGGGTGCAATCGCAGCGTTCCCGGAACCGCCGATTCGTAGTGGGCCCAGCTTGAGGCAAAATAGCGACTCTTGTGCAAACGCACGCGCTCCAGCAAATCCAGCCGCTCCGCCGCAGTCCGTCCCGATGGATGCCGCCAGAGCGCGACGAAGTCCGAGAAGTGCCGTGCGTAGCGTGGTGGCTGGGCCTTGTCGGCAGGGCGGTGGAATTCTGCGTGAAGGATTGTCGCCTTCTCCCAGAATGTCCGCTCGACTTCCAACGCCACAACCTCCGCCTTAAAGTCCGCGAAGGCTTCCGGAGCTACTTCCGCCACCAGCGGAACGATTCGGTGCGTGCCCGTAGGGCGCTGGTCGGTGAGAGACCCGAATTCGATCTTCACGGCCGTTCGAATGTAGGGAAGCGGATTCGGGAGCGTGGTCGGGTAATCGAAATGGATCACCGGCGAATGCGACGCCTCTTCGAGTTCATAGCGCAGCCAAGGGTGTCCACCAGTTTTCCCGCCGAGTTGCCCGGAGATGAGTTTTTCCAACACGGGCAGAAACTCCGTTTCGACTTTATGGGCGCAGGTGGCAAGGAGTGTCGCGGCGCGCTTCGCACGGGCGGTTTTGGTTGGCGCCTCGTCGATTTCGCTTTCCGGGTGGCCGAGCGATTCCGGACTCAGGCCGAGATCCACATCCTCGGAAAACCGATTGATCACCCCGAACACTTTGGAGAGCGAAGTGCCGCCTTTGAACACAGCGTTTCCGCCAAGCTCCGGCGCGCCAAAAATCAGGCCCAAGAGCCAGCACACCCAGAAATCCTTCTCCACAATCGGCGCGACAACCCCAAGCCGCCAAGCCCCCTCCTCGAAATAAGTTAGGCGTTCATCGGCAGACAGCGTGGCGATGAGGTTCATGGCTGGTCGGCGGTGATCTGCCGCAGATGAGGATGCATCCATGCCGGTGCGTAGCGCAGAACCTTGATCAACCGGTTCCGCTCGTCGGATGGCAAAAGCTCGCGCAGATGCTCGATATGGCGGGCTTCGATGTGGTCCGGCCCCAATGCCCGCAGCGCGGCCATCACCAAACCACTGCCCCGCCCGGCGGCGGCCATCTTGCGCTTCGAGCGCCCCCGGAATTCAAGGCTTACCTCTCCTACGCGGACTGAGCGCGGCCGTCCGTCGGTATCGTAGACAAGCCGCGCTGGCACTTGCTCGCTCAAGTTGAGTTCATTGGCAGCCTGAGCCTCGGTGGCCTGCAGTCGCACCCCATCGCGGCGCGCCAATGCCTGCGCGATGGCATTCGGTCGTGGGGAGAGTTCGCCCAATGCCGGGTGCTGACGCGGCACATCGTAGAGCCCCCTTGCCACACGGCGCAACCGCCCCCGCTTGAGCAATCGTTGGAAAACCATCCCGACCGCGTGCGTGGACCCCAAGTCCACAAAGTCGGACCGCGTGAATACGGCATCAGGAGCAAATCCCTTGATGCGCTTCAGGACTTTATGATCGATCGACATGGTGGAATGTTCCTTCATTCTGTTATAAATTCAATAGTATATTTATAACAAAAGCCACTCGGCGGCGAGGACACAAAGGGAGGCTGAGGAAGTCGCAAGCCCACGGGCTTTGGGGCTCAAATAAGGCGTTTTCCTCCCTTCCGATGACAAGCTTTGTGGCTTAGGAATCCTCATGGAAGTTGAGCTTAAAACATTCTTAGAATCGGAGGGGCTTCCTGAGTTGATCCCGCGATTTGTCGAGCACGGCATCACTGAGGATATAGTGGTCACACTCACGGATCGGGATCTCGAAAAGATCGGAGTTCCAACTCTCGGAGAGAGAAAGCGGATGCTGAAGGCATTCCAGGCGAAAAAAGCCGTTACATCGCTTTTAGCTCACGTCGATGGCGGGATATTGCCAGAGGACTCCGATTTAGCTGGACAGAGAGTGGAGCCATTCATGATCTCCAAGCAACGCGTGGGTGTGCAGGAGTGGGAGGTGGTGAAGATGTGGGGGGCAGCGCACGGGTATGAAATCGTCGGTGGAAAAACGGATGCCGTGGACGGCCCGCTCACCCATGTGAATTGGTATAATGCATTAAAATGGTGCAATGCCAAGAGCGAGAAGGAGGGTATTGCACCAGTTTATCGAGTACGTGCTGAGATTTATCGGAAGGGGGAGTTTGGACGCGACGGGTCGGAATCCATCACGTGGGTGAGGCAAGCGCGCGGATACAGGTTGCCTATTGAGTCTGAATGGGAGTGGGCCGCGAGAGGCGGTGTGCTCCTTCACAAAGTCGATCCCTTTGAGGTCAATGAAACGGAATCGGAGGCCAATGAAATCGGTATGTGCTGTATGAGCGGGAATTTATTTGATTGGTGCTGGGATTTGGACGAGTCGGGTGCTTTGCGACGAACTCGTGGGGGATGCTGGAAGCACCATTTGGACAATGTGTGCTTCGGCTACCGCTCGAGCAGTCCGCCTGACAGATACAGCGGGGTCATCGGATTGCGTGTGGCCATGAACATCGATGGATCGCTGGCGGAATACAAAAAACCCGTCGCCTCACCTCGGTGCTGGTGACGGGTAGAATTGTTGATTTTTTTAGATTGCGTACATACGCTCTTCGTCTTCAAGCCTCAGCTTTTCACATCGTAAAATCACCAAAAAGTCTTGTCCTTGATTTCTGGCTCAACTGATGAGCCCGCCTTAAAGAATAGGTCGATCATTCTCACAAGTGATTTCAGGCACTTTTAAAAATTGAAAAATGAAGTTGCCAAGGGCGGAGATTCCATTAAAGATACTTATCTTTAGTTGACCCTATCGTCCAGCGGTTAGGACACTGCCCTTTCACGGCGGTAACACGGGTTCGAATCCCGTTAGGGTCGCGTTAATAGTCAATCTGCTTAAGTGCGGTAGTGACAACTAGCGACAAGTCAAGGTCAGCTATCATCAAGTTCAAAAACGCTGTGGCAAACTAAGTAAGCTAGAAC
>Ga0214919_10004486_pt1 | contig 20394 bp, 17 predicted proteins | sample LL1503_MetaG_FD_177994 | JGI IMG/M metagenome (GOLD analysis project Ga0214919, IMG submission 177994) | Freshwater microbial communities from Lake Lanier, Atlanta, Georgia, United States - LL-1503 | ecosystem: Environmental > Aquatic > Freshwater > Lake | place: USA: Georgia | collected... | reverse complement strand
CGCTTGCATTGCACATATTGGTATTTTATTCAAAGATTTTTCATATATGATACGAAAACCGTTTGGAAAAACAAAGGTTTCTATACTCATTATGAGACGATAATTATTATAATAATGATATTATAATAATCAATAAAATACTAAATTATAGATAAAACAGGATGTTTATTGAAGACCCGCACCAAGTTCCAAAGGCACACGACCAAAATCGGGCTCAATCGTGCTGTTGTTCCAGGGTCCCACATTCGTCTTGGGGATGATAGGGTCGGAGCGCTCCTGGAGGTTGGCGTTACGCAAGGTTTGTCCAATTGTATCTAAACCAATCAAATAACCCGCATCCAACAGATCGGGCATGACAATGTTGCCCTGGTTCAACATGTTGAAATCGCCGAACTGGGTGTTGTTGTCCTTGGGTAAAAGGTCAGCGGGCACAACCGTGTTGCCCGCATTGTAGCCACCCGTGGCAGGCGCGGATGTGATGATAGGCTGGTTCACAGAGGCCATGTTGGGTTGAGTTGAGGGTTTAACGACAGCCTGGTTTTGCACGGGTTTGGCGGGAGGGGAGGACATTATCCCACCCTGCGCGGAGCTATCACCATAGCCTGTGCTGAATCCTGAAATTGTGTGGTTACCTTTGCTAGTAGAATAAGAGTACAAGATGAAACACAATATCAAAAAGAAACCAAGGAACAACACTTTTTGGGATGTAAAAAATTTTAATAAACCACGCTGATTCTCTTTTAACATTATGTTTATATAAACGGGTGACAAAATTATTTCTCCCGTTTTGTTTATAATATTTGCTAAATAATTTTGTTATATTCTACAGTTCTCCTTATTGGTCAAGTTCGATTAAATATATTTTTATGTTTGGATAATTTCATATATTTGCAACTTGAAATTTAATCATCCTCACTAAAGTTTAAACTCTCTTCGTCAAAATCACTTTCATCGCTTATTTCTTCCAACATGTGGGTATTTTTAATTCGCTTAGCCTCCAAGTAACTCGACAGTGCTAAATCTTTGGCCATTTTTGCCTTTTTCATGGCCTCTTTGTACATTTCGTAAAATACATCGTTGCGTTTTTTAATTGTTACCGTATTTTCAACGGGCATTTTTTCTAAATCAAATTCTACCTCAAATAATTCGGGGTTGTCTTCCTGTCCTTTTAATATTTCGATACTGGTGTCTACTACAGTTGGTTCGCCCCCTTCTAAATTCGTTTCAGTGTCTGGCTTTGCTGCGGGTTCAACCGCATCTTCACCTTCATGAGGTACCCCACAGGGGTCCGAAGGGGGGTCCACGATGGTCCCATTTTCTTGTATTTCCTCTCGCAGAGCGACTTCAGGCAAATTACCTGAGATGTCATCATGGTTTGTTACATCCGCTTCAACAGATTGGGCTGCAGATTTTTTGATCAAAATGCATTTGTCGAAAAGGTTCTCCTTTTTCAAGAGCAACAGTTGTTTCATTTCCATTTCAATTTGAAATCCTCTTACCGAGCATTTAATACCCTGTATTTCTATAATTGAAATAATATTCCTATCTTCTTCAATGCTCTCAATCTCGACAGTGTTTTCATTTTCGTCGTACACCTTGATGCCGGGTTTTCCTAAAACGGTGGGTAAATGAATTCTCAAGGTGTAAAATTTGCCCGACTTGAATAATTTGAGCGAAGATGTGAATGAGTTCTCTATGTCATCTTTCTCTAAATTTGTCTCGAACCATTTGTCTCGTTTAGTGAAAATATAGTTTTGACAGTAGTTTTCTAAATTTTCAATCCATTGTATGAATGGTTCGTTTTCGATAGTAAACATCAAATCACAGTACACCTTTTTAGCTGTTTTGATCATACCCTGTTTGATTCTGCATTTGGGAGTTTGTATGTACAGAGGATTTTCGTTGATAATGAATTTAATGAAATGGTTTCCACCGAGAACAGATGACGGTGGAGTCAACATTAATTTTTCAAAATCAAATTTTTCGTTGGGGTCATATATTGCTTCCATGGGTATTGATTATTAAATAATATTATTATTATTTCGTAAAACTTACGAAATGCTAACTAGGGTTTCGTAATAAATATTGTTTTATTTTCTGAGTTTAACACAAATGACGAGTATTCGTGACACTTGTATTAATTTTTTCAAAGATGAGAAGATCAAAAAGGAAATAAAAGAAATTGTTAAACCAATCGTAACAACTATATATAACGAGATTTACCTGTATTTATGGTTTATCTGTATTTACCATGTCTTTTTGATTTTCATAGTTTTAGCGAATCTTTATTTATTGTTGCGTTTAATCCAAACCCGTAGAACTCAACATGTAGAAAATTCAAAATCGTGTGATTCTAGGGTTTAAATTTTTGAAGGGTTGGTTTAGAAATATTTTGTTATGATAATATATAAATGTCTTGCACTAAACAATACAGAAAAAAAAGAAATACCCAGAAAAAGGCGTCAGGTGGTGATGGAACTTCTACCTGGGGAAAACATGTGTTTGGAGACGCCAACAGCCAAACACGCGGCCCCGACGGTTCTCTCAAAATGGACACTGCGTACGCGGTTCAGGTCAAGGGTGTTCGTGGTGGTGCATCGATTATGCCTTTGAAGGCGCACGGCGGCCGCGGAGGCGGCAGCAAGAAGGGTGGCAAGGGCGTGTTGACGGACATTGCTGTTCCCGCGGTGTTGCTTTATGCCAACACCATGACGAAATCGGTGAATAAATCTTCCAAAAAGAGAAACTACAAGAACAAATCTCGTAAATCCCGCAAATAAATAAAATAATATCGTATTGTGTTATTATTTTACTAAGAATGTAATTTATTCAAGAATTCGTGTAGCATTATATGATAAAATCTTGTATCTTTATATTAATTTGAATAAAATATATGAATGATCAACAGATGGTCTCACAGGACAAGGACCAATTTATTCAAAATATTAAAAAATGGGTTCTCCTTGATTCCCAGCTTAAAATTGTCAACGAAAAAACTAAAAAGATGCGAGAAATGAAGCACGAACTTACCAAGCAGATTTGTGACTATTCTAATAACCACAAAATCAACAACAAAATTACAATCACCGACGGAGAACTTCGCATCACGGAAAAAAAGGAATATTCGCCGCTAACATTCACTTATCTCGAGGAATGCTTACAAAAAATAATTTCTGAACAAGAACAGGTAGATTTCATCGTGAAATATTTGAAAGACAATCGTCAAATAACAACTGTGCCGGATATTCGGAGAACATTTTCGAATTAAATTATATACAACCATATATATTATGAATTTTTCGACAGCATCACCCTATTTAGAGAACATTGTTATCAAAAAAAAAGAAAATACCGAGGGCATATTAGAGTTAGAACCAAAAATATCGGTATCGGGCGGACTACCCTTGAAAATGTTCTCCAAATATTATGGTGGGGGTCCAACTGATAAATCGGTTGATAGTATTGTAAAAATTGGTGGTCTTTCTGTACCGATTGGTCTGGTGCTTCGTCCGGAGAACAGAGATACAGTTCGTGTAAAATACAGTCAAAATACCGAGAAAACGGAAAAAACAGAAGAAGATGTTGACGGTGGTTCTTCCGAAGAAAAGGAGGGTGACCCCGAAGAAGTTGAGGATAAAAAAGATGAAGATACTTCGAGTGAATCACAAGAAGATGACATAGAAGAAATAAACAACGAGGATATGGACAACCTGCTGAATATGGTATGTAAATTACATAAAAAACAGTTAACGCGAAAAAAGAAACAGATGTAAAATAGATTTTGTCTGTTGATAATATATAATGGCCGCGGATAAGGATATTTTGGTCTCCAACAAATTCATATACAATTTACAGTATACATTTGTGCGTTGGTTTAGATACATCACTGCACTTGTAGTGATACTGTATATCATTGGATTTTTTGCAAAAGTGCCCGTTGGATACATCGAGGTAAAATTTATATTTGAATTTTTAATCGCACTATTTTTACTATATCGATTCAACGGCTACAGAAAAAACATGGTTCTCACCGAATTGGATAAGGAAGTTGCTTTCACCGGTGGAGAATATTTATTAATTGTATCTTTGGTAGATGTTTTAGCAGGTTATGAAGATAAGATTCGACCCAAAGTGTTGCATTACACTCAGCCCTTGGTTGACTATATCAAGGGGGTGTTTAAGGATGTATTCAACTAAAATTTTTTGAATCTCTTTATTTCAAAAAATTTTATCAGCTAGACTCAAGCGTATTGTGACCAAGATTTCAAGTTTGTGGAATTTGCCACCGAAAGTTTTTCTTGGTTCTTATCCCAATACTTCACCTTCTTTTCTAACTCCATTTGATTGTAGGTATTGGGTTGAACTCCATCAGATTTCGATATCACCTTGTATGAATCTGTAGTGTAATCACCAGAAGATGTGGTCGAATTGCGTTTCTTTTTGTTGATATCAACATCTCCAAAGGTATTCATCGATTGTGTATCATACACATACATGGACTCGAAACCCTCAGACTTAGTGGGGCCAGAAACCGGTGCTTTGTAAGCAGGGGTTTGGGAAACCGGGGCCGTACTTACAGTAGGGTAAGCAGCTGAAGTCGGAGCATTTGAAACAACATTGGTGTTTGTATTAGTATTGGTAGAAGTATTACATGATGTTGTAACATTTTGTGTCGTAGTTTGATTATTTAACCATTGATTCAATGCCTGAGTACTTCCCGATATAATTTGACTTATCGTCATTTGTGATAATTTATCCAAATTGCTTCCAGAAGATCCGGATGCACCGGGTACGGACAGTGTCGATGTTTGGAATATATCCTGGTATGGATTAATGTAACTAGGCGCCATGCTACTGCTCGAACTACCTGGTACCGATGGTTGCATATACTGCAAAACAATAGGTTGGGGTTGTCCATAGACGATCTGGGGTTGAACTGCATTTATTTTATTTGTAAGAAGATCTGCGATTTTACTGCAACAGTCGCTCGGTTGAGGAGCGTTTGCCACAGGAATATTTGATACCGGGATATTGGAATAAGGGACATTCGACTGTGGAATATTATTCGTATTGGCACCTGGCGCGCCGTTTGAACCGGCGGGTCCAGATGCTCCTGGTACTCCATTAGAACCAGATGACCCCGGTGTTCCATCAGAACCAGATGAACCTGGCGCAGAGACAGGAATGGCAACTGGTGCAGCAACTGGTGAAGTGATAGGAACGGCAACTGGAATGGCGACGGGTGCAACATTCGGCGCAGCCAAAGGAACGGCAATCGGCGCAGCAACGGGAACGGCAATCGGCGCAGCAACGGGAACTGCAACTGGTGAAGCCACAGTCACCGGAGCAACCACAGTACCCGCTACTTGACCAGTAACCGGTACATTTTGTTTTACCGATGTTTGAACAGATACACTTACCGTTTCACCCGGCAAAGGATCAATAAACCAATTGAAGAACATGTAATAAACCAAATCAACAATTTCGATGTGCAATATGAAAACGAAAAACATGATAAACACCAACATGAACAAATACACCCATAATTTAAACTCGATTATTTCAATAGAAGTCGGTTTTTCGTTGGGGGTCATAGGAAATCCAAAAATCGTCACCATGAAATATAACAAAAGTATACTGATTGCGACTTTAAACACCGTATTGGGGTCATTCATCTCATCCTTGAATAACAAAAACAGATAGGAAATAAAATAATCTTGGTAGGTGGTCGGAAGAGTATAATAATAATACACAATACCCAATATCAAACAAACAATGACCGTAGCGTCGACGGATCGCGTTTTGACAACATCCAGCGTCGAAAATTTATAAAATGCACCAAATACGGAAAAAAAGATAATATATATTGCTAAAAAACAGATGAATGCTAATAATGTACCAGTATTAAATATTGAAGTAAATATCGTTTTAGGATTCAATGGTGGATGTTCGTTCGGTTTATACATGAAGTTATTACGGAATCGAATTCTAGCTCGGTCATATTGAACATGATAATACTGATATTTATCGTAATGAGGATACTGTTGTGAATAAACACTCATAGGAACACCCGCAGAAACGGTTGAAGTGTTTTGAGAACCTGATTTATTTGTGTTTGACATATTGCCTGATGTAGTGTCTATTATATTATTATTGACATTATTATTTTTGAAACTGTTCATTCTAGCCTGCACATCATTCAATGACTGCGAATCTGAAAGTAATTTATTTGTATATTGATTTTGGTTTGAATTTATCCCGGAGTTATTCATAATATATTATAATTACTTATTTTTTTTGCGGTAAAAAAAACAATATGCCATTGGGGTTTTAATGTTGTCGCTCGTTTTCATCACTTCTACAGATTGATCATTAAAATGTATCCATTCGTTGTTATGATTTTTTACAAAAGCCGTATAATGTCCCATATAAACATTCCCAATATGATTACAGATTGCATATAATTCATATTTATATTGTGAAGCATTGTATCCGTCGATATATTTGGAAAGGTCTAAATTATCTAAAGGGAAATCAATCAAGTCATTTTTTTTGGATGTACCGTCGGGAGAAAATCTTTTCAGAGTAATTATCAAAATTTTGGGGAAACTCCAAAATGTAATTCGTTTTTGTATATCTTCTTTGGATTTCGTCTTTTCATTGTACCACGCATTTTCCCCTACCAATAATTCTGGACGAACATACGCATCAAAGCAGTCGTAAATATTAACCGCATTCCCTCCACATGTTGAAGGTATGGGTAAATCTAAAATAAAATAATTCTCGGGTTTGATTGAATGCTTCTTTTTTCCGTCCAGTGAAACAATCTCGGAAACGAGGATACCGTAAAATAGATCCATAATTTCTGAATATTCCCTGTGGTATGTATCTTTCAACATCTTGTAACAGCATATAGCAAGCTGATCTGTTTCATTAACACTCGTACCCGAAATACGAATATTCACTGATCGAGATATACTGTTGTGAATGCATTCAATGATAAACAGTAAAAATTCTGGCATGTCGTTTTGACTCCACCCTGTGAAAATTTCCTTGTTCTTCTGTTTGGCAATTTTGTGAACATTGAATACAAATTTATTTGGGGATACCACACCATTTTGACTCCACATGACCGTTCTCAAATCGTTCCATTCTTTCAATATTTCCGAATCGACGGAATTTTTTATCAGCGCCTTTTTTTGACCCTTTTCCTCAAATAACTCGTCCAATACTGCGTTCATTTCGTAAGTATGATTCAAAGCCTGTAAGCATGAATTTAAAAAACAGGTGTTCCCCAAATTTACCAATCCGGTCAATCCTTTGTCATTATATTTAGATAAATTCATTAAAACGCAATTCGAGATAATAAATATAAATACAAATCTTTATATTTATTATAACATGAATAGAAATCGGGGTTACAATCCGTATAACCCTAGAGGGGGTAATCCTTATTATTCCCCACAGTCTACTAGAACACAAAATAACAATTTAAATAATAATTTAATAGGCACTATTCATGAATTGATTGTTTCATATAATGATAATATTAGACTGCATAATTACATTATTGATGATTATAACCATAATATTTTTACCATTTTGAATATTTTACAATATATTCAGGGGAATCTTAATGCTAGCAATTACAACAATGCATACAATACCACAAACACAACAAATACAACTAGGCCGTTTCCTATACCGAGTAATCCAGGCAGAAGACCAAACAATATCGATTTATCTGCACTCTTTTACCTGTTGAATATCCCGATTCATCCAAATTATGACAGTGAAACTCGTTATGTGCCGTTGACCCAAGAACAGATTAATAATTCAACCCTGATTACCAATTACAGTAGTGAAATTCACACTGAAATGGCCTGTCCTATTTCTTTAGACGAATTTACGGCTGGTGAAGAAATTTGTCAAATACGCGGGTGTGGACATTATTTTAAAAAAAATCATATAATGCGTTGGTTTCAGAACAATCATCTGTGTCCCGTCTGCAGGTACAATGTGAGAGATAATCAACAACAAAATTCTACCGACGGTTCTCAGAATGTGAATCGTTCAAATTCCAGTGAAAATGTGACACCCGGTGAGTTTACATCCCCCTTGATAAATCCAACTCTTCCTGGTATGGAAAATTTTGCAAGAATTATTGGTGACATCATTTTAGAACAAATACCGAATGGCAGTGTGGATCCTTCTAACAATCTTATGTATACATTTGAAATCCCGTATCGTAACTAATTGAAGAAATTCGTGATCATTTGAATATTATTGCGCTTATTCGCAATTTTATTCAAAATTTTGTCAAACAGAAGTGCCTTGATTTTTAGTGAACAATATTTTTCTTTGCGTTTCATGAAAACCTCATAATTACTGCCAAAATCCTTCTCCATCTTTTCCATGTCCTTACGATAAGTTTTGATGGCACCCTGCTTTTTCTGAAATTCCCATATTTTTTCTACTGCCAGACCAAAAAGCTGCTGTAGTGGCTTCATGAGCTGGTTGGTGATGTAATAGGTGTAATCGATGTTTATCTTGTTTTCCAAAATGTACTCGGGGGTTTCGATGCGATCGCCCAAGAGAGCACGAGGTGTATTGTTTTGAATGAAAACAAACCGCATTCGATCGCCCGGCTTCGGTTCGTTTCCTTGGTCGCGCTTTCCGATGCGATCCGCGAGAACCTTGTGAGCGATTTGGTTCGGATTCTTGTAGTCACTTCGCAAAGCGCGCGTGATCATGAGTTTTTCCATCGGCACATTGCCTTCGACCAGATCATTAAGGGCCTTGTCCAAAAAGTCGATGGATTTTTTGATGTCATTTTCCTTCATGAGGATGTTGAGAATTTCTCCGTAAACATCTTTCAGATAGTCACACGAATCTCGGCGTTTTAAAGAGAGACCCATGTACTTGAGTTTTCCCTTGTTGGGGTCTGTTTCGTACAACATACCGACATACCGCTTTTTTGAAAGGAGAACAAAGGGCATCAGGGTCTTTTCGTAAGCCAGTTCCATCGGGGGTTTCAATGACTGTGTGCATAAGTGAGCGGCATCCTGAGCGATTTCGATAGTGACTTCTAGCGCCTTTTTACCGCGAATCTTCTCGCCCGTTTTGGGGTCCTCCAAATTGAAGGTGAAGAATACTGAATCCGTGTTATGTACAATCATATTACCAATACCTGCCGCGAAATGATGGTTTTCAGTTGTTAAATCGTACACATAACCATCATAAGGTATTTCATACATTTTTTTGACAGCGCATGGATTTTTTCTTTGCTTCAGTTTAGTCATTGTAATTCTGTAAATGTTTTCCTTGTCACTACGAGTGTTGATGGATGTTGACCAATCCAAACTATTTGCCAACAGTATAATATTCGCTGCACTAATTTGATTTTTTTGATCGATGCGGATATATCCGTGTGAATCTTTATCACCATCTGCATCATACATGCCATTCCAAAATGCTTGGCGAATTTTTTCATTTGACAGTAAAATATCATTTGGAATTATTTTTGAATTTTTGTAGTACATAAGATTTCTATACATTTCGACAAATCGAGTAATTTCACCATATTTATTTTTTCGCGGAGAAAGTTTATAGACATTAGAACTCTGTAAAGTATCCATAATTACCCATTCGAAATCGGGATAGGCAGTTATACAAATATTTTTGTATTTTTCGATAAGTTCAATGTTTGCGTTATTCAGTGCCCAACTAGCTTTTACACCCGAATTACAGTTGTATTTACCGCAACTTCCGTCTCCGAAGAAGAATCCCATCACCTGAGCTTGTTCTTCGGTATAAACATCGACCTGTTTGAAATCATTAAGCTTCAATGTATGGTGTAATAGTTCATCACCAATTGAAACATCTTTCGGAGAGACACTCTGTTTATCTTTTTTAAGTAAAGAATGGTCATCTGTACAATCTACCATTCCAGTATGTGTCAAAACACGCAAAATTTTTTTATGAGGAGCGAGTTGATGTCTTATAACACGATGTAATTTCGTCCATCCATTTTCTGTCCAAGATTCGACACGAGAGAGTTCGCAAAACTCCTTGTCTTGTTTACCATCTTCTTTGCAAACAACCCAATTATCATTTCCATACTTTGCACCCAATTCATCTATGGTGCAAACATCAAATTTAGAGCCATCGATACGAAGATAGATCGGTGTACATCCTGTTACACTATCGCCGTACACATATTCGGCCTTGGTCAATACCGGACCATGACATTTTGTCTCATATTCGCGATTCCCGTACACTTCTTCGATGATCCGCTTGGCATACATGATCATCATGCGTCCAGTGGCCGTCGTGCATGCCGCCACATCCTGTTCGTAAAATGTGGAAGTCTTGGCCCCACATTGCCCATACAGTGAGTTGGCTGTGACCTTGTAACCGAGCTGGCGTTTATCCAGAATATTTTGCATAAAGGGGTCTTTGATGGTTTTGGCTAGCTTTCGCGTGTCTGAACGCGCCTTTAACAGTTCTTCCAAAATCGCCGGCATGATTGATTTTTGGTTGTTAGGTAACTGGGCCCAACGACACACTTTGATGCCCGATTTCACCTTTTCAGCTTTGGAAGTCGGCGTTTTTTTGGTGTATTTGAAAGAATCAAAGGTGACATCGACATATTCATATCCAGGAAGTCCGTCGTAAATATAATTACCGGCCTTGTCTTTCTCGCCGGTCTCGCGGATCAAATTGCCCGCCAAATCGTACTCCTTCGTCCACACCTTGCTGTCTTGCGACAAATTGTTACTGATCATGGATGAGGGATATAGAGATGCATAATCCACACAGGCCACTGGATTGTCCATGTACATGGAACATTTGGGTGGCAGGACAATCGCTCCTTCGTATTCGTCGAAACTCTTGGTTTTTTCCAAGTCGGGCATCAATGTCTCCTTTTCGCGACATTTCTTAGCCACATAACTGGTGAGTTTGATCCCTTGGCCGCGAAACACCAAGAAGCTGATCGGCACACTGCAAATACGCGACATCTCCACATACCCGGTGAGAACATCGATTTTGTTCATCAAGTGATGAACCAAGTTACAATCTTGAATACAGTATTTCGCGACAATAGCGCGATCCGCGGCCGAACCATTGGATAACCGGAAAATGTCCTGCGGCGAAACATCATCCTTCGCCATACCCCACTTAATGGTCTTGGTATGATCGATGACTGGATGTCCGCCAATCAAAATAACATTGTAGGATACCTCCTGAGTTTTGTCGGTTCCTTTGACCGGCTCTTCCACCGTTTTGGTGTAAATATCCAGAACCCGAAATTTTTTACCGTCTTCCAAATAATCCGAAGTGAAATTGGAAATCTCAATATGAATGAAATCATTGACATTGAGTCCCGTAAGATTACTACTGTAGAGTTCGGTCACTTTGCCAAATTTTTCGTGAGTAATCTGTTGCGTTTTTTTCACACTGTCGCTGATATATTGACCGGCAACATCGTCCAGCTTATAGGACGGAAGGTTGAAATCGCGACGAAAATAGGTATACATGTCAATTTGTAGCCGCCCCGCCGCCTTGTAATACCGCAAATCGTATTCGCCACTCGCCAACACCACCTTGGTATTTTCAATCTGTAATTCCTGCCGACCTGTATCAGATTCGGTCATTTTGGCGCAGACCTCGTTCATCTTACGCGAGAAGAGCAGAAATTGGCGCTCGCAGTGGTTTTCTTGAGCACGGCGAAACATGAATTCGTAATCAAAACCAAAGATGTTGTACCCAATGATGATGTCCGGATTCTCTTTTTGAATGAGTTCCGTCCATTTCAAGAGGAGTTCCGATTCGGTGTCGGTGGTTTCAATAATGGCACCCTCCACATCGTCGCAGGTTCCCAGTACCAAACAATGATTCTTGTAAGGCTGGACATCCCCGTAATTCAAAAAGGTGGAGCCAATGAAGGTCACCTTGTCACCCTCCAGCTTGGGGAAAATGTTGACCATGGTTTCGTTGATGATTTTGATTTTTTCGTCACGATCGTAGTCTTTGCTTTCGATTACATGTATGATGGTATATTCTGGAGTCGTGTGCAACAAAGCCGCCATTTTTTTGGCAGGGGCTTTCTTGATTGGATACGGCGTCGCCGGAGGGGCTTCTTCACCCTCACCTTCTTCGCCCCCTTCTTCGCCCCCTTCACCTGCATCGAAAGTCTCCGTCATTTGCTTGAACATATCATCAATGCAGAGAATGGCTTTCGTTTCTTCCGAAGTCATCTTTTTCACATCTTGAACCGAAGTAGACAACAGTATACTGATGCGCTTTTTAATGTCCTCTTTGGTATATTCATCGGCATTTTTAGGGTAAACCAGATCAATGCCGCGGTAAGAATCGTGTCCGAATGCCGCCATCACCATTTTGGTTATCGTCGATTTCATATTCATCTGACTAAGATCCTCCTTATTGAAGCAGTCCACCATATTCATGGCCAACCGTTTGTAGGATTTGATGGGAATCGGAAAATCCCCGTGACTACTGCTGGCCTCAATATCAAAACTACAGATTTTATAAGGAACACGGGTTTCCTTGTCCTTGATCGGTTGGAGAGCACTCAGTGCGCAAACATATTCGTAATTACATGTGGTGGTCTTTTGTGCGGGGGATTGTGTGCGCGACAGAAATATTTGCACCCACCCCGAAGGGCTAATTTCGTGAATGTGGAAATATCGCAGGAGGGGAGGTATGTTGCTTTCGTAGAGCTCGAGGTTGGCTCCCTTGAATCGAAAGGGTTGACGACACCGCTCGCCATTCTGATCATTTCCGTACCACATATTTTTTACTTTATTCATGGCAACCGTATTCGCAAAAGTGAATTTCACAAATTTGTATTTTTTACCCGCGGAGAACCCGTACAACTTTTTATGTTCTTCCAAGTTCGCGCTTAGAATAGACGATGCCATGTAGCCAACTCGTTTGCAGATATCCATGTGGAGCGCGGTGGACTCTGCACGCGTCCAATCGTCACCGACTTTCACATAAAAGTAAGGCTGAAAATCGGTGATCGTGATGCTACAGGTTTCGCCAGTTTCGTTGATACCGAACATTTGAATGATGAACTGTTTTTGTCCCCTTTTTGTGGGGGCATCCTCGTCCTCTTTTTGAGAAGGCAATAGGGCACTCGGACATTCATCATAGATATGGAAATCAAAGAGTCGAAACGATTTTGTCGCTACGATTTTCTTTGTTTTTACTAATATTTTCTTTCCTTGGTTCGTCGTCATACTGATACTGTTTGGTACTGTTTAGGTCGGTTTCTTTTATATTCAACTTCATTGGATATAAAAAATTTTCAATTTTTGCCATGATTATACTCTTTTCTTCTTCATCGTTTTGCCGCCTTTGGCCTTCTTTTTCATCGTCTTTTTAGGAGCCTTGTGACTGTTTTGCATATACCAATTCTCCATTTCATTGGATTCGCGGTTACCCTTGTAATACTCGATAACTCCCGCTTCCACCTTGAAGCATGTGGGATACCCTTCCGCTACAATTTTTTCACCACCCATCTCTGAAGCGTTTTTTTCGTTGAATTTATCCAGTTTTTGCATGTTACCATGTTCAACTTCCAAATAATACGGCTTACGATAGTGTCCTCTTTTGACCTTTTTATCGATCTTTGATTTCATGTCTTGCCATACCGGTTTCAAATGAATACAGTGAATGCAAGAATTTGAATGTATTAAACCGATGACCACGGGTTTATTTTTTAGCGGTTTGATAGTACGGTTATGAACCATAGTCATGTCAGAAGACATCATTATATATTACAGTGATATTTAATATATTCAACCTCGATAAGTAAACTCCCGTTCCTAAATTCTTTTCCCAATTTACTATATATGAAATCTATTGTAATTATTATTTTATTAATTGTATTTTTAGCTGGTTTGTATGTTTATTCAGTACAATCGGTTAGTTTAAAAGATGTATATGTCAACAACCGAGGAAATAGATTAGAAACATTTGAGACAAAAACGAACGCGGCTACAGTCGGCAAATACATTCAAAATCTTATTCCAGATGTAAATATTTCGAAAGAGAATTTTGAAAGCATACAAACCCAAACGAAACCTAAAAAATTGTCCGACAGATGCCCTCGCGTTTTAGTTAAAAGTGGTAATCATATTTTGTTGTATAATTCCAGCAATTTCCAGGAAGAAGAACCTACCGTATTTTACAATTTAGATGAATACATTAATTATGTCAATTACCAAAAAACGTTAGGTAACGATTGCCCCGTGTTATTTTTACAACAGGAAAATGATGCTCAAGGCAACGATGTGTACCGTCTTCGCCCAAGCCCTTTCGATCAACATGGCGGAATGAATCCTCTTTCTGTTCCTTACGGTACGACCGTAAGGTCGTACGAGGGCATGACACCGATGAACTCACCTGCACCTATTTCTGCACCTATTTCTACCCCGATTTCTGCACCTGTCTCCGCGCCAGTATCTGTCCCTGCCCCTGCACCTGTCTCTGCGTATAGTCCTATTGACACTACCGTAACAATGGGATCCTTTTTGAATGATTTACAGGGGTTGGGTACAACGACTATCAACCAAACATCCTGTGGTAAAATGACGCGCACTGCGCAATGTGGCGGATGCGGAAGAAAACAATGTGGAAACACCTGCGGATGTGGAGCCACCAACAGTGCACCTGCACCCGCAGCTATCAATCCCCTGATCACTCCTCCAGTTGTATATGCTAATCAATTAAATCAGACCAATCAAAATTACCAGACCGTTTCTCCCCCCAACGATCAAGGCATGCAACCCTTCCCCCAATTACCACCCGTGACAAAGAGCAGCTTTACGACCGATCTACCGGTTGATCCTGCCGCTATCGATTCGTTGGGTAGAACTGGACTACAGGCCATACCTAAAAATTTACCCAAAGTACCCATGGCAACCGGATATATTGCCGAAGATGCCCCTTACAATGTCGGTGATTATCCGCCGTTTGACGCACACAATCAACATGTTGGTGCATACACGAACTTGGACCAAATTCACGATGCGACGGCATTGCCCCCTTACAGCGATAATGCCATGGATCCGAATTGGGGAGGCACGAACTATACCATTCAGGCTATAAATTCAGACAAATATACCGATAACCAAATATTTAAACCCATGTATACTGCGAGCAACAAAAATATCACGGTAAATTTGGATAATCCATTGTATAATAATATTATTCGTACCCCTGCAGGTGCAGCCTTCTTAGCTACTCTAAACAAAAATGCTTATAATCCGAATGTAATCAAATAATTTATGCCGGTATCAGATAAGTGATAATGCTTTGAATGCAGGTTCGGTTGATTTTTCGCAATTTACCGTTGGTTTCGTACTGAATGTTCTCCAACCGCGCCGGGTTCTTTTTCAATTCATCGATGAGATTTGAAATAGAAGAAAAATGTTTCATGATGGCTACCGCAGTTACCGAACTAATACCGGGTATTTGCGACAAAATAATTTCGCCAATGTTCTCTGGAGTGATGTTTTCCTTCTTTACTTTTTTGACTACCGTACAATAATTGGCTACATCTACTTCGGGAACCATGGTCCCTTGCGAACCTTGCGAAAGGGTGCGTTTGAGTGGTACCCCCTTTTGCAAATTACGCTGAATTTTATCCGTCATACATATCAACATTTCGGCAGTTTCCGTGTAAGAATGTGTGCGCAGTGTTTGAAATCCTTTAAAAAAATGCAGAGAAGCCATCACTGAATATACGAGCCTTTTTTCTTGTTCGCTTCTCAAAGAACTGATGGTGCCTTCGATCAAATAGAATACCGGAATGTCGCGAACCGTATTGGCTAAACGATAGGATTGCTCCTCGTAACGACCGTCCTTGATACTGGCCAACAGGTCCTGTAAGGTTTTGCGTTCAATAATAGCAACCGGTTCGTCGTCCCCCCTGGTAAGAATAAAATCGCCAAGATCGAGAACCTTTTTGGTAAGTTGAGTGTTTTTATAGGGTGAATTCGGTAATGTCAACAACAGGTTACATTGTTCAAATAGGAGGGTTTCACGCTCGTCTACAATAATTTTCATAATATAATAAGCTATGCGAGAACTTATTATATTACTATTTCAAAATGTTAATATTTTATCCAGGTTTAAACCCAGCGTCTCGTAACGAAATTCTTAGGCTGGCTCGAGATAGGAGGAGTGGGGTTAACGCGGGGGTTGGCCGTCTGGATCAAGCTAGACATTGACAACAAAATGGTGTGGCGGTGGCGGAAAGCGAGGTGGTTCGCCTGCGTCAGGCGCATGGTAGGAGGAAGACCCGCCTTCTTGTCACCCCCACCCTGATTTCCATTGGTACGGGCAATGCTGCCCAAACGAGAACGAGAAGCTTTAGCTCTAAAAGGATTTCCAGCAGGCATACTGAATTTATATACTAAATAAATATATTATTTTGAAAATTGAAATAATTAAATCACATAAAGACACAACGCATAACATTTTATCGGTATATTCATTTTATTTCCAAAATAAAATGAGTACATTTGTCACAACTTCACACATGGACGACGATATTCGCATCGAAAAAAATCAGTACGGTGTGGAAACCTACATTTTTGACCCCTACAATCCCCTAAATAAGGAAATCCAGACGAGTGAAATCGAACAAGTATTGCGTAACTACGGGATCAGTGTTCCCGTTCATAATTTTCAACTATATAAACGAGCTTTTATTCACAAGTCCTATATCAAACGCCCGAACATCGAAAACAAACAAAATAACATCATTATTGTAGACAAACCGGCCGACTGTTTACCTTTGTACACAAAATCCAATGAGCGTTTGGAATTTGTGGGTGACGGTGTGCTAGAGTGTATTACTAAATATTACCTGTACCGAAGATTTCCTAAAGAGAACGAGGGTTTTATGACCGAAAAAAAAATTGCACTGGTCAAAAATGAGGCTATTGGTAAAATGGCTCTGGAAATGGGACTGCATAAATGGTTCGTTTTGTCGAAGCACGCCGAGATGAAACAGACGCGCACCAATTTAAAGAAACTGGGATGCCTGTTTGAGTCATTTATTGGTGCAATGTTTTTAGATTTTAATAAAATCGAAGTCCGTGACGAAGATGGTTGGTTTGAGAATATTTTCATTACTGGCCCTGGCTTCCAACTGGTACAAATATTTGTAGAAAATGTCTTTGAAAAACATGTGGACTGGATGAACCTGATTCAAAATGACGACAATTTCAAAAACATCCTGCAGGTTAAAATTCAGAAAGAATTCAAGGTTACCCCCTGTTACATGGAAATCGAAGAACACAATTCAGAAATTGGATTTCATATGGGCGTGTTTTTATGTTTGGGACAACCCATTCACATGGCGTCTTTGCAATCGGCGATTCCCATTAGTAATTTTAACTCTCATTTGGAAATACATCAGTACATGTCACAACACGGAAAGGTTTTGATATTTCTGGGGGGCGGGCAACATAAGATCAAAAAGAAGGCGGAACAGATTTCGTGCGAAGAAGCTATTCGTAATCTATCCACCTTTTGACCTCTATATAATGAAATTAATAAAAAAAATATTATAATATATAATAAAATGAATAAAAATAATATTATTACTGTAGATGAGTTATTTTCATATTGGGTTCTTTTATGGGTTTTTTTATATATCTTATTCAGCGGTTCACATAAATTTATTTATAAATGGTTGAATCCAATATTAGCATTGTGGTTTGGTCTATTAGAAAATATAATTATGTTAGTCAGATTATTATATATTCATCCTCGTCCGAATGTATCATCGGTACAGTTTTTATTAGTGATTATAATAACAAAGGCAATACCTATTTATATATTACGAGATCATAAAATAAACTGGAAGAATGATTTGACTGTTTTATTGTTGGTTTTTTTAACATATAATTTATATGTATGGTTAGTCAAAAACACAAATATTTTTGAAATTTATGATGAAACGGAAAAATCAATAGCAAATAATGAAAATCGTACTCCATTATTAGCTTTGATAAATCGTTGATATAATTTAATTAATAATATATTCATATAATATAGTAAGTATCATATGAGTTCCAATTATTTAGTTGAATTACAAAAGAAAAACCAAGCAAAACAAAAGAAGGGTTTTGAAATATTTTTTCATGATACCAATAAAGTTAAAAATATAGAAGAACGCGCCGAAAATCCTGAAGAGGAAGAAGAAAAATTACCAAAAGAAGAAAAAGCTGCACCAACAGAAGAAGGCTACAAAAAAATCATCGAAGAAAAACCCGAAATCGCCTTGAAACAAACAAAAATTAAACTGATTGATAAAACGAAAACGGCCGCTATTGATCGCGAAACTATTTTAAAACGCATCAAAGAAAAAATCGCCAAAAAATCGTCACCACTTGAAGAAGAAGAGAAAAAGGAAGAAAAGGAAGAAATCAAACCCGCGCCCAAAGTAGTGATGCAACCCGACAAAAAAATTAAAATTACGATCAAACCACCCAAACCCGCAGCAAAGCCAGATGCAGAAAAAGAAAAAGAAGCACAAGAAAAGGGCACCGAAGAACCAAAAGTTGAGAAACCCAAACGCGGACGACCCAAAATCAAAGTTGTCACCAAATTAACACGCAGTGAAATTGTTCTCGATAAGAAAAAATTGGCGGAAAGATTACCCAAACACGAAAAAATCAAGCACCGTGTTTCAAATTATTACATGAATAACCGAAAAATCTCCATAGAAAAGATAAATCAACTGTTTGAACCCTTTCGCAAAGAGCTCACTGAAAATAAAGAACTTATCAACTGTGATGCTGCGGCAGGTTCAGGTGATTTCAAACCCCTGTTGCACCAAAAAATCATTTTGGATTATTTGAATTTACACACGCCCTATCGTGGACTACTGTTGTATTACGGATTAGGTGCGGGTAAGAGTTGCAGTTCCATTGTCATTGCGGAAGGTATGAAATCCGACAAAAAGGTCTTTATTATGACACCAAAATCGCTGAAAATGAATTTTTTCAGTGAGTTGAAAAAATGCGGCGATCCCATATTCAAAAAAAATCAATATTGGGAGTTTGTCGGCACGGCCGGACATGTCGATTACACCGGCCTCTTATCCAAAGCCCTGTCATTACCCGAAGAATATATCGAAAAAAACGGCGGCGCCTGGTTAGTCGATGTAAATAAACCCTCAAATTATTCGGAATTGACGAGCGCTCAACAGAAATCGTTGGACGAACAACTCAACGCAATGATTCGCACAAAATACATTGATTTGAATTATAACGGTATGCGAATGCAAAATCTCAAAGAATTGACTAATAATTTTACGATGAATCCGTTTGATCATTCGGTCATAATTATTGACGAGGCGCATAATTTTGTCAGCAGAATTGTGAATAAAATCAAAAAACCCAAATCATTTTCTTATATGCTGTACGATCTGTTACTGAAAGCGACGGATGCGCGCATTGTGTTATTGACCGGGACACCTATTATCAACTATCCGAACGAAATTGGTATTTTATTCAACTTACTCCGTGGGTACATTAAAACATGGACATTTTTTATTGATGTCAAAACCAGCGAAAAAGTGAACCGAGAACACATATTGAACATGTTTGACAAGGCAAATTTCAACACCTACGATTATGTGGAATATTCGGGGAATAAATTGACAATCACTCGTAATCCCTACGGGTTTATCAATATGAAAAAACAGGTGCGTAATCGCGCACCAAAGGGCGGAAAAGGTATCCGAAAAACCAAAAAAGATTCGAAGCCTACCGGTTTGCGCAAAACCAAGAAACGAGAGGAGTCTGAGGAGATTGTTGATGTTTCTCAGCAGATTGAAGAATACGAGGAGATGCAGTTAGACGAAGAAACGGAACAATTCCGTAAAGATATTTACAAGACCGGAGATGCCATGTTGGTGCCGGGTCTAGACGATTCATCTTATGTGTACGGCGGAAGCGCTTCTGACAGTTACAATGGTGTTCGTTTGGACTCGACGGGTAACCTATCGGATGCGGATTTTATGAAAACCGTTGTCAAAATTTTGAAAGACAATGATATCCAAGTCATGGATGGTGCGACTGAAATCAAACTGAACAAGGCGCTCCCCGACAATTCGGATGCATTTTTGAACATGTTTATCGATCAAGATTCCGCTCTGTTGAAAAACAAGAATTTGTTCCAAAAACGCATACTGGGTTTGGTATCCTATTTCCGAAGTGCCCAAGAAAAACTGTTACCTAGATTCGTGGAATCCGAACCCTCAAAAACGGCAGACAATACCACCTATCACATTGTAGAATCTGAAATGAGTCCATACCAGTTTGAAATTTATTCCAAAATTCGTAA
>Ga0214919_10004485_pt1 | contig 20406 bp, 22 predicted proteins | sample LL1503_MetaG_FD_177994 | JGI IMG/M metagenome (GOLD analysis project Ga0214919, IMG submission 177994) | Freshwater microbial communities from Lake Lanier, Atlanta, Georgia, United States - LL-1503 | ecosystem: Environmental > Aquatic > Freshwater > Lake | place: USA: Georgia | collected... | reverse complement strand
TTGCCGTTGGCTGGCCCAGGAATTATTGCCGGAGTTCTCTTGACGTTCATCCCAATGTGTGGCGATTACGTCACGGCAACAGTTCTTGGTGGCGCCAAAGGAAACATGATCGGTTCGATGATTGCATCACAATTTAGTGGCGCTCAAAACTGGCCACTCGGCTCGGCAATGGCAATTCTGATGATTGGTGCCGTGCTGCTTTCCATGGTTGTTGGTGCCGGCATCGTGTGGCTGATTTCGTGGGTAATAAAACATCCACCGGCAATTTCAACTCGAATCAAGCATTCATTTCATGAACGGGCTGTTAGTCGTACACGAGAAGGGAAAGCATCTTGGTTCAACTTCGATGTGTTGCCCATTGCATTAAGTGCGTGGACTGTTCTTGTCTTGGTGTTCTTGTTCATCCCCATCTTGCTCGTGGTATTCCATTCTTTTAACGGTGGAAGCTCTTTCACTATTTGGTCGGGAAATCCCGGAGTGAAGTGGTGGGACGAACTGTTTGCTGGCTCAGTGGCCTGGGCAGTGCTGGTTCGTTTTGCTGCTTTGTTTGTGATTTCGGTTGTTCTTCGAAAAGTCTTGATGCGTACGACGAAGATTTCACGTCGCCTTTTGAATTGGTCGGGGCCAGCTGCATTCTTGTTGGCGTTTGTTGTCAACGGCATGTCAACTAACTGGTATGAAACCGTTTTTGACTTTGCAAGCATTGGTGACGCGATCCGCAACTCGTTTATTGCAGCGTTTGGAGCCACAATTTTGGCAGTCGTTCTCGGTGGTTTTGCAGGTGTAGCGCTTGCACGACGGCCTGGAGTATGGACCAAGGTATTTATGGCCACCGTGTTTCTTATTTTGGTGACGCCTGAAATTATGGATGCCATCGCGCTTGCGACGTGGTTCCCGCGTATTGCAGATTTTCCTCTCATTGGATATCCGTTCAAACATGGATGGGGTCCATTTAATGGTGGTATGAACAAGCTGTGGGTTGGTCAATCTCTCTATGCAAGTGCAGTGGTCACCCTGATTGTTCGTGCGCGATTAGCAGGACTTGACGAAGCTCTTGAAGAAGCTGCGGCTGACTTGGGGGCTCCACCTGCTCGTGCGTTTCGGCAAATCACACTGCCATTGATTTCTTCGGCCCTCATTGCTGGCGGGTTGTTGTCGTTTACTTTGTGTCTCGATAACGCGGTCATCTCAACCCTCATTAGCGAGGCGGGGTCCACAACGTTCCCTGTGGCACTGCTTGGTGCAACTCGTAGCACCATCAAGCCATTCTGGGGTGTTGGTGCCGTTATTTTGTTCTGTGTCACTCTGGGCGCATTGTGGTTTGTAACTGTGGTGTTACGCAGGTCTGGTAGTTCGTCCAGTGAAATCGCTGCGACTCTTGCGGGTAGTTGACGTAGCGTTACATCCATATGGAACCTCCGAGTAGTCGCGCAATAGCAGTACAGCCACCCACCTCACCTGAGTGGGTGCGAAATGCGGTAATTGCTGGTGGTGGCCACATCGTCGAACCTGCTGACGCATCGGCAATCGTGTGGACAGCAGCTCGAGATGCATCTGGGTTACGAGAGATTCTCGATGCGAACAATCATCTTGAATGGGTGCAGGTTCCGTTTGCTGGAATTGAAAACTTTGTTCCTGTGCTCGATGATGATCGCATCTGGACATGCGGAAAAGGTGTGTACGCCGAACCTGTCGCAGAACATGCATTGTCATTAGCTCTTGCCGGTATGAGAAATATCGCCGGTTACTCTCGCGCTACACAATGGACTGGCCCAGCAGGCCGCAATTTATTGGGTGCCGCAGTCACCATTGTTGGCGGCGGAGGCATTACTGAATCGCTCATTCGATTACTCACTCCGTTTCATTGCAGTATCACTGTTGTCCGCAGGACAGTGGAAGATATTGAAGGCGCAGACACTGTTGTCGGGCAAGAGAACCTTGTCGATGCATTGGTTGGTGCCGATGTGGTCTTCTTGGCGTTGTCGCTTACCCCAGAGACTGTGGGTCTGATTGGTAAACCAGAACTTGAAGTGATGGAGCCTCATGCGTGGATCGTCAACGTCGCGCGCGGAGGGCACATTGTCACCGAAGACTTGGTGTGGGCCCTTCAAAATAATGTCATCGGGGGAGCAGCGCTTGACGTGACAGATCCTGAGCCGTTGCCAGAGAGCCACCCGTTATGGTCGCTTCCGAATTGCATCATCACGCCTCACGTCGGAAATACGCCTGAAATGGCCGTGCCCTTGTTGTCTGCTCGAATCACAGAAAATGTCAAGCGCTTCATCGACAATGAACCGCTCATCGGTCTTGTTGACGTTCGTCTTGGCTACTGAAAAAACCCACTACCAAGTTCTCGGCGTGTCTGCAGGAGCGACTGATGAAGTCATTCGACGTGCGTATCGAGAACAAATGCGCGCAGTCCATCCTGATGTGAATGGGAACATAGTTGGTGGATCACAGCGAATAACTGAAATAAATATGGCATGGAAAACGTTGTCTGATCCTCAATTGCGACGAGAATATGACGCTTTACTTTTCAATCCGACATTTTCTTCAGTCAGCAGCAGTTTTAGAAATGCAGAGCCCATCATTGCGTATTCGCCCGCGCGATTTCCATGGAGGGCGATGATCATTGCAAGCGTCATCGGTGCAGTTTTGGTGTTAATTGCTCATGCTCTGACACCGCCAGGAAAGCCACTTCCGGTTGACCAATTATTGTCTGCGGGCTCATGTGTCAACATCGACTCTTCATTATCCGCAGTGGAGGTTGCTTGTTCGCAACCTCATGACGCCATTGTCGAACGATTGATTCCCACAGACAGTTCATGCCCCTTAGAAATGGGACAGTTCCATGATCGTCAGGGAATGGGCATTGTCTGTGTCTTGCCAGCGCGACCAGTGCCTGGCGTGCAATTGCCTGGTGTCCCTGGGTAGCAAGTTGACTTGAGTGGCACTCACTAAGAGAATGGTCCTAATGTCAATCAATTGGAACTATCGTTGAATCGTGCGGAAGTTATGTGAAAGACCTGGATGTGCAGGTCTTGCTGAAGTGTCTTACGGCATCGACAAGGCACAACTCCTGGTCTGGGTGGATAATCGCGCAGTTCCCGAACGTGAATTAGCAGGTCGCCTCTGTCGTCGACATGCCAACGCTCTTAGTGTTCCACGCGGCTGGACCATTGATGATCGCCGTGATGCAGTGCCGAAGTTGTTCAGAATTAGTGATGACCCAAAACCACCACCGGTCACTCGTACGAAACGTGTTTCTGCGAAAAAATCAGAACGCGAACGTCCTTCACTCTTTGAAGGAAATCCGGACCCCGATGAAACACAAGCAATTCCGTGGTCACCACGCCTTGCAAAATCAGTTGAACCAGATGACGACCAACCAGCATTCGGCCGATTGCTTGGTCGAGCATTTGGCCAACCGCCCAAAGACGACGAGTAAACCACATGCAGTATTCATCTAACGTGGCGGTGGCAGTAGAGCCAGCACTTGTTCATCCCTATGTCGCAGATCTTTCTCGGTATGTCGAGTGGATGCCGATGGTGCATGGTGCCGACCCTGTAGGCGACGGCGTGTGGAATGTTGAATTGCGTGCCAAGGTCGGAGTGTTTGCGCGGTCAAAACGTTTACGTATGAAACGTACGGTCAACACCCCGCAACGCATCGTGTTTGAACGCGACGAAATCGACGGAAGACGCCATGCACCGTGGATCATGGCCATTGCACTGCATGGCACTGAGGTCGGGTGTGATGTCACTGTTGATTTGTCGTACGGCGGAACGTTGTGGACTGCCGGCATTCTTGACAGAGTTCTTGCAGGTCAGGTTGAGGCCGGAAAAACCGGATTAGCTCGCGCCGTTCACGGAGCGTAAGCGGTTAAACGTCCGTTTGTTCGTTGCTCGAGAACCAGAGTCGTGTGAAAGCACTCAGACAATGACTCAGACGTCAGAGTGTCACGTAGTGGACCAGCTGTCAGAATTTTTCCGTCTCTCATTAACGCACAGTGCGTGGTGCTGAGCGGAATTTCGTCAACGTGATGAGTAACTACTAGAGATGGCAATTGCGGGTTTTCTGTAGCGAAGGTCTGAAGTAGTCGGATTAGATTTTCACGTCCGCCCAAGTCAAGTCGAGCGGTTGGTTCATCAAGAAGTAGCGCAATGGGATCTGTCATTAGCGCGCGAGCAAGCAGGACTCGTTGTTGCTCACCTGACGACAAGGCTCCGAGTTCGCGATCTGCACACCACGCAATACCGAGTCGGTCGAGACATTCAACGGCGCGTTGTGTGTCCTCGTCTGAGTATGAATGCCACCACGTTTCTAGCGCGCCATACTTGGCCGACATGACAACCTGTGTTGCAGTCAAGACGGGTCGAATCTCTGAAGCAAGCGATGCAGACATGTAGGCGATGCGTGGGCGAACGGGGCGAATATCAAATGTTCCTAATGCACGACCTTGTACATAAATGTCACCAGACGAAGGGTGCAGGTACAGCGAGAGAACACGAAGCAGCGTGGTCTTGCCACAACCATTTGCGCCAAGGATGACCCATCGGTCGGTTGGGGCGACAGAGAGAGACACTGAATCAAGGATGGAACGCCCTTCTCTGACAATGCTGACATTGCTGGTCTGCAAAACGGGCGACTGATGGGGGTCGTTGGGCACGAAGACACGGTATCGGGCATGACAGAGTAGAGACATGGTCGGCTCTGCACACGAGGAACTTGAGCAGGGGTTGGCTCGCGTCATGAACGCAGCGAGCATCTCAAATCTTCAGCGGTTGTCGGGCGGAGCATCGCGTGAGACATGGAGATTCGCCGCTGATGGAGAAGATTTTGTTTTACAGCGGGTGCGGCCAGGCACCATTGGCGGATTCCAAGTTGAACCTCGGGTCTTGTCGGCAGCGCACCACGCAGGCGTACCTGTTGCCGAGTTGGTCGTGGACGGCGCAGAGAGAACTGAACTGAAGTCTCCGTTCATGATTGTGCGCGCAGTGGAAGGCGAAACAATTGCTCGAAAGATTTTGAGAGACGACAGGTTTGATACAGCCCGTAGCGCGCTTACAACACAATTGGGCGTAGCGGCGGCGCAATTACACCAAATTGATGCAATGTCGATCCCTGGGTTAGTGGCAGATGATCAGATGAATCGGTACCAGTCAGTTCTTCGGGATCTCGGAGAGCCTCATCCTGTATTTGAAGCCGCGTTTCGTTGGTTGAACCTCAACAAGCCTGAGACAACTTCAGCGTGTCTCGTGCATGGTGATTACCGCCTCGGCAACATCATGGTGAATGAACAAGGTCTTGCCGCAATTCTTGACTGGGAACTTGCCCACATTGGTGACCCAATGGAAGACCTTGGATGGCTGTGCGTGCGTGCATGGCGTTTCGGAGGTGCGTTTCCTGCAGCTGGCCTCGGCACGTATGACGAACTATTTGATGCGTACGAATCTGTAACAGGCGTACGTCCAGATCCTGACGTCGTGCGTTGGTGGGAAACTCTCGGCACGGTGAAGTGGGGAATCATTTGTATTTCTCAAGCCGCCACGCACTTATCAGGCATTGTGCGCAGTCATGAATTGGCAGCCATCGGCCGTCGTGTGTGTGAAAACGAATATGACCTCATTGAACTTCTTACGGAAGGAGCACGATGACTGCTCCACATGACCGCCCGACTGCAGCTGAACTTCTAGAGGCTCTTCATGAATGGATGGAACGTGACTTGTTGCCAGGTGTTGATGGTCGATTGCAATTCCACACGCGCGTAGCGATCAACATGGTTGACATTGTTCGTCGGGAACTTGAGCTTGGTCCTGATCAAGAAGTTCGCCATGAAGAAGTTTTGGCGTCGTTTGGAATGAATGATGATGCAGAACTAGCAGCCGCAATTCGTGACGGTTCCTTTGATTCACATCTTGTGGACGTCCTCAACAGGTTGCGCCCTGTTGTTGAAGACAAACTGCGGGTTGCGAACCCGCGTTACTTGCGTTGACCGCGAGAAGCGTTCAAGGTCACTGGCTGTCCGGCAGCTAATTGACCACACGCAGCAGCAATTTCAGTTCCACGGTTCTGGCGAGTAGTGGCATTGACCCCCAGGTCTCGCAGTAATCGTTGAAATGCTGCGACGCGCCCTGGTGAACTGCCAACTGTTGGCCAACCTGGTGTTGGGTTCAGTGGAATGAGGTTGACGTGTGCAGCTGGTGTGAGTTGCAAACACAATTCAGCCAACTCACGCGCATCGCGATCAGTGTCGTTGACTGCATCAATAAGGGCCCATTCGAATGTGATGCGGCGTCCTTTGGTGAACAGGTATTCACGGCATGTTTCCATCAGCATCTTCAGCGGATAGCGCTCGTTGATTGGTACTAGTTCTGTCCGCAGTTGGTCACGAGCTGCATGCAACGAGACAGCAAGATTGACGGGTAGTGGGCGTTGTGTCAATGCCTTGATACCGGGAACAATGCCAACTGTTGAAATGGTGAGGTGACGAGCAGAGATGCCGATGTCGCCATGTATGCGTTCAACGGCTGCCCACACATTTGGTTCATTGGCAAGAGGTTCTCCCATTCCCATGAACACGATGTTGTCGATGCGGCGATTCTTTGTTGCTGCTTCACGTGCACTGCGCACTACTTGTTCAATAATCTCTCCGGGAGACAGTTGACGATTGAAGCCTGCTTGGCCGGTTGCGCAAAAACCACATGCCATAGCGCAACCAGCTTGTGTGCTGACGCACACGGTGGCCCGCTCGTCGTAATACATGAGGACAGTTTCGATGGGGTGGTTACCTTCGAGAAGGTGCCACAAGAACTTCACCGTGTCGCCATTTTCAGAAGTCTCACGACGAATCTCAATGAGACCCTCTGGTAGCTCGGCATCAAGTTTTGCGCGCAGTGCTGCTGGCAGAGTCTGAATTTCCGAAGGCTTCTTGAAGTGTGTGTACATGCCTGACCACAATTGGTCGAGCCGATACGACGCTTCGCCTTCAAGAATTGTTGCGATTTCTTCGCGAGTGGGGTCGTAGAGAGTTGTCATTAGTTACTTTGCTGCCACATCGCCGACAAAGGCGAGTTCGCGATGATGGGGGGTGAATCCGAGCGAAGTGTATACAGACATTGCGGCTGCGTTATCGGCGTCGACGTACAACATCGCAAGCGGTACATCTTGTTGGGCCAAATAGGCAAGACCAGCAATGGTCATCTGTCGTCCTAAACCTTTGCCTGCATGTGCAGGATCAACGGCGATGACATAAATCTCGCCCATCTGAGGTTCAGTGTCGCGATGCACTTTGGTCCAGCAGAACGCAGCGAGGGAGGAGTTGTCCCAATGCATTAAGAAGCCCTCTGGGTTGTACCAATTCTCAGCCTGTCGAGCAGCAACGACATCGCGGGTCCACCCACCTTGTTCAGGGTGCGCAGCAAACGCAGCGTTGTTGACAGCAAGCCACGCATCTTCATCGACGCCCGTGCGAAATGGGGTCGTCACAAAATCTGTAACAAGGGCGAGTTGATCATTGCTCAGGGGGAGAGACCTGCGCATCTGCACCAAGTGTCGACCAGAGGCCAGCCCAGCATTGTGAGCGAGTTGGCGGTGAATGTTGTTTGGCTCAAACACCCACCAGTGCACGTGACCGCCGCCTTCAGTTGCAACAATGTCGAGCGCGGCGGTTATCAGATCAGGCGCAATCTCCATCGAGTCGTATCGATGATGGGGGTGAACAATGAGGTCAAGAGACCATGACTCGTTGCCACGTGATATTTGGCAATAGCCAACAATGTGTTTGTGATCAGAGTCTCGAACGATGACTCCGGCAAATCCCTGGCGTCCGCCTTCACGCAAATCAAGCCACAGATGGTCATTCAGTGGGCGCACGCCGTCGGCTCGCCACGTGTCATTGATCAGCGCTGAGACCTCGTCGATGCTCGACGGGTCCATCTGTCTCTTGATTTCGAGTGAACGCACGCGTGTCAGGGTACCTTTTGGCAATGGGAAAGCCGAGAACGCCAGCTGGTCGCGCGAAAGAAATAGCCACTCGACTAGAGGTGCTGTATCCGAAAGCCGAGTGCGAACTGACTCATTCGAACGCCTATGAGCTGCTGGCTGCCACCATCTTGTCTGCGCAGTGCACTGATGTGCGAGTGAACATGGTGACTCCGGCACTCTTTGCCAAGTATCCGACGCCTTTGTCTTTGGCTGAGGCGAACCCAACGGAACTTGAAACCATCATCCGTTCAACGGGTTTTTATCAGAGCAAAGCAAAGAACCTCATCGGCATGGGTCGCAACGTTGTTGATCGATTCGACGGAGTCATTCCTCATGAGATGGAAGACCTAGTGACACTTCCCGGAGTTGGACGCAAAACTGCCAACGTGTTGCGCAGTGTGGTCTTTGATTTGCCAGGGCTCGCTGTCGATACACATGTTGGACGCTTGTCGCGTCGCCTTGGGCTCACCACGGAAGAAGATCCCGTGAAGGTGGAAAGAGTTCTGAATGCATTTATTGACCCGCCCGAATGGGGACGTTTCGGGTTACGTCTGATCTTGCATGGGCGCCGTGTCTGTGACGCAAAGAAGCCGAAATGTGGCATCTGTGAGTTGGAAGATATTTGCCCCGCCACCTTGATGCCATCAAAGTCGAAGGCGAAGTGACGGCAGTCAAGTAGCGTCGGTGCGATGACAGCCACCATTTGTGCCGAATTGGGCGCAGCAGCAGACGCCGTAAACCGCTACCGAATGAGAGTCGCGGGACTCATCGAGAACATTGGCGCAAACCATGAAGATCTCGTTAGTGCAATGTATGAAGCAGAGCGGGCCTTGTTGTCAGCTGAACGATTGCTAATTCGCGCAGAGAAAATTGCTCGCTAGTTCGTGGCGTCGTTGACTAAGTTGCCGTTGTGACCACATTTAATCCTCGAGAACAAATTCAGGCGATGAGTGGCTACCACTCTGCGCAAGTTGACGTCCCTGTTCGGTTAAATACCAACGAGTCGCCGTTTCCACCTCCAGCTGGTTGGCTGGACGCCGTTGCAAACATCGCAAGAAATATTCAATGGAATCGGTATCCCGATAGAGCGGCAACCGAACTCCGCGAAACGATTGCGCGTCGTCACAATGTTGACCCAGCAAACATTTTTGTGGCCAACGGTTCTAATGAGGTGATTCAAACAATCTTGTTGGCCTACGGAGGCGCGGGTCGTTGTGTCGCAACGTTTGAGCCCACGTATCAGATGTATTCCCAGATAGCCCGCGTCACGGGCGCCGACGTTGTTCAAGGGGAGCGAGGAGCTGACCTCTCGCTTGACCCAATGGAAATTGAGCGCGTTCTCACGCGTCATAAACCGTCCGTGTCGTTCTTGTGTAATCCGAATAATCCCACTGGCCTCATTGAGCCTCGCGCAAACCTAGATGCAATGCTGAAACACACCACTGGCATTGTGGTGGTGGACGAGGCCTACGCAGAATTTTCTGAATGGTCTGCTATCGACTTGGTGTCTGAAGACCGACCACTTGCAGTGACACGAACATTCTCAAAGACATTGTCAATGGCCGCATTACGAGTCGGGTATGTGGTGGCGCCAAAGCAAATGATCTCTGATCTAGAGATTGCAGTTCTTCCGTATCATCTTGATTCGTTCAAGCAAGCTGCAACTATCGCAGCACTTGGTTTTGTGTCTGAAATGGAACAACGCGTTGACGCAATCAAATCAGAACGCAGTCGGATATTTGCGGCAGTGAGCGAGATGGACTGCGACGTCTGGCCAAGCGGATCTAATTTCATCTTGTTTCGGCCTCGATCGTCTGCTGCATCTGTCGTGTGGCAGCGAATGGTTGACGCTGGGGTGTTGGTGCGCGACTGCAGCACGTGGCTGCGATTGTCTGGCTGTTTACGGGTCACCGTGGGTACTGCGGACGAGAACTCGGCCTTCTTGGGTGCACTCTCGGCTGCTCTGTCGGTCAAATAGGCAAAAATCACGTAATTGACAGTCCGAGATGGGTGTCGAGCGGCGAGAATAGAGACATGGCACGTACAGCTCAGGTCACACGCAGCACAAAAGAGACATCCATTGATGTGTCCATCAATCTTGACGGATCGGGGACCGCGTCTATTTCGACTGGTATTCCGTTTTACGACCACATGCTTGAGCAGTTGGCACGTCACGGAGGCTTTGACCTCACAATTGCAGCCAAAGGCGATTTGCACATCGATACGCATCACACAGTGGAAGACGTTGCAATCTGCGTTGGCGAAGCAATTCGCGAAGCACTCGGCGATAAAGCCGGAGTGCGTCGTTTTGCTAGCGGTTTGTATCCGCTTGATGAAGCACTCATTGAAGTTGCGTTAGATCTCAGTGGACGCGCCTTTGTGGCGTGGAATGTCGAATTGCCTGAATGTTTGCCACTTGGCAACCCGGCATTTGACCCTTCACTTGCTGAACATGCCGTGTCGTCACTAGCTAACGCAGCTGCAATCACATTGCATGTCAACTTGCGTGCAGGTCGAAATGTTCATCACATCATCGAAGCAACATTCAAAGGACTCGCACGCTGTCTGCGTGACGCCGTCCGCATTGAATCGGCGGGAGTGCCCTCTACGAAGGGTGTCCTTTCGTGACATCACGCCCGCGCGTTGCGGTGCTTGATTACGGAATCGGAAATTTGCGCTCTGCGCAGAAAGCGTTAGAACGTGTTGGCGCCGATGCTGTTCTCACTGCTGATGCCAATGTTGCTGCATCAGCAGATGCTGTTGTCTTGCCAGGTGTTGGTGCCTTCGGTGCATGTATGAATGCGTTGCGCAATGCAGGTCTTGAATCTGTTGTGCATGATTCTGTTGCTCGTGGTGTCCCGTTCATGGGTATTTGTGTCGGTATGCAAATGTTGTTTGATTCGAGTGAAGAAGACGACACAGTAAAGGGGCTCGGCATCATTCCAGGGTCGGTGCAGTGGTTGTCTTCAGATGTGCCACGACCACAGATGCAGTGGAATCAACTCAACATCACAAAGAGCGATGTTTTGTTCTCGGGTCTTGAAGAGCGGCCATGGATGTATTTCGTACATTCTCTTCACGGTGTTCCAAATGACAGCAGTGATGTCGCTGCCACGGTTCATTACGGCGAAGTCGTAAACGTTGCCTTTCGTCGCGGCAATGTGTTTGCAACGCAGTTTCATCCTGAGAAATCAGCAACAGCTGGTTTGCAGTTGCTCGAGAATTTTGTGAAATCAGTGTCAACGTCATGATTTTGTATCCAGCAATCGATGTCTTTGGTGGCAAAGTGGTGCGCTTGCGCCAAGGCGAATATGACGACAGCACCGTGTATGGGGTTGACCCCGTTGCAATGGCATTGTCATTCGTGGACCAGGGTGCAACATGGGTACACATGGTCGATCTTGACGCCGCTCGCAGTGGTGAACCAGTGAACCGTTCCGTGATTGCGTCCGTTGCTCGTGCCATCGCTGGTCGTGCATCGTTGCAAGTGGGTGGAGGAGTACGCACAGAAGCTGATGCAGAGGCTCTTGCAACTGCCGGGGTCACTCGTGTTGTTATGGGTTCTGCCGCTGTTGCCGACCCATCACTCGTGCGTCGCGTGTCTGATGTAGTTGCCGTCGCAGTTGGTCTTGATCACCGCGATGGAGTTGCAGCCACACACGGATGGACCGAATCATCTGGTGTGCAAGTTGACGACTTGTTAGATCAATTTCCCACAGCGTCAGCATTCGTGATTACAGATATTTCTCGCGATGGAATGTTGACTGGCCCAGACATTGAAGGGCTGGCACGCGCCGTGTCTCGAACGTCCATTCCCGTTGTTGCAAGTGGCGGAGTAGGAACTCTGGCCCATATTGCCGAGTTGGCCGCAGTCATTGGGTTGAACGGCGTCATTGTTGGGAAGGCCTTGTACGAATCGAAGTTCACTGTGTCTGAGGCATTGGCGGTGTTGTCATGAATCCAGATGTAGTAGCACGCGTTATTCCGTGTCTTGACGTAACAAATGGTCGCGTCGTCAAAGGGGTCAATTTCGTTGACTTGCGTGATGCGGGCGACCCTGTAGAACTTGCGGCGCGTTATGACGCACAAGGTGCTGATGAATTGGTGTTCTTAGACATCACTGCATCATCCGATGGGCGCGACACCATGATTGATGTTGTCTCACGTACTGCTGAAGAAGTTTTTATTCCATTTACGGTTGGCGGCGGTATTCGAGAGCTCTCTGATGCCCGGGCGTTGCTGCGCGCTGGTGCAGACAAGATCAGCGTCAACACATCTGCTGTGCAGCGACCTCAAGTGATTGCTGATATCGCAGACGAATTCGGCTCACAGTGTGTGGTGTGCGCGATTGACGCCAAGTGGGATGCGGCAACTCATCAATGGATGGTGTACCTACACGGTGGAAGAACTGCGACCGAACTCAATGCCGTGGAATGGGCAGTAGCAGCCGTGTCGCTTGGTGCTGGTGAAATTCTCCTCACGTCCATGGATCGCGATGGCACGCGAGACGGATTTGATCTTGGTCTTACTCGCGCAGTTTCCGATGCAGTGGGCGTGCCAGTCATCGCAAGCGGTGGTGTCGGCACACTTGGTCACTTGTCAGAAGGTGTCATCGAAGGTGGTGCTACAGGCGTACTTGCTGCTTCAATATTTCATTTTGGTGAACACACAATTGGTGATGCAAAGCGCGACATGGCATCACGCGGTATTCGCGTACGCAATTCCTGATTAGGAAAGTGTCTCAAGCAGTCGAGACAATGCTGTGTTGCAGAGTGAAGCTGCGTCAACGGCAAATGAATGGTCGACACCGGTAGCCAAAATTATTTCGCTGTTGGTCCATGTCGACACTGCAGTTGCCATTTCCTCTGGTGTTGTGAATTGGTCATGCTCAGCAGCAATCACAATCTTTGGCCGCGGGCTATTTGCCGCAGAGGGAAGTGACTTCATCATTTGTGCGGGGGGAGCAACCGCAATCCATCCGGCGATCCATGGGTTACTGACATTGAGTCCAACAACTGAACCAAATGAGTAACCAGTCATGATGATGGGAATCTCAGGTGCGATGAGATCTGATAACTCACACGCAGCAGCGAGATCAAGTCGTTCAGAATCTCCGTCATCATGAAATCCTCCAGAATTATTCACTCCGCGAAAATCAACTGCAATGGAATGGCAATCAAGTGCGAGAGCAACTTCTTGCATGGCCCGCACTACGTGATTGAATCGGTCACCGCCGTAGAGGGGGTGTGGGTGGCCAATAATCACAACTGCCCGTATGTGGTCAGCATCAGTGCGCACCAAATCGGCTTCAACAGTGACGCCATCGATGGTTTCTAGGTAAATAGTTTCCACTCCCACGGGGCAAGACGGTACCGTACTTATGGTGAGCAATAACGACCAGACTTCAAACAATTCACGGGGGCGGGTCATTCTTGCCACTGCCGATCAATTGTCCGGCGTGACATACAACGCCGATGGTCTTGTACCGGCGATTGCACAGTGTGTTGATACGGGTGACATTTTGATGATGGCGTGGATGAACGCCGAATCGTTGCGTATGACATTTGCAGAAGGCCGCATGGTCTATTTCAGTCGCAGTCGCAATGAGTTGTGGCGCAAAGGTGACACCAGTGGAGATCGCCAGTTTGTTCGCGAAGCGTATTTCGACTGTGACGGCGACACATTGCTGTTCAAAGTCGACCAAGAAGGACGCGGTGCGTGCCATACAGGCGAGCGCTCATGTTTCTATCGAGCTTTTGGTGAAGACGAATGACAGGTACTGCCATCACGCCGTCGCGTGCTGAATTTAGAGAACTTGCCAAACTGCACACAGTTGTTCCTGTCTGGACTCAAATTCTGGCTGACCTTGAAACTCCGGTTGCTGCATTCATCAAATTGGTGGGCGATGGTGACGGCTTCCTGCTGGAATCAGTGGAACACGGCGAACGGTGGAGCAGGTATTCATTTGTTGGTCGTAACCCACGCGGCACTCTGACCCTGCGCAATGGGGTTCTTAAAGTGTCGGGCGACGTGCCGGCAAGCGTTCCTTTAGATAAGGGCATGTTGGCTGCAATGGAAGAACTATTGCGCATTTACCGCGCACCACTCTTTCCAGATCTTCCGCCACTACAGGGTGGCCTCATGGGGCACCTTGGATATGACGTTGTTCGAGAAATTGAAGATCTGCCGAATGTGCCGCGTGATGATCGAGATCTGCCTGATGCTGCAATCAGCATCATTGGTTCACTTGCTGCGTTCGACCATTGGCGTCAACGTGTGTACATGCTGGAGAGCGTTCCAGTTGCTGGTTTAACTGATACTCAAATAGGCGAGGCGTACGACGCAGCAGTGATTCGTGTTCATCAAGCTGTCGCTGATCTCGCCAAACCACTTGCGTATGTGGCAGTAGAACCACCAGTTGCAGGTGAAGATTTGCCAAAGACCCGGTCATCAATGCCTGATGGTCAATATCGCTCTGCGGTTGATGTTGCGAAGGAGTACATCCGGGCCGGTGACATTTTCCAGGTTGTCTTGTCTCAACGCTTTGACATCGACCTAACGGCTGATCCGTTTGATGTGTATCGAGTACTTCGTCAAGTAAACCCAAGCCCGTACATGTATTTCTTGCGTCAACCAGATCTCACCATTGTTGGTGGATCTCCCGAGCCTCTCGTGCAGTTAGTGAATGGGCGAGTGGTATCTCGTCCAATCGCCGGAACGCGCAAACGAGGCATTGATGACGAACACGACAAGCGCCTTGCCGGTGAATTGCGTGAAAATCCGAAAGAAGTCGCAGAACACATCATGTTGGTTGACTTGGCTCGTAACGACGTTGGTCGGGTCTCCACCTTTGGTTCTGTACAAATGGATGAGCTCATGACACTCGAGCGGTATAGCCATGTCATGCATCTCACATCACAAGTGTCGGGCGACTTGAAACCTGGCCTCGGCCCTATCGATGTCTTGCGAGCAACATTGCCAGCAGGCACTGTGAGCGGTGCGCCGAAAGTACGTGCAATGGAAATAATTGATGAATTAGAGCCAGTAAAACGCGGGCCATATGCAGGTGTTGTTGGCTACGTTGATTTCTCCGGCAATCTCGACACGGCAATTGCAATTCGCACCATGTTTGTTGGTCCGAAGTTTGCAAGCTTGCAGGCAGGCGCTGGCATCGTTGCCGATAGTGACCCCGCCGATGAAGATTTGGAATGTGAGAACAAAGCGCGTGCTTTGCTTGCCACTATTCCTGCAGCTGAACGAATGACACAGCGTCGCCGCGAAGCCGGGACAACAGCCTGATGAGTATTGTCTGGGCCGACCTTGCTCGAGAAGTGATCATCGTGCAAGGCGATGACGCGCAAACCTTTCTGCATTCCCAACTCGCCAACGACTTAGCGTCGCTAGCAGTCGGTGCAAGTATTCACAGTTTGTTGCTAGAACCGACTGGCCATGTCTCTGCAATCGCGCGAGTGATTCGCCATGAAGACACCGTATTTACTCTTGACGTTGATGCAGGGTTTGCCGATGCCGTGATTGTGCGTCTGCAGCGGTTCGTCTTGCGTGCCAAAGTCACATTGCGTCGTAGCGATTGGGCAGTCAGGGCATTTCGTGGCCCTAATGCTGTGAACGAAATCGGTGTTGGCGTAGGACGAGCTATTCCGTATTGGGGTTCCGCTGACGAAATCGACGTTGTGGGTGAAGTGACGACAATGCCGACAATCGGAGAAGCAACAGAGCCAGAACGTATTGACTACTTACGTGCTGATGCTCGTTGGCCAAAACTTGGTGTTGACGTTCTTGTTGGTGATATCCCAGGAACTACTGGGATTCTTTCAGTCGCTGTGAGTTTCACGAAGGGCTGTTACCCGGGTCAGGAACTTGTCGAGCGAATGGATTCTCGCGGAACAATGGCGCCCGTTGTTGTGCGTGCTTTTCCACGTGATGGTCTCGGAGTTGGTGCTCGTGTGATGGAAAACGATCAATCGGTCGGAACAGTCACTTCGATTGGCTCACAGATTGCGCTTGCACGCATCGCACGGACGTCAACGGTTGGCGAACCACTCGTCTGACAAATCGGTTCGTCCACGTAATTGATCAAAGTCAAAGGCGTGGTTAAACAGAATCTGAAAGCGTCCCGAATCAAATTGTGATTCTTCTGCAATGTGAAGCCATTGGATTGCCAATGTGTGGTCTCCCAGTTTCATTGCACAGCGGGCTGCGATAAAGGCGTTGGTATCGGCAGGGCATAGGCGATATGCCTCGGTTGCAAACCAAAGACCTTTCACTGCGTCTCCAGTTGCGAGAAGACTGGCAGCGATCATCGCATCAAAGGTGGGATCTCCTTCGGGTGCAAGCGCAGGATTCGTTAGGTACTTCTTCTGACGTTGTGGTGCAGCAATGGCCTGATATTGCATGAACAACATGAAAACGAGAAGAGGAGCGATCTCTGTGTTGCCGCTCACTATGCAAAAACCAAATAACAGTGCTGTCAGCGCAGTGCTTGATTTCAGAACAATGTCGTTTCCGCGACCTGGCATGAAATGTTCCACGATGCTTGCAACAAATGCTCCACCATCAAGTGGAAGAAGTGGAACAAGGTTGAGTGCACCCAACGCGATACCAGCCCACCAAATGGAAATAGTTGCGTCACTGATGGCGATGTCTGCGCGACTAAACGGATTCGTGCTGTTCAGCAATAAGACCACAACTGCTGAAACAATTTGTAAAGACGGTCCGGCGAGAGCGATGCGTGCTTTTTGTCCCCAGGTCAGAGGGGATCGTGGTTCATACGAGGCATACGCCACCATGAAGTCAAGCGAAATATATGCGGTGCAACCTGACATACGAGCAGCCAATGCATGCCCTAATTCGTGGATCAATGTGAATATGCCAACTGCACCTGCCATCCAGAGTCCCAAGGGGAACGGATAGAGGAAAATCAAGAAGGCAAGGAACACTCCAAAGCCAGGTTTCACAGTTGTGGGAAATCCAAACACGTTGAACACATTGCGCAGAGCATGGCGTGTGGGGCTTCTCATGCCACAAGAGTACTGAGGAGAGAGGTAAAGCCCTGTGCGCCTAGACTTTCGGTGTGTCATACGTTTATGCCTTCGATCACAAACACCGTCGTCCGCCCATGGAATACAAAGACCTTCTTGGTGGAAAGGGCGCGAACTTAGCCGAGATGATGAGCGTGTTGAACTTGCCTGTTCCGCATGGTTTCACAATTAGTACTGATGCATGTCGTGACTACATGCATGGCGGATGGCCAAAGACGCTCACAGACGAGATGGCAAAGCATGTGGCAACTTTAGAAAAAAAGATGGGTCGCAAACTTGGTGATGCGAAGGATCCACTTTTGGTGTCGGTTCGCTCAGGTGCCAAGTTCTCCATGCCCGGAATGATGGATACGGTTTTGAATCTTGGTCTGAACGACAAAAGCGTCGTCGCTCTGGCTACAACTACAAACAATGAACGTTTTGCCTATGACTCGTATCGTCGCTTCATTTCTATGTATGGCCGCATCGTTCTTGGACTCGATGGTGCAATTTTCGAACACGCACTAGACAAAGCTAAAGAAGTCGCCCGCGCAAAGACCGATGCCGACATTCCTGCATCGGCCTTGAAAGAACTCTGCGAGGTCTATAAGAAGGCAGTTGCAAAGGAAACTGGTAAGCCGTTCCCACAAGACCCCGCCAAACAATTACGTGGCGCTGTAGAGGCTGTCTTTCGCTCGTGGAATGGTCCGCGAGCAATCGCATATCGAGTTCGCGAAAAAATCAGCCACGAACTAGGTACGGCAGTCAACGTGCAAGCGATGGTGTTTGGTAACCGCGACGAAAATTCAGGCACAGGTGTTGGATTCACACGTAACGCAGCAACAGGAGATTCAAAACCGTACGGCGACTTCCTTGTCAATGCCCAAGGTGAGGATGTTGTTGCCGGAATTCGCAACACCGAAGATCTCAATGCCCTGAAAAAGAAGTTTCCGAAAATTCATACCGAATTGATGGAGATCTTTGCTCGGCTTGAACGTCATTACAAAGACATGTGTGACACTGAGTTCACAATCGAGCAGGGCAAATTGTGGATGCTGCAGACGCGAGTCGGAAAGCGCACCGGCGCTGCAGCTTTGAAAATGGCAGTTGAAATGACAAAGCCAACAGGTACGGGCAAGAAGGCCTGGAAGATTTCAAAGACTGAAGCGATCATGCGAGTTGCGGCAGATCATCTTGATCAGGTTCTGCATCCGCAGTTCGCAACAAAGTCGAAGGGCATTGCCAAAGGTTTAGCCGCGTCTCCTGGTGCGGCGGTAGGCCAGGTGTTCTTCACTGCAGATGATGCAGAGGCTGCAGTTTTGGCAGGCAAAGACGTCATTTTGGTTCGTGCAGAGACCAGCCCAGAAGACGTGCACGGAATGATGGTTGCAAAGGGCATTCTCACGTCGCGTGGAGGTCTAGTCAGTCACGCAGCTGTCGTTGCACGCGGATGGGGTACTCCAGCCATCGTTGGTGCAGATGACGTCAAGATTTCAGGTAATTCGTTTACTGCAAACGGTGTCACTGTCAAAGAAGGCGACTGGTTGTCGCTTGACGGAACAACTGGCGAAGTAATGCTCGGACAACTCGCATTGATGGCTTCAAAACCGCCAAAGGAATTTGACACCATTTTGAAATGGTCTGACGAAGTCCGTAAGGGCAAGATGGATGTCCGCGCCAATGCCGATACTGACGAAGATGCAAAGAAAGCCCGCGAGCTTGGCGCACAAGGCATCGGGCTCTGCCGTACGGAGCACATGTTTCTGGCTGCTGATCGATTGCCGGTGGTTCGACGAATGATTCTTGCAAGTACTCCGGCAGAAGAAGCAGCTGCATTGGAAGAATTACGCAAAGTTCAGAAAAAAGATTTCATTTCACTATTAAAAGAAATGTCGGGACTCCCTGTCACGGTGCGCTTGCTTGATCCGCCACTTCATGAATTCTTGCCACATGTCAGCGAACTCGAAATCAAGAAGGCAACAATCGGGCTTGATGCAGAAGAAGAGACACTATTGCGTGCCGCACACGAGTGGAGCGAAGTGAACCCGATGTTGGGAACTCGTGGCGTTCGTCTCGGCGTCATCAAACCTGGCTTGTACGCAATGCAAGTGCGCGCTCTGATGGAAGCAGCAGATGATGTGGCTGCAAAGGGGTACGAACCAATCGTGGAAATCATGATTCCACTAACTGTGACACGTGAAGAATTAGCTCTTGCTCGTAGTTGGGTAGAAGATGTTCTTGCAGACATCAATTCGCTGCCGACTCCAAAGACTAAAAAGGGTGAGAAATCCAAAAAGCGCCCGAAGGTCTCGATCGGAACAATGATTGAGACTCCTCGTGCAGCCCTTCGGGCAGGTGAACTAGCTGAAGTGTCCGATTTCTTTAGCTTCGGAACAAATGACCTCACACAGATGACATTTGGTTTCAGTCGAGACGATATTGAAAGTCGCATGATGCCGGCCTACCTAGAAGCGGGCTTATTGAAGCGCAATCCATTCGAGACAATTGACCAAAACGGTGTGGGTGAATTGGTGTTTATCGCAGCCGAACGTGGTCGCAAGGTGAAGCGTGGACTCAAGTTGGGCGTCTGTGGTGAACACGGAGGTGACCCAGAGTCAATCGGCCTGTTTTATCGCGCAGGTTTGAACTATGTCAGTTGCTCTCCATATCGCGTGCCCATTGCGCGTCTGTCGGCAGCCCAGGCTGTCATTGGTGGCGCCAAGGCTGACACGAAGTAGTCAACTACTCTTGTTCTGATGTCATTTCTTGCAGCGCTCGTTTCGTCTGGCACGTCAACTGGCAAGGTAGATCTCACTATCGAAGGCTGGCACTGGCCGCTCTTACTGACGCTCATCGGCGCAATGCTGCTCATTGACATTTTGGTAGTACACCGAAACGCACATGAGATTCATACAAAAGAAGCAGCCATTGAGTCTGCAGTGTGGATCAGCATTGGATTGCTCTTTGGGCTTGTCATGTTGTGGGAGTTTGGCTCAGCAGCAGCTGGTGAATACATGGGTGGCTACCTAATCGAAAAAAGCCTCAGTGTTGACAACGTGTTTGTGTGGGCTGTTCTCTTTACGCACTTCCAAGTGCCAAAGATGTATCAACACCGAGTTCTTTTCTGGGGAATTTTTGGAGCGCTAGCCATGCGTGTCGGCTTTATCTTCGCCGGAGTGGCAATCATCAATACTTTCAAAATCACATTGATTCTGTTCGGGCTGTTCCTGTTGTATTCGGGAATCAAATTGCTTCAGACCCATGACGATGGCTTTGACCCTGCAAAGAGCAAGGCGATGAAGATATTCCATCGATTCGTACCCTCTACAGACAAGCTTGACGGGCAGAAATTGTTCACGAAGGAAAACGGCAAGAGATTGG